>Ga0316207_10000127_pt1 | contig 157329 bp, 157 predicted proteins | sample 6weekpyrite_MG_FD_204943 | JGI IMG/M metagenome (GOLD analysis project Ga0316207, IMG submission 204943) | Microbial mat bacterial communities from mineral coupon in-situ incubated in ocean water Damariscotta River, Maine, United States -... | ecosystem: Environmental > Aquatic > Marine >... | reverse complement strand
GGTAGAACAACGCAGGAGCAGTTGTCGAGTTTACTCGAGTAAATGAGCATTTCAGTGTGCCCTTTGGGTATGAGTTTCAATATAACGAAGTTAACACTCGCTAGATGACTTAATCAGAGGTTCCCTAGTTGTTTTGGCTTAAGTTTTATTAGCTTACTGGCTTGTCGTTATTCCGGTTTAGATTTTCTTCGTCGGTTTCAGCTTGATTAAATTCTTTTTCCAGTTCTTCATCAAACATTTCTTCGGCCTCACGCGCTTCATGAACATCTTTTTCATGTTCTGCATTTTCTGCCGGCTCATGAAGACTCTCATCAATTTCTTCATCATCATTTTTCGGTGCGATTTTTTTGGCAAAAAACAAACCTGCCTCAAATAACACTATCATTGGTATGGCTAACAAGGTTTGGGAAATTGCATCAGGCGGTGTAAGTAACATTGCCAATACAAATACGCCAACAATTATGTAAGGTCGCTTGGAGGCCAAACTTTGTGGTGTACTTATACCCGCCCAAACCAACACAATAACGACGATTGGAACTTCAAAAGCCAGCCCAAAGGCAAAAAACATCTTTAAAACGAAATCCAGGTATTTACTAATATCTGTCATGATTGCAACGCCATCAGGCGCAACACTGGTGAAAAAACCAAACACCAAAGGGAAAACAACAAAATAGGCAAAAACACCGCCCAGGTAAAATAATCCCGTACTAGAGGCAAGCAAAGGGAATGCTAAGCGTTTTTCATGATGATACAAACCCGGTGCAATGAATCCCCAGAATTGATACAAAAGCATGGGCATTGCCAAAAATATTGAGAGGACCAATGTCAATTTAAAGGGTGTAAAAAAAGGCGAGGCGACATCTGTCGCAATCATGGTGCCGTTTGATGGCAGGTGCGCCATTAGTGGCTCTGCTAAAGTGGTATATAAATCATTGGCAAAATAAATCATCGACAAAAACAAAACGACAACGGTAGCGATGATTCTTAATAATCGATCACGCAACTCAACCAGGTGCGCAACCAGGGGTAATTCTGATTTATCAACTTTAGGTTGACTCATGAGGATTTAGTTTGAGAATCAGATTGGTTGGGAGAACTTGTCGGCGCCGGTTCATCTTCAGCAAGTGATTTTTCTGCTGCCGGACTTTTAGGCTTCACAGCAGGCTGGCTAAGATCAACTTCCGCATTCCGTTTCAAAATCTGTTTTTGCTCTTCTATCAAGTTTTGCAACTGTTCTGCTTTGTCAACTTCAAGTTGTATTTCCGACTTCACGGAGGACGCAATTCGTCGAAACTGACCAACCCAGTATCCCACTTTTTTTATCATACCAGGAAAGCGTTCTGGCCCCACGACAACAAGGGCCACAACTGCTATGACTATCAGTTCCCAGAATCCAATATCAAACATGTGAAATTACGTAATGTTTTTAAACGTCTTTTTTCGACTCTTCTTTTTTTGTCACTTCAACATCAATCGCTGCAGAATCCGCTTTTTTGTCCAGTTGTTCTGATGTCTTTTTCTGAACATCTTGCTCACCTTCATTCATCGCAGATTTGAAACCTTTTACCGCTGATCCTATATCACCACCAATATTCTTGAATTTTTTGGTTCCGAAAATTAACAGAACAATGACTAAAATAATGACCAACTGCCAAATACTGATACCACCCATGTTATTCTCCTAATCGCTATTTCTAAGGTAACACAATGTATTTTCTACTTATTTTATTGATTGCATCACAAAAAATGGTTAATGGCATTGAGTGCCATGTATTGGGTATTTTTAGCCCAATCTTCATACGAACCGAACATTATAAGCAAAAAACGGAATTATGCGAAATGCTAGTCCACATTTCTCACTGCAGCGCGTAAATATCGCGAAATTAAAGATCAAATAGGGATTTGTGAACTAGGTGTCCTAATGGCTTTTTCTCAACCTAAGGCCTTATTTTTTGCGGGAGGCTTTCTCTTCTATTCCAGACAAACCGAAGCGACGCTCTAATTCTTTTAGTACATCTTGGGGATCGATATCTTGATCAACCAACATAACCATAGTATGAAACCACAAATCTGCTGTTTCATATACGATATCTGCAGTATTACCATCTTTAGCAGCAATAATGGTTTCAGCTGACTCTTCGCCAATTTTTTTTAATATGGCATCCAAACCTTTTCCATACAAACCAGCAACGTAAGAACTGGAAGGATCCGCATTTTTTCTGTCTCGCAAAACCTGTGTTAGCTCAGCCAATACATCACTCATTTTGAATAAATGTCCTTCGGATCTTTCAAAACCGGCTCCACAGTGACCCAATCCTCATTTTTATATTGTTGATAAAAACAAGATTCCCGACCCGTATGACAGGCGATACCACCCACTTGGTCGATTTTCAGTAATACGACATCATTATCGCAATCCAATCTAATGTCACTGATTTTTTGCACGTGACCCGACTCTTCCCCTTTCGGCCACAATTTTTTTCTTGATCTTGACCAGTAAACTGCCCGACCTTTTTCTACTGTTTGTTGCAAGGCTTCGCGGTTCATCCATGCAAACATTAAAATTTTTCCAGTAGACACGTCTTGAGCAATGGCAGGCACCAGTCCTTTTTCATCCCATTTAATATCATTCAACCATTGCTCACTCATAAGCGAACTTCAATCCCGGCTTTTTGCATTTCCTGTTTGGCATGTTCAATACTGTATTCACTAAAGTGAAAAATACTGGCAGCCAAAACCGCATCGGCTTTACCTTCGATGACACCATCAACTAGATGCTGTAAATTTCCAACACCACCCGAAGCAATAACAGGAACATTGACTGCTTCGCTAATGGCGCGAGTTAATTCAAGATCAAAACCAATTTTAGTTCCATCCCTATCCATACTTGTTAGCAAAATTTCTCCGGCACCAAACGCTACCATTTTTTTTGCCCACTCAATTGCATCAATGCCTGTGGGTTTGCGCCCACCATGAGTAAATATCTCCCACCGATAGGGCTCATTTTCATTACTCACTTTTTTCGCATCAATCGCAACCACAATACATTGGGAGCCAAATTTTTCCGAAGCTTCTTTAACAAATTCCGGATTAAAAACTGCTGCGGTATTAATTCCAACTTTATCTGCACCGGCATTTAATATTCGCCGAATATCATCAACCGTACGGATTCCACCACCGACTGTTAAGGGAATAAACACCTGACTAGCGACTGACTCAACCACATGCACAATGGTTTCTCTATCATCTGAACTTGCAGTAATATCAAGAAATGTGATTTCATCGGCACCTTCGGCATCATATCGCTTTGCCACTTCAACCGGATCACCAGCGTCACGAATATCGACAAATTGCACGCCTTTAACAACGCGACCATTATCAACATCCAAACAAGGTATAATTCTTTTAGCTAATCCCACAAGCTTAATTCCGCACGTTATTTATTGCTGTACTTTTGCGCTTCAGCAAAATCCAAACTGCCTTCGTAAATCGCACGTCCGGTAATCGCACCCATAATGCCTTCGTCTTGAACTTCACACAAAGCCTTAATGTCATCCATGTTAGTGATCCCGCCGGATGCAATAACAGGAATTCGTATGGCTTGAGCCAACTTAACCGTCGCCTCCACATTGACACCCGTCATCATGCCATCACGACTTATATCAGTGTAAATGATAGCCTCGACACCCATTTCTTCAAATCGCTGAGCCATATCGATCACATCGTGATTTGATAATTTAGACCAACCATCGGTTGCAACTTTTCCATCTTTGGCATCAAGACCTACAATAATATGGCCGGGAAATTCTGCACACAAATCTTCAACAAAATGCGGCGCCGTAATTGCTTTTGTTCCTATGATGACATATCGCACACCAGCGTCGAGATAACTTTGAACCGTATCTTCGTCACGAATACCGCCACCCACCTGCACGTCAAGGTCCGGGTATGTACTGGTAATTTCATGCACAACTTTCGCATTTAATGGTTTGCCCGCAAACGCTCCATTCAGATCAACCAAATGTAAGCGTTGCGCACCTTGATCAACCCAACGCGCTGCTGCTTCGGCTGGTGAATCATATTCGGTGGCATCATCCATCTCGCCTTGTTTTAAACGCACACACTTTCCATCTTTTAAATCTATTGCAGGTATGACTAACATACTCGATTGTCTCCATTCCAACGGGCAAAATTAGCTAATAAAGTTAAACCGGCTTTATGACTTTTTTCAGGGTGAAATTGTACGGCAAAAATATTTTCTTTGGCAATTGAGGCTGCGAAATCAACTCCATAGTTGGTGGAGCCGGCAATTAAATTTTTATTTTCAATATCGACAAAATAGCTGTGTACAAAATAAAAGCGGCTGTTATCTTCAATACCATTCCACAAAGGATGTTTTATTGTTTGATTGACCTGATTCCAACCCATATGAGGAATTTTTAATTTTTCGCTTATTGAATCTTCTGGAAAATATTTTCCGAAAAATTTCACATTACCATCAAAAAAATGCAAACATTCAACACCATCATTTTCTTCACTTCGATCCATCAATGCTTGCATTCCAACACACACCGCAAGAAATGGCTTTTCTTTTGAAACCTGATGAATAACATCAATCAAATCTTGCTGATGTAAACCACCCATACAATCACGCATAGCACCAACGCCTGGGAAAACCACACGATCAGCTTTTTTTATTTCTACGGGATTACTGGTAATAATAACTTTTGCGTTTTCCACTGCTCGAGCAACTGCTTTTGCTGCAGAATGCAAATTTCCCATGCCGTAATCTATAATAGCGATTGTACTCATTTGGTATTTTATTCTTTAGCCTTACAAACTGCCTTTCGTTGAGGGAACTGCATCTGCCATTCGGACATCCGCAGCTAGAGCCATGCGTACAGCTCTCCCAAAGGCCTTAAACATGGTTTCGGCAATGTGGTGTGCGTTACGCCCACGAATATTGTCGATATGCAATGTTGCTTGAGCGTGATTTACAAAACCTTGGAAAAACTCATAAAACAATTCAGTATCAAAATTTCCAATACTACCCGCCTTAAACGTAACAAAATATTCCACGCCGGGACGCCCAGAGAAATCGATCACTACACGACTCAATGCTTCGTCCAGCGGCACATAGGCATGCCCGTAACGATAAATTCCTTTTTTATCGCCCATTGCCTGCTTGAATGCCTGCCCCAAAGTGATTCCAATATCTTCCACTGTATGATGAGCATCAATGTGCAAGTCACCTTTTGCTTTAATGCTTAAATCTATTAAGCCGTGACGTGCTACTTGATCTAGCATATGCTCTAAAAACGGAAGACCCGTATCGAAATCTGCTTTTCCTGTTCCATCTAAATTCACATCAACAGAAATTTGAGTCTCCAAAGTATCTCGTGATACCTGGGCTTTTCGATCCATCATTTAACTGTTCTCCTGCAATGCTTGCAAAAATACGGCATTTTCTTGTTTTGTTCCTACAGTGACGCGTAAACAATTTGCCAACAACCCAACAGTAGTACCAAGATTTCGAATAAGGATAGCGACTTTTTTTAACGCGTCAAAAAGGTGGTTACCCTGCCCTATTTTAGGCTTAACCAAAATAAAATTTGCTTGACTTGGGCAACATTGAGTTGCATTAATTTTTTTCATGCTTGCGTATAGACTGTCTCGAGCTTGGCAGGTTTCATCGGTTTGCGTTTCAAACATCGCTCGGTTTTCCAGAGCAAATTCCGCACTTACTTGAGTGAGAGAATTGATATTAAAAGGCGATCGCACTTTATTAAATTCATTGATCCATGCGGGATTTCCCATCATATACCCTAAGCGTAGACCAGCGAGACCCATTTTTGAAACTGCTCGCATAATCATCAAGTTATTATATTGATCGAGGTATTTTGCAAAACTATCCCCAGCGGACGCAAAGTAGGCTTCACCCATTACCACTAAACCCGGATTGGCATCGATGATCTGACAAACATCACGCTCCTCAATTAAATTACCGGCAGGATTATATGGATAAGAAAGAAACACCACAGCGGGCTGAGTTTCTTCTATTGCTTGCATCATCGCCGGCATATTTAATGAAAAGTCATCATTAAGATCAACAGGGCGATAATCCATATTGGCAAAAAATGCCAACATTTTATACATACCAAATGTGGGATTAGGCGCCAATACGGTTGCACCCGGTTTCGCCAATGCCATGCAGACCATTTGAATTAGCTCAACTGAGCCATTGCCTAACTTCATGCCTGTGTTGTCAGGAATCCCCATGACTTCACGCAGCTTGGCGTGCAAGGGGCCAGCCTCTGCATCAGGATAACGATTGATCGGTGTCAACTTTAATCGTTGCCTCCAATCATCAACCACAGATTGATCCCATGCATCAGGGTTTTCCATGTTATCTAGCTTAATTGCGTTAGTGGTTTCACCTACAGGATAAGCATTAAACGAATGGATTTCTGGCCGAACAAATTGTTCAATAGTATTTAGCATTCTATGATTTCATTCGATATTCGGCGGAACGGGCATGAGCTGTTAAACCTTCACCGCGCGCAAAAGGTGAGGCAATTTTTCCAAGTTCAGCTGCGCCTTCGGGTGAACACATAATCAAACTTGAACGTTTCTGGAAATCATAAACGCCCAATGGTGAGCTAAAACGCGCTGTACGCGATGTTGGCAAAACGTGATTGGGACCGGCACAATAATCCCCAATAGCTTCCGCAGTGTAACGTCCCATAAAAATCGCACCTGCGTTTTTTATTTGTTTAACATAAGAAACTGGGTCTTCCACAGACAACTCTAAATGTTCAGGTGAAATATAATTCACAACCTCAGCAGCTTCACTCAAATCCTGCACCAAGATTAAAGCACCACGTGCCGCAAGCGATTTTTGAATTATTTCAGCCCGCTCCATATCAGGAGCAAGTTTGTTAATACTATCCAACACTGCTTTTAAAAAGTCAGCATCTGGCGTTACCAAAATTGATTGCGCATCTTCGTCATGCTCTGCTTGTGAAAACAAATCCATGGCGATCCAGTCAGGGTCCGTCTTACCATCGCAAACCACGAGAATTTCTGATGGACCCGCAATCATATCGATTCCTACGGCCCCATAAACCATACGTTTTGCCGTGGCTACATAGATATTTCCTGGCCCAACAATTTTCGCAACGGCCGGAATACTCTCCGTGCCATAGGCAAGCGCTGCAACCGCTTGCGCGCCACCAACAGCAAAAACACGATCAACGTCAGCTATATAGGCCGCAGCCAAAACCAAGTCGTTAAGCTCACCGTCCGGCGTGGGTACAACCATTATCAATTCTTCAACACCTGCAACTTTTGCTGGGATAGCATTCATCAAAACTGACGAAGGGTAAGCTGCTTTACCGCCGGGCACATAAAGCCCAGCACGATCAACAGGCGTAACTTGCTGCCCCAATAATGTCCCGTCTGCTTCAGTGTAACTCCAGGAGTCCTGTTTTTGATGTTCATGGTAGTCACGAATTCTATCAGCAGATTTTTTTAACAGATCCTGCGTTTGAGCATCAATTTTTTCATAACTTTGTTTTAATTGTGCTTTGGAAATTTCCAACTCAGAGGCATCTTGAATAGTCATACGATCAAACTTATTCGTGTATTCAATTAACGCCTTATCACCGCGCTGGCGAACCTGCAATAGGATATCGTTAACAACGCCAAAAACTGCATTATCTGAAACAGAATCCCAGGCAATTAACGCATCAAGTTCACTCCAAAATGTATCCAATGCAGTAGAAAGTTGTTTTATATTAATCATGAGGATAGCTTATCGTTAACTTTGGTTATTCAGCTGCACTGCTTCATCAATCTGCTGAATAAATTGTTTAATGGTTTTAGATTTGGTTTTTAGGGATGCCTTGTTAACAACCAGGCGAGAGCTGATATCAGCAATATGTTCAAGGGGTTCAAGTCCATTAGCACGCAGCGTATTACCTGTATCCACGAGATCTACAATAACATCCGCCAAACCCACGATTGGGGCGAGCTCCATGGAACCGTATAATTTAATGATCTCAACCTGCTCGCCTTTATTGGCATAATATTGCTTTGCAGACTTAACAAATTTTGTTGCAATACGTAAACGAGATGCTGACTTCAAGGCATCAGGTTTACCAGCAACCATCAGTTTGCAGCAAGCAATATTTAGATCAAGTGGCTCATAAATTCCGTCACCACCATGCTCCAATAATACATCCTTGCCTGAGACACCTATATCAGCTGCGCCATATTCAACATATGTTGGTACATCTGTTGCCCGCACGATAACAAGCTTTATGTGATCAATATTGGTATCGAGGATCAGCTTACGACTTGTTTCAGGATCATCAATCGGGTGTATGCCTGCATGTTTTAATAGCGGCAATGTATCCTTGAAGATTCTTCCCTTTGACAAGGCAATTGTTAGATTATCATTCATTTTGTTCTTCTATATTTTGTGACACATTATTTATGATTAATATAGCGTAACTACGCGGTTGCGCGATTTATTTTTGCCCCAACCGTTGAGAGTTTCTGCTCAATTTGTTCATAGCCACGATCAATATGATATATACGCTCAACATGGGTTTCACCTTTTGCGGCTAATGCGGCTAATACCAAACTTGCAGATGCGCGTAAATCAGTTGCCATTACTGGCGCTGCGGTTAGCTGGTCAATCCCTTTCACAAAAGCTGTGTTGCCTTCTACGCGAATATCTGCCCCCATACGCTGAAGCTCCTGCACATGCATAAAACGGTTTTCGAAAATATTTTCACTTACAACAGAGACACCATCAGCAATGCAATTCATCGCCATAAATTGAGCCTGCATATCCGTGGGAAATGCAGGATGCGGCGCCGTACTAATATCAATCGCCTGTGGCCGTTGATCTTTCATATCCAACTCGATCCAATCATCACCTGCTGTGATCTCTGCGCCGGCTTCCCTCAATTTAGCTAACACCGATTCCATTAAATCTGTTTGTGTATCGGTTACTTTAATTTTGCCACCAGTGATAGCTGCTGCAACTAAATACGTTCCGGTTTCAATGCGATCAGGCAAAACATGGTGAGCTCCACCTGTCAGACAATCTACGCCATCAATGATGATGGTTTCTGTACCTGCACCCTGAATTCTTGCACCTAGCTTGTTAAGACAATTGGCAAGATCAACTATTTCGGGCTCTTTTGCGGCATTTTCCAATATGGTTTGTCCATTTGCCAAAACCGCAGCCATCATTAAATTCTCGGTCCCGGTGACCGTAACTAAATCCATGTAAATAGTCGCACCCTGTAATCGAGATGCCTTCGCTTTAATGTATCCTGACTCTACGCTAATTTCAGCGCCCAAGGCTTGCAAACCTTTTATATGAATATTCACTGGCCGCGAACCGATAGCGCATCCACCCGGCAATGAAACCACGGCTTCGCCAAAACGCGCCAATAGTGGGCCCAACACAAGTATCGATGCACGCATGGTTTTAACTAATTCATAAGGCGCTTCGCAACTTGTCACATCCGCCGCATTTAATTCGACATTCATGTTGTCATCAACAGTGATCACCACGCCCATTCGACTCAACAATTCAAGCATTGTAGTGACATCATGAAGGTGGGGGACATTACTCAAGATCACAGGCGATTCAGCAAGTAAGGCTGAAGCTAAGATAGGTAAGGCAGCATTCTTTGCACCGGAAATATTGATTTCTCCGTTTAATTGCGCTCCGCCTGTAATTATTAACTTATCCATGTGTGGGTATGTAAAGTATCAGAACTTTGTATATGTGGAATTTGCTCTAGCCTTTATTCTGCAAGGTTTCCCATTGCTCAGGTGTGTAGGATTTGATGGTTAACGCATGAATAGTTCCATTGGTTATGTTGTCGCCAAGTGTACCGTAAACCAGTTTTTGCTGTTTTAACAAGCTAAGCCCTTCAAATGCATCACTGATAACAATGACACTCGCGTTACATCCATCACCGCTCACTTTGGCTATTGCCCCAGGAATACCGGTTTCAATCATGGCTTGTATATTAATGTCTGACATATGCGCTATAGAAATGTGCTAAAAACGAGCATTATAGCGTGATTAGCTCAAGGTAGAAAAGGTTAAAAAGGGGATTCAGCCCGCTATTTTCGGGATAGTAAGATTTAGTTCCGAAATTCATAATATATAGCCTGCTAAAATTAATACAAGCCAGGGGATCACTCAGCGGATATCGGTAATATCGCGTCAAGCCCAGACATCTTTGAGAGTGCAATCAACTTAGCTGGTACGGCGATAAAACTGATTTCCGCATTAACTTTTTGGGCCTGTCTAGCCCAGCGGACCATGAGCGCCAACCCAGAACTATCAGAATGATTAACGCCAGAAAAATCAACGGTAATCTGTGATTTTGAGGGCAAAATATCTTCACTCAAAACATTCAAAACTGATTGATGGGAAATATCACCAACCAAACCAACTTGGCCATTCTCTGATACTGTCAATGTTAACTCTGATTCAGACATATTATTGGTTTTTATCCGCTAAGCGCTGGATTAATTTATCTATGCCTGACTTTCTAATCTGCCGTGAAAAACTACTGCGATAATTTGCAATTAAACTGATCTCATCAATAGAGACATCATATACTTTCCACTGGTTCGTTAATAAATGTAACCGATAATTTATAGGAATAGGAAAGCCACCCGGCTGATCTATTTCAGATCGAACAGTGACATCACCCGACTCCAACTTCCCACGAAACGGCAAATACTTAATTTTTTGCTCTGAATATTCTAGTAGAGCATTGGCGTATGTACGTACCAACAATGATTTAAACTCATCGGTGAATGCATCGCGTTGTGCGGGTTTTGCCTTACGCCAATATTTACCCAATACCCACTTAGACATTTTTTTAAAATCAAAATGTGGTAAAAGCAATTCATCTATTACCTTATGTACGTATTTTGGATCTTTATCGATAAGGACTTTATCTCTTTGTAACCGCAGTATAGTTTCATCAGCAACTTGCATGACCAAAACTTGCGGCTCCAGTTTTGCGGTAGCGTTAACGCTACCAATAAAAAGAAACAAGACGATAATAAGAAGAAAATTCACTTTCATTATTGATATGCTCCTATCACTTGATCAAGTTGGGCAACCTGCATATTGTATTCATACACTAATGCTAAGTAATCAGTATAGGTGGTAACATAAGCTGTAAAAGCTGTCACTAACTTACCCACCTCTTCAATCCCTGCTTGAAAATCAGAATAACTACTTACCATCCACTTTCTGGCAGCTTTAGCACTTTTCCGTAATTCAATCACTGCATCATAAAGCGCTTTTGCTTGCTGATAGTTTTCAGACACTTGATACGGTATTCCTTTTTGAGCAAACACCCCTTTTTGCATCAATGCGTCCAGCTCGGCTTTTGTTTGTTTCACCTGAGCGCTTTGAACATCACCCGCCCAATCCCATTTCATACCAATAATAGGTGTGACCCCAAAATCATTAAATGGATCAGTAATATGCGGATTATCAATCCTATCTCTAAGCGGAGAATAGGAAAAAACACCAATCAACCCAGTATAAACATTAGGTTTTTTCATGGACTGTTTTGCTTTTACCAGCGCGCGACGCGCCTCCAAACCGTGATTTAATTGAATTATCTCGGGCCTTTCCGACATCGCACTCTGCTGCAATGCTAGTAAATCTTTTTCTGGCAAATCCACAGGATTCAAACGTTTGTCGGCCAGTGAAAGCTCATCTGTTAATTTTAATCCTGTTAATACCTTAAGACCATCAATCGCAATTTTCTCCAACGCTTCCGCACGTAATAAATAACTCTGGGCTAACGCACTGGCTGATTGCAGTGCATATAAATCTGACTGCGTTGCTTTACCTTCACCTTCATCCAACCAAAGCTCAACATCATCCTTTGCATTATCTATTCGTTTCTTTACATCACCCAGAAACAAGCGAGAATTTTTAGCTGTTAAATGCCCATAATATGCTTTTTTAACATCAAATATCGTCATACCCCTTTGTAGACGAGCATCCTGTTCTTTAATTTTTATATTATGCTTGGCCGCATTGGAATAATTTTCTATTTTACCAAATGAATTTAATGGCTTAATCACGCTAAATTCCACATAAAACCAGGGTGACACTCCATCCGTTAAGCTGAATCGATCATCGCGAGATTCACAAACACCACTTGAACCACAAGGCTCAACCCCGAACAGACCACCTTGCAGTGCTGGAGAAACCCCCAAAAAAGAATTACTTGTTACAAAAGTGGAAGCATTGCCCTCGGCCTCTGACAGCAATGCTTCAGCATGACGCACATAAGCCTCGACTTCAGTGATTCGAGGATCTGTAATTAGGGCTTTTTCAATGGCATCTGGTAGAGAATAGGTCTGGGCATTTATTTTCGATATTAAAACAACGAAAAAAAAAACAACCCACAACGTTTTACTCATCGCCTGCTGCCTTGCTAAATATGAATTGACCCAAGACTTGCTCGAGAACCATGGCAGATTGGGATAGCTGGATTACGTCACCTTGCTTCAAAGAGACTTCTTCACCACCGGGCTCCAATGACACATATTGTTCACCCAACAATCCTGAGGTATAAATTCCGGCACTGGTATCTTTCGGTAATTGGTTATATTTTTTATCTATTATTAAAACTACTTTCGCTTCAAACGTCTCGGTACTCAACTCGATTTTTGCAACTTCTCCAATTCGAACACCAGCCATCATCACTGGCGCTCGGACTTTCAAACCGCCAATGTTTTCAAAATTCACAGAAATTTGATACCCACTACGTTCAGAGAATCCACTTAAATTAGAAACTTTCATGGAGAGCATAAACAAAGCAGCAATACCTGCCACTACAAACGCACCCACAGCTATTTCTATTCTGGATTTATCCATAGTTACTTATTCGCCTCCAAACATTAAAGCGGTTAAAATAAAGTCAAGACCCAATACAGCAAACGCGGTATGGACAACGGTTCTTGTCGTTGCCCTACTGACGCCCTCTGTCGTTGGGTTTGCTTCATAACCCTCGTAAATTGCAATCCAAGTTGCAACCAATCCAAATATAATACTTTTTATTACACCATTTAAGACATCATCATATAAATCAACTTTTGATGTCATTTGAGACCAAAATGCGCCACCATCAATACCCAATAAACCCACGCCTACCAAATACCCTCCAGCTATACCAACAGCACTAAAGATCGCGGCTAGCAAGGGCATCGATATGAGGCCAGCTAAAAAGCGGGGCGCTATAACTTTTTTGTAAGGATCAACTGCCATCATTTCCATTGCAGGCAATTGCTCTGTTACTTTCATTAAGCCAATTTCAGCTGTTAATGCAGAACCAGCTCGTCCAGCAAATAAAAGTGCGGTGAGCACAGGGCCCATTTCTCTTACCAATGACAAGGCAACCAATTGCCCCAAAGAATCTTCTGCGCCAAAATCAATTAAGGTATTATAGCCTTGCAAGGCTAGCACCATGCCAACTGTAATGCCTGAAACTGCAATAATTTGTACGGTTAAGACACCAACAGCATAAAGCTGCTTTATCAGCAAAGGGAATTCTTTTCTGATGCTTGGCAGTGCAATAAAAGCATGCATCAAGAATATATTTCCAACACCTAATCGCCTTACTGACTTTATTGAACGCTGACCAACGCCTTGTAACCAACGTGAAGTTTTATTCAACATTCGTCAATAAATCCTCGGCATAATCATCTGCCGGATAATGAAATTTGGCAGGGCCATCAGGACGTCCGTTCAAAAATTGCTGTGTCCATTCAGATTCCGAATTTTTCAGACTCTGCGGTGAGCCCGACTCAACAACTTTGCCATTCGAAATTATGTACAGACAATCGGAAATGCTGGAAACTTCTGCAACGTCATGTGACACAATGACACTTGTCAAACCCAAGCTATCATTGAGCTTTCGAATGAGCTGCATAATAACACCCACGGTAATCGGATCTTGCCCAGTGAATGGCTCATCATACATTATCATCATGGGGTCCAATGCTATTGCACGAGCAAGCGCAACCCTTCGCGCCATGCCTCCAGACAATTCAGAAGGCATCAACTTCCTGGCGCCACGCAAGCCAACGGCCTGAAGCTTCATGATAACAATGTCTCGAATCATGCTTTCGGGCAAGTCTGTATGCTCTCTTAAAGGAAAGGCGACATTTTCAAAAACGTTTAGGTCAGTGAATAAGGCACCGCTTTGGAACATCATGCCCATACGTTTGCGTAAAGCAAAAAGTTCCCGACGCTTAATTGTTGACATGTTAAAACCATCAACCATGACCTCGCCCTGGCTTGGATAAAGCTGACCACTAATCAAACGTAACGCAGTCGTTTTACCTGTGCCACTTGGGCCCATGATGGTTGTCACTTTGCCCCGCGGGATATCGATATTTATGCTATCCAGAATAACCCTATCACCAAAACTCAGCGATGCGTTACGCATACTCACGATCAAATCCGTGTTATTTGTTTGTACTTCCAGCATTTAGTTTGTGTTAGTTATCTATTGAGCAATAAAGATGTAAATTGTTTTATGTGGTTCAATTCGCCAATTTTCAACATTTGCAAGCAGCGCACTGCCCCGACACAATATTCATATATGATCAACTGAAGATGTCTCTATTTAATCGTACAGGCAAAATCAAATTCTTTTGATTTATTAAATGCCTACGCATGCGACTATATACCATATTAGTTCCAACAAAAACCATACCAGCGCCAACACCCATTAAGCGGTTAGTAAATCCACAATTATTTGGGTTTGCTTCAATATTCCGATATCGACCAAAGCCTGATCATAAAACAAAACTACTCGTTCCTGGTCAGTATATTTATCTTGAACTCTCGTAATTATCTGTCTGATTTCTTCAGCATTTATTACATGCTCCGCGTAAACTTTTAACAGCACTGTTTTATTTGAATCTTTAGCTTCACCGAAAACTTGACCCTCACAAATATGGCAATGGGATAAGTTTTCGTCTTGGATTTTTACCGGAAATTCAACCTGACACAGATTTACTCCCTCGGGAAGCAGCATATTTTTGACGGCTTGCTGTTGGGTTTGATTGTCGACCTCAAAAAAAAGCAAAAAATTATCTGGCAAGTCGTCAAAATCTTCGAATAAATCATTCTTCATCCAATCGGCATAAGGAATCAAAATCACATCAAAGTCGTTTGCATAATAATCCAATTGCCACTCTTCGGGCAGATCATTTGGATAATAATTGGATTGCCACATTTCGTGCTGCCAACCCGTTGCACCAATTAAGATTTCCATGAAATTTGAATATTTGAGCCGCTTATAAAATTAAAAAACTAAATTTGCAGGAGAAACTGCGAAAGACTTTATCGTCGTTTCTTTTTTGGGTTTGAAGGTAATCCCATGTGTTGGGTTTTAAACGTTTTATGAAACTTGGATGATTCACTTTTCTTACTTTCAACTGTATTATTTTTTGCTTTTGGCTGCCAACTAGGAATCAAATGCCGTTTGCCATTACCAATTAAATCTGCGCGGCCCATTTTCTTTAAAGCACTACGCAACAATGGCCAGTTGTCCGAATCATGATACCGCAAAAAAGCTTTGTGCAAACGACGCTGTCGAGCACCTTTAGCGACAGTTACCTCTTCGCTTGTCGTTGTTACTTTGCGCAATGGATTTTTTCCAGTGTAATACATGGCAGATGCTGTTGCCATGGGAGACGGCAAGAAATTTTGAACTTGATCTGCCCGAAATCCATTAGCTTTTAGCCACAATGCTAAATTCATCATATCCTCGTCACTCGTACCCGGATGTGCTGCGATAAAATAAGGAATAAGATATTGCTCCTTACCCGCTTGACGAGAAAATTTTTCAAACAATTTCTTAAATTCATCGTAAGCCCCAATCCCGGGCTTCATCATTTTAGAAAGAGGGCCTTCCTCCGTGTGCTCAGGTGCAATTTTTAAGTAACCACCCACATGATGAGTCACTAACTCTTTGACATATTCATGAGACCTAACCGCCAAATCATATCGAAGCCCTGATGCAATAAGTATTTTTTTAATCCCAGGCAATTGGCGCGCACGTTTATATAGCTTAATAAGGGGTTTATGACTGGTTTTCAAATTGTGACAAATAACCGGATAGACACAAGAAGGCTTGCGACACGCAGCTTCAATTTTTTCATCTTTACAGGCTAAGCGATACATATTTGCGGTCGGACCACCCAAGTCTGATACGATACCAGTAAAACCTGGAACGTTATCTCGCATAGTTTCAATTTCGCGAATAATTGAATCTTCTGAACGATTTTGAATAATCCTGCCTTCATGCTCTGTTATAGAACAGAAAGTGCATCCGCCGAAACAACCTCGCATGATATTCACAGAAAAACGAATCATTTCATATGCTGGGATATTCGCATTGTCGTACACAGTATGGGGCTGACGTGTGTAAGGCAATTCAAACACAGCATCCAATTCATTAGTCGTCAGAGGTAAAGCAGGAGGATTCAACCAAACAATTTTATTTCCGTGATTTTGGATTAATGCTCTGGCGTTGTGTGGATTCGTTTCCAGATGCAACACCCGAGATGCGTGCGCATATAATACAGCGTCGTTTCGTACAACATCAAAATCGGGAAGCCTCAGGACCGCATGCTCTCTATCACGTTTTATTTCCCGCTTTTTTTGGAATTGAACAATATTATTTTTTTCAGAGCCTGCATCATTGCTACACACAGGACTTTCTTGGTACGGATTCACACTTACTTCAACTAAACCAGGTTTATCTACTTCATGTGAATCAATTACATGAAATTTTTCTACAATTTGTTTTCTAAGAAATGCGGTACCGCGCACATCAATAATTGTTGTTACGGGCTCACCCGCAGCCAAACGATGCGCTATCTCAACAATTTGCCGTTCACCATTCCCATACACGAGTAAATCTGCCTTAGCATCCAACAATATCGAACGCCTGACTTTATCAGACCAATAATCATAGTGCGCAATTCTTCGCAAACTGGCCTCAATTCCTCCAATAATGAGCGGAACATCTTTGAATGCTTCTCGGCAGCGCTGCGAATACACCAAAACACTTCGGTCAGGACGCTTCCCTCCCTGACCTGAAGGCGTGTAAGCATCATTACTCCTAATTTTTCGATCCGATGTGTAACGGTTAATCATAGAATCCATATTGCCAGCGGTCACCCCGAAAAACAGGTTGGGTTTGCCAAGCCGTTTAAAATCAGAATCACTCTGCCAATCAGGCTGAGAAATAATTCCGACGCGAAAACCTTGTGCCTCCAAAACACGACCAATAACTGCCATTCCAAAACTTGGATGGTCTACATACGCATCACCCGTCACCAATATGATGTCGCAACTATCCCACCCTAAATTATCCATTTCTTCACGTGACACGGGCAATTCTGACGCAACACCGAACTTTTGCGCCCAGTGTTTTCGATAAGAGAAAATATTCTTGGGTGTATCAAACATTGTTTAAAAAATCTGTGAAATTAATAGAGAAGGACGCAACATATTTACTAAATCGTGCGCGAGAAGAACTCCAGCCATTATATACTCATGTAAGAGTCAAACAGCGGTATTGAAAAGCCAATAAAAAACCCTACTGCTTAAGCAGCAAATGCATTTTTTACGACTGATTGGAATCCAAGCATCTAGCGATATCTGATTACAAGGATGTCCAAGTGGTCAAACAAAAAAGCCTTATTATCATAAGGCTTTGTTTGTTGTTTTTAAGCGATTGTTACGTGTGTCGCTTGTAAACCTTTAGGACCTTTTTCATATTCGTAATTAACCGCCTGACCCTCAGCAAGCGTTTTAAAACCTTCAGATTTAATTGATGAATAATGTACAAATACATCTTCACCACCATCAGAAGGTGAAATAAAACCAAACCCTTTTGTTTCATTAAACCACTTAACTGTACCACTACTCATGAAAATCGTACCTCAATAAATATCAAAATTTACGTTTTGTTATCGTTGTATGTATAATTTCTAGAATTACTCGAATTGAGATACAAATCCTAATTCGAATATACAACAAAGCAAAGCCCCTCACTTTATTTTAATAAATTAAACTAAAGCCCCTTCACGCTATCTAATTATTATTATTCGTAGCAAGAAGCAGTATAATACCTATTTTTTGAGCTTTCTATAAAAAATTGCAAAAATAGCGACGAATCCCCGTTTTAGCCTTGTATTTATTAGGTCTACTTGTCCGTTTTTATGTTTTTTAGTCAATCATCAGGGAGAGTATTAGCATGCGTCGATGGACAATCTCACTTGGCATCATTATTACGTCACTTGGCTTCATATTTTTCCAACTGCATGCATTCACTCAAGATTCTTCTTTGAGTGATTGGAATGAAGGCATTAATGGCTATATTAAAAGCGTTCAACAACAATCTCAAAACAACAAACCCATTGCTGCTTTTTTTTATACCGATTGGTGCTCAAATTGCAAAAGATTACGTGAGGATATCCTTTCCCAAACCGCATTTAAAAAATTTTCCAACGAAAATTTGATCATGTTAAAAATCAATCCTGAAAGCGGACCATTAGAAAACAAATTAGCCGAAGAATTTGGCGTTTTTGGCTACCCAAGCTTTTTTATTATTCCGCCAAATTCAACTGAAGTCAGACAAATCCGTAAAACCAGCCACATTCCGGTCGCAAATTTTATTCAACAAATTAATAGTGCGATAAAATCCTGACTCTGTTTTCCACTTTTTTGTCGCCTTGACGGATTAGAACCTTCAAGCTCAACATCAAACAACCTCAGTAATGGATTGATTTAAACATCATTATGTTAAATCCAGAATTTACAATTTTCATGGCCTAGAGTTTGCTGCAGAGTAAATTGAGCTTCCCCATGCATTAATCCCCACTTTTTTTCGGGCTTAATAATACTGTAATACCCATAGATTACTATTACACCACTAGAGACCGCTAGTCGCACTTTATTCTATCTTATTGATTTGTAAAGACTGACTATTATCTCAACGTATTTAATTAGTATATAGGAGGATATTATGTTCCCTTTCATAACTAACAATCCAAGCAAAGACACAAATACCCAAGGCAACGACACTGATGATGTAATCAGCTCTTCTGAAGCCATACAGGGAGATGAAGCTCTTATTACAACCATTAATGAGTTAAATGAACTGCGAAATTTTGAAGATCAACTCACAAAGTTTGCTTAATTTCTTTGATGATCCTCGCCAATTAATTCAATCTGATAGCCATCGGGGTCTGCAACAAACGCGATTATTGTTGCACCTGCATTCATGGGGCCCGCGTCTCTAATTATCGTGCCACCCATCTCTTTTATTTCCGCCGTTGCCTGATATACATCAGGTACCTCAACAGCTAAATGACCAAATCCAGCACCAATATCATAAGCTTTGGTTCCCCAGTTATAAGTCAGCTCTAGAACCGTGTTATTTTCTTCCGATCCATAACCTAAAAACGCCAGGGTAAATTCACCTTCAGGATACTCTTTCTGTCGCAACAACTGCATTCCTAAGATTTCGGTGTAAAACTTAATAGACCGATCTAAATCCCCAACTCTCAACATTGTATGTAGCAATCTCATGGCAACTCCTTTGATAATCGGCAAACAATAACCTGGCAATAAAATACCACAACTACTTGTTTTTCTTTTTCTATCTAAATATCAATAAGATAGGACCCTCCCCTCAACAAGAAAACTCGAGGATTTATTTGGCCTAACAATTGCTGATTAACAAACGACCAATTGAGAGAGTGCTGTCATGAACAAACACCACCAAACACTAATTTCTGAATTATCATTTAGCCAGCCATTAACCGTCACTGCATTGCTTAGCTATATGGATCATGACAGCTGGGAAGCCAATAAAAAACTCTTGCTCTGTGGCACTCCAAGATTAACGCTAGAAATGGCTATAAAACAGGTTGCAGCAAAAGAACATGAACTTGTGCCAAGCCCGAAACTTATTTTCAAGGCACTTAAATATGCTGAAGAAAAATATAATCAAAGCCAATTAGAAGAATCTTACCCCTTGGCCGCTACTGGATAACCTAGATTCAAACTTTATTTTCGATTTGATGTAGAATCGAAAATACTAAGTTAGGCGCAAAAGTATTTCGTGCCTCTACTCTTGTTCACAATCAACCATAATCTAATTAATAACTCAGCTATAGGCAGAATTTTTTGGACATCAATTTAATAACCACCTTTGAAGATCTACAAATGGTCTGTCAAAAAGCGCTCAATGACAAAGTAATTGCTATTGATACTGAGTTTAAACGAGAAACAACTTATTTCCCTAAAGCCTGTTTAATTCAAATCTCCTCCGAAAATGTTACTGCCTGCATAGATCCTTTAATGATTGAGGATCTCGCCCCTTTGAAAGAGATATTGTTTTCACCAAAAATCATAAAAATTTTCCATGCAGCACGCCAAGATTTGGAAATTTTTTATTTCCTGTTCGATGCAATTCCAAAACCCATATTTGACACACAAATCGCGGCAACTTTATTGGGCTTTGCCGATCAAGTTGGTTACGCAACATTAGCAAAAAAAATGCTGCATGTTGAGCTCGATAAGTCTTTAACACGGGCGGATTGGGAAAAACGGCCCATCCCACAAAAACAGCTCGAATACGCAGCTAATGATGTAATCTATCTTTTGCAAATATACCAACAACAAATCGAAGGATTGAACAATACCGGCCGATTGAAATGGTTAGAAAAGGATTTTGATTTTTTATGTTCTGAAGAATTGTATAAACCTGCACCTGACAACGCATGGAAAAAAATAAAAAACTATAACCGCATGACTCACAACCAACGCTGCATTGTTTACAAAATTTCTCAGTGGCGAGAAAACATCGCGCTACAAAGAAACAGACCCCGCACGTTTATTATAAAAAATCAAAGCATTATTGACTTAGCAAACCAGCAACCTCGCTCACTTGAAGAGTTAAAAGATATCCGCGACATTCACCCCAGCATCATTAAGCGCGATGGAAAAAAAATCTTAGAACTCATCGGCACCGCAGGAAAAATGGATACTGAAGAATGCCCCCAAACAAAAAAACCAAAAATCCTAAGTGAGGCGCAAAATTTACTATTAAGCAGCTTACAAACCGTTGTACAAATCAACGCGAGAAAACACAAAATAGATAGCAGCTACTTGTGCACTAGAAAGGAGTTGGAAAAAGTTCTTCTCAACGAAGAGGATGCATCATTACTCCATGGCTGGCGCTACGAACTGGCAGGTAAAGACGTCCTCAGATTCTTAAAAGGCGAATTAAAATTAAACGTAGTAAATAACAAACTACAACTGTCTGAAATTTAACTTTTCTCCAGCTCTCTTTTCTTTTTTGTTTTATATTTAATATAAAAATAGAAGCCAAACATGAGCAAAACTACCAGGGTTCCTGCTACTCCGAGCCATATCATAAAAGTATGTAAATTTTCTTTATATGCTTGATCCATATATAATCTCTTTATATTTTATTAGAATATTGAAGCCAACCAAAGCCGAAACCTAATTCCCCACTCTGTTGTAAACCCCACCTCCACGAAATCAATCGAATTATTTTCGCCAATAACAAAAGAAGTTGGATAACCCACAATGCCCCAAGCCCGTGAATTTGCACCCTTACTATCCAAGACTACTGGGTAAGTGATGCCATGATCTTCCATATAAGTCTTCACTTCTGTCAAACTTCCTGATTGGCTTGCAATCCCTATCACAGAAAAATCTTGGGAGATTTGATTAATAGTCCCGTGCTCAAATTCACATACCTTACACCAGGTTGCCCAAAAATGTACAAGCACAGGTTTCTCCATGGTCTTTAAGTCCGCAAACATCGTATTATTAATTGAGTAACCCACGATTTCGGGTGCCGAACCAGAAGGTGTGTTGCGTATTTGATAGAAATGAACTGCTAAATAAACGCTAAAAAATATGAGAAAATTAATTACCATATTTTTTACAGTTTGCCGGGAAAATCGCATGGTCACAACTTATTTGCTACCGCCGTGACAAAGCGGAGAGTCCGGCGCTTGACCTTGCTTATTCGTCCACTCGGCCTGACTGTAGGTGTGCAATGCTAACGCATGAACACCATTCTTCAATTCTGAATCCAAAATGCCATAAACCATTTTGTGCCGAGCAACCAATGATAAGTCCTGAAAATCATCAGAAACTAAAACAAGTTTGAAATGAGATTCTGATCCCGCGGGTACATTGTGCATATGACTTTCATTTAAGACGTCAGAATAGGATAAATTCAAATTACCCTTCAATTTTTGCTCTATTTGCGACTGTGTTGTCATTTTCCACCTCTTGTTAAAAACAAAGTCATTTTATCATGCAATGTTTCGTAGTAATGACTAAAAAACCACTTTTAATTGCCGATAATAACCATAATCAGAGGAAATTGTAAAAATGGCAAAGATATTAGCAGTAGACGATTCGCAAGCGATACGTGACTTAATGACACAGCTATTAAGCACTGAAAATCATGAGGTTATAACCGCCAGCGATGGTGTGGAGGCCATTCGTTTAGCACGGACGACCCCCGTAGATATGGCGCTTGTGGATGTCAATATGCCAAATATGAACGGCTTGAGTTTGGTCAGTAAATTAAGAAAATTAGAGACTTATAAATTCATCCCCATACTTATGGTGACTACTGAAACTGACGAATATAGAAAAAACAAGGCACGGAGCATCGGCGCAACTGGTTGGTTATCAAAACCTATAACGCCAGAACGATTATTGGGCGCAGTAAATAAATTACTTGCTTAGCACTCTCCTGCCGTCATCAAATTTTTTCTAATTAGCTTTATTTTTCTTGGCTCCGCAACGAACACACGTATAAGCCGTTACCAATTTTCCCTGCTTTACATCAAAAGTCTGTTCAGTTTCCATGCTCCATTTATGAAAACCACTTTTACATAAAGTTTTTCCCTTGTGCTTTTGAGACGGCTTTGGCTTTTTAAATTGTAAAATTTTCCCCATTTTGATACTTGCCTCAAAAATTATGAAGCTCGCCGCCAGGCATGAAACCTTTCCACCCACGCCAACAGTTTTTCAGGTTTATGATTTCTTTTCCATTCTCCCGCAACGTATTTATTCGCTTCCGCCATAGTCGGATAAATGTGAATTGTCCCCAATATTTTATTCAAGCCTAAGCCGTGTTTCATTGCCGAAACATACTCAGCAATCAAATCACCCGCATGTGATCCAACAATAGTGACGCCTAAAATTTTATCTTTACCCGGAACCGTTAGTACTTTCACAACACCATGATCCTCGCTATCGGCTATTGCTCTATCCAAATCATCAATACCATATTCCGTGACTTCATAAGCAATGCCTTGTTCTTTGGCTTCCAATTCGTTTAGCCCAACTCGAGCAACTTCTGGATCCGTATATGTCGCCCAGGGGATTACTGAATAATCCACTTTGAATTTTTTAAAGGGTGAAAACATGGCGTTAACCGACGCATACCAAGCCTGATGAGCTGCGACATGGGTAAATTGATAGGGACCCGTTACATCACCAACAACATAAATATTGGGATAATTCGTTTGCAGATATTCATTCGCTTCAATCGTTCCCATATTTGATAAATTAATATTTAAATTTTCCAATCCAAAACCAGTAACATTTGCCTTTCTACCCAAAGCAACAAGCACTTGATCAAAGGCGATCGTCAACTCTTCATCACCCTTTTTACAAACAATTACTTTTTCATTGTTTTGCTTTTCAAACCGAACGGCCTCATGTGATGTTAAAACTCGCACACCGTCGTTTTGAAAACTCTTCTTTACCATTTTTGATATATCTTCATCTTCTCGGCGCATAATGCGATCACCACGCTCTACCATGGTAACTTCCACGCCCAAGCGATGAAAAGATTGAGCAAGCTCACTTCCAATTGGACCACCACCCAGCACCACCATACGTTTTGGCTTTTCTCGCAGTTCCCATACAGTATCAGATGTCAAATACCCTACTTCATCAAGACCTGTAATATTTGGCACAAAAGGTCGTGCACCTGTTGCTACCACAATATTTTTAGTGGTTAATACCTTGCCATTCACTTCAACCTCGTATGGAGAAATTATCTTTGCTTCACCCTCGATAACCTCCACACCTAATTTGGTGTATCTCTCCACTGAATCATGAGGTTCTACCTTCTTAATGACATTATGAACACGATCCATAACATCAGAAAATTCAAAATCCACGGTGGTATTTTTAAACCCAAAATCCTTCGCTCTTTTAGCATAATTCAACATCTTTGCTGATCGAATAATGGCTTTACTTGGCACACAACCGGTATTTAGGCAGTCTCCACCCATCTTATGCTTTTCAATTAAAGCAACTTTTGCATTTACCGCCGCAGCAATATACGAAGTAACCAAACCGCCAGAACCCGCACCAATCACCACCATATTGTAATCAAATGATTTAGGCTTCTTAACATTTTTCAACACTTGTTGCGCTTTTACGAACTCAATAATTTTCTTGGCAATCAAAGGGAAAATGCCAAGTAGCACAAAAGAAAAAATGATACCTGGAGAAAGAATACCCGCCAATGAATCAATTGAAGCCAATTGGCTACCAGCGTTAACAAAAACAATGGTTCCTGGCAGCATACCAATTTGACTCACCAGAAAAAACTGAGAGACTTTAATGCGCGTCATGCCCATGACAAGATTTATAACAAAAAATGGAAATGCAGGTATCAAACGTAGCGTAAACAGATAAAAAGCGCCCTCCTTGTCCATACCGTCGTTTATCGCTTTAAGTTTGTCACCAAATTTCGTTTGCACCGAATCGCGCAACAGAAAACGAGAAACAAGAAATGCCAATGTTGCACCGATGGTACTCGCAAAGGAAACGATAATGGTTCCCTCCAGCAACCCAAATATGGCACCACCTGCCAATGTCATAATCGCTGCACCAGGCAATGATAATGCGGTTACGGCAATATAAACCAACATATATCCTGCAATGGTTGATAGCTTGTTATTTTGATATAACTCGAGAATATTATCTTTCTCAGATTTCAAGTATTCCAGAGTAAAATACTGCCCAAGATCAAAGATAAAAAAAGCACTCATCATTAACACAACTATTGCAACAATGACATACTTAGATTTAGACATAACACAAATTTCCTTTTTTATTAGTTTTCACAAAAGCTTGTTTTATGAATAGAGAAAGAAAATTGGAATGTGTTACATAAAGATTGGAAAAGTTAACTCTCACGTCGCATTCCCTTGCACCGTTTTTATGATTTGCTTGAATTATGAGACTGCCATTTCGGCACTGATTGCTATACGCTTGTTACGCTGATAGACATCTTTTCGAAAATTCACGCGCCCATTTTCATCTACCCATGCTGTCCAATACATGAGATAAACGGGTAACGGTTCTTTCATCCGAATTATTTTAGTTTCGCCACCATTAATAAGTGACTGAATTTTTTTCCCACCCCAAGACTTCTCTTTTTCTAATATCTTATTCGCCAATGTAAAAGGTTGAGACACACGAATACAGCCCGAGCTAAATGTTCTCACATAACGATTAAATAACTTTTTTTGCGGCGTATCATGTAAATAAATTCTGTACTTATTAGGAAACATGAATTTCACCAAGCCCATACTATTATGTTTACCTGGGTCTTGAACAAATTTATAAGGAAGCCATCTCTCATTATATTTGCTCCAGTTGACATTAGTCGGATCCACTTCCTTCGCTTTTTTACCCCAGGAGTCATAAATCCGCAAACGATTTCTTGCAAGAAATTTTGGATCTGCTTGGATTTTAGGTAAGAATTTCTCTTTTGCTATACGTGGCGGCACCTTCCAGGTAGGATTAATTTCCACATAATCGATGTTATCAATAAATGCAGGTGCAGCCCGGTAGGGTTTACCAACAATGACGGGCATTTCCAGTATGACCTTTCCGCGATCAATTAAATCCAGTTTATACCCAGCCATGTTTACCATAACATAGCGCTCGCCCAATTCCCTTGGTACCCAACGCCAACGTTCCATATTTTGCTTTAACGATGCGATTCTTTCCCACAGGGAGACACTCATACTTTGGCGTGTATAGGGACCAACGATGCCATCAACCTTATGTCCATGGTTCGCTTGAAATTGACGCACCGCCAGCGATAATGTTTCATCAAAATAATCTGAGTTAGTATTGTCGTTATTGCTCAAATAGGCCTCTCGCACAAGTCGCGCTTTAATGAGACTGACATCTGAATGACGCATTCCCACTTGTAAGCTTTGCCCGTGATTAAAAGGGCGCCAATCCCCACCTAAGGCTAGTTGACGATAATAAGCAAGTGTTTGCTTCAATTTGGCATAAGCGGGTTGTGGCGGCGGCAGACTTTCCAGAAAGCTTTGAGGGGAATCTGAAATTAATAAGGCCTCAAGTCTGCTAATCGAATCCACCTGCTGCGGTACGACATGCCAGTCATAATCAACGGATTTGGGATTCTGATAACCAATACTAACCTCCACTCCGTAGCGCAAAAAACCATCAGTTAATAACAATTCCAATCTTGCTCGACTTCGCGCTTTTCTAGCGTTCCACATGGTACGGATGGCAGCTGCATGATACTCATTCGGCTCCAAGCCCTCCAAGTGTGAATTCAACAGCGTATCTCGCACCGTAGATGCTCTCCTGGTTGACTGGTCGCTATTTACCCATACTGGCAAAAAATCACGTTTACTATAAAAATCCCTAAGTCTCTCCCAATCCAAATCCCTCGCCCATTGTTGATAATAATCCCACACCAAGTGATTTTGCATTTCACTGATTATTTCATCAGCAGTATCAATATGAGAGGTAGCAGCCGATGCAGCGCTAGCACTAAGGAATATAAGCCCGAACAAATACGAACTCATGAAACACCAAATTCGATTTGTGGAAGCTGGGCCCATAACAGAACTCAAAGAATTGAAGATAAATAAGCGTCATATGAGCTATCGGCAATATCAAGAGATTATTGACGCGGAAAACTGTGCCTATAACACAAAACATAATTGAAGGGTTGCCCAGCAAACTCTACGAATAGAGCTTGCGCTAGGGAGGGAGGTAAAGAGAAATCGCGCGAAGTACCGATTTATAAAATCGAAACTAGTCGACTAATAGGTATGAGCTCCACCGGTATGTTCTGCGGCGCATTTAAACAAGGTTTTTACCGCATAAGTATGTGGTGATCCTTGCCAATTGTAGGCATCCATGACGACTAACATAAGAAAATCTTGATAGATATCTATGGTATTCATTGCAGTGCTATTCTTAACCATGCTATCGATCACTTGATCAAGCGGTAAACCCAAACCAGAATTAATCACTGTGTCATAAGCAACCATGGCCACTGCATAACACTCTTCTTCCTGTTGACTCAGTGCTGAATTTGATGCTGACACATTACTGAAACTTAAGCTTAGAAATATTATCGCCAGCATCATTAAGGAACTCTTTAACATAATAATTCTCCTCTTGTTACTATTAATAACGTTATGACGTGCCTAAAACTTTAGGCAGAACCTGGCGCGAAACTGATACAATCCCTGAGGCAACGACCCAGCAGAAACCATATGGCAATGCGCAAGAAAATGCGGCTAAAATTAAATTGCAAAATACAGTCCGCAATTCTTAAGAATCACCAGATTTGCAAACCATATTGGTTAGACAGGTTTTACTGTGCAATAGCACAAAATTATTTACTTAGTGAGAAATTCAGCTCAAAACCTTACTAATATCATCGGAAATAATAAAACGAGAAAGAGATCAATTCATGCCAACACTTCTTATTGGAATTAATCAAACACTTAGCACATCTAACGACATATTGGTCACTACCGAATCACTCAATTCGGATCGTGAACATATATGGGTATGGGACCATTATTTTAGTTTTATCCTAAATAAAATGAATAATGCGCAAAAAGCCAATGAACTAATAAACTCACTAAGCGAGTGGGCAAAAGATTTTTGCCAATACATAACACAGACATTTGATTCGCTCGAACAAAAAGATTTGTTGAGGATTTCAAAAGAAATGAATATCGTGCCCGTACTTCAAGAATACGATATGAGTATTTTGCTTGAAATTACAGAAAAACCTGATCATTGGCCGGACATTCAAATTCAAATTCCTGAACAAACCAGCACAGAGACACTCAGAGATTCTGTCTTAGCATTAGCTCAATTTTACTTGACGAACAATTCGAATTTTTATCGAGAACTTCCACTGCACATTGTGGCCATGCGTAAGTTTTACGAAACAGAGTCATCGTTTAGTGATACCAATTCCATCCAACAAGCGCCAGCTTATGCATTTGACACCGCCACAAAGTTTTATCAAGGATTAAGAGAACCTGCCTAACATTTTTGGATAACGTCGTTCGAACACAATGCTTTCAGAGTCAATTAAAAGTGAAGTACAAAACGCTTATCGTCAGGTTGCGAATAACATGTCAGGTTTTCGCAACCGATATACTCAGCGCGCATTCATTGCAGAAATCGCCAAAGTGTTATGCAAAACCGATCCCCAACAAAAAATCTTGGTGGCCGAAGGCCCAACTGGCACAGGTAAAACCATGGCTTACCTTCTCGCAAGCATACCAATTGCGAAGGCACTGAATAAAAAACTTATTATCTCCTCGGCAACTGTCGCACTTCAGACCCAACTAACTGAAAAAGATATTCCTCTTGTCCAGGAGAACAGTGGCCTGGAGTTTAGCGTTGAACTTGCCAAGGGTAGAGGTCGATACCTATGCCCCAGCCTTCTATCACAACAGGTTGGCGATATTACGTCCCAAGTTGATGCCTTTACGTCAGATGAGTATCTTCTCAATACTATGCGCCATCTATTAGAATCCTTTGAAGATAGTGACTGGGATGGAGACAAAGACAAGTGGCCAACCGTTATCCCCGACGAAATCTGGAGCAAGATAAACAACGATAGACATGGATGTCTGGCAAATAAGTGTCGATTTTTTAGAGACTGCCCCTATTTCCTCGCAAAAATTAAATTAGAAACCGCAGATGTTATCGTTGCCAACCACGACTTGATTCTCTCTGACTTGGCTTTAGGCGGCGGAATTTTATTACCAAAACCTGAAGACAGTGTTTATATTTTTGATGAAGCGCATCATGTCCCAGAGAAAACCATCAACCATGCGAGCACCTGGATTTCTTCCATAGGAACGCTCAGCTGGCTGGACAAATCTGAAAACATCATCAATCAAATTGAAGCAATATTAATAGACCAAGATACCGGTAGTTTATTTTCTTCCACCACAAAATCGAACAAAAAACTAAAAACCGCGCTGGAAGAAGCCCTAACCTATATTCAATCACTACCCGAATTTTCAAACTGCACCGAAACAGAAACCACTTTACGCTTTCAACACGGCCACATTCCAGAACAACTTAGAGCATTATCCAAGACTGTACTCACACAAACTCAACAAAGCTTAACCTATTTAAATAAAATAAAAGACAAAATCAATAAATCTGCAAATGACAATGAAATTCCCGAAAAACTGGCAGAAGGCGTATTACCCGAGCTTGGCATCAACATAGGTCGTTTTGAAAATCTTGCATCCCTTTGCCACAATCTTGTATCGAAAGATGAGGCAAACGAACCGCCAATAGCCCGATGGATTACCAAGCAAGATTATAAAGACCATAGCGATTATCGAATATTTACCTCACCAATTTCTGCAGAAAATTTTCTTTACCACAATCTGTGGCAACGTTGTTATGCAGCCATATTAACATCGGCCACTTTGGTATCGCTCGGGAACTTTGGTTTTTTTCAACATAAATCCGGCTTGCAACATGTATCGGATACGGAATATTTACAACTCGCCTCGCCTTTTAATTTCCAAAGCAATTCAACACTGTGGATTCCTAACATGGAAAGCGAACCGCAAAACAGCTTTGCCCACACAGAAGAGATCATTGCCCTGTTACCAGAGCTGATCACAGAAAAAGCCGGCACCTTAGTGCTTTTCAGCTCTAGAAAACAATTAAATGACGTTGCCGAGTCGCTGCCAATAGAATTGAGAGACATATTATTAATTCAAGGCACATTAAACAACATGACGCTCTTGGAAAAACACGAAGAATGCATTAAACAAGGCAATACGAGTGTCATCATGGGACTTGCAAGTTTTGCAGAGGGAATTGACTTACCCGGGAAACTTTGCACCCATGTGATCATTGCAAAGTTACCTTTCCCAGTACCTGACTCACCGATTGATGCAACTGAACGCGAATATGTAGAAACCCAAGGCAAAAACCACTTTCGAGAAATTGTGTTACCTCAGACCTGCATTCGATTAATTCAAGCGGTGGGGCGACTCATAAGAAACGAGACTGACACCGGCAAAGTGACAATATTAGATAGACGACTGGTTAGTAAATTTTATGGTAAACAATTATTGAATTCCTTGCCGCCAATGAAAAGAATCATTGAATCATCAGATTCATTGAGTACCTCAGAAAATAATGCTGAAGTTTAAACCAACTTTAATATAATTTTCTGTTTGGCGCTGATTGGAAACAACCCGTTCGTACGCAAGCATTGCCCGGGTAAGGTATTTATAACTGATTTTGTAATCCAAATAAGTTGCTGCAGTATAAGATGTAGAGGTTAATCCAGACGTTGACAATCGGCGTCCAATTAGACTACTGCTTATTTTGTACTTATCCCAAATCTCTAACTCACCGTTTAGTCTAATAAAGTGAAGACTGTATCTCGTACTGGGTATGGTGACAACTTCAAACTCTCCTTTTGTCTCATTGAAATCCAGCTGATCTTCCGCGTCAAACGTTTTTCTTTTTCGCCCATAAACAACATCAGCTTTAAATAAATGATTATGGTAGGCCAGCCCATATCGCATCCAGGACATGGTATTCCGATTAAACTCAAATTCGCCAGAGTTATTATTCTTTGCCTTTGTCCCCATTAAAACCGCACCAGATGGCACCCAAATAAAAGATAAATGCCCAAAATCCAAACCGCTTTCCAGAATAAAACTTTCGGTAGCGCGATACTCACCATTATTAATATCCTTATCCTGCCAATTATATTTCCCCCCAATTAAAAACAAATTGGGATCAAGAAATATAGACATATGGAAATAATCTGCTTTGAATCGATAATAAATCTGGGTTTGTGGCTCTTCATGAATAAACAAACCATTGGGCGCTGCTCCCGTAAGAAAGATATGTTGATAACCAAATGGACCAGTTGACAATTCTTCGACGAGAATGGGTGCACCATTATTGTTTCGGCTATCACTAGCACCATAACGTGAACCTAATACACCCCAAAAGCCTAATGTTACGTAGTTTTTGTAAACTTGCGGTACCGGATAAAACTTTTGACTTCTTACATACATACTCACTTTTTTATGGTGCTTCAAAATTTCATCAAATTTTCGCTTTATCGTTACTGGGTCACTAATGAACTCTTGCGGTACGATGTCGATTCTTTTGGCATTTTCGGATAAATTACCTTGCAAGTTTTTTGGGCACTTCGCCATACTCGCTGGATGTAAAAAGTCATACTGGTATTTAACGGAATTGGTAAACGCTCTTTTTGTCGCGGAAGGCAAGGCTTTTATCGACCAGATATTGGTTCGTTGAACCGCGATTTCCCGTCCATCTTTATTCAAAAATGAAATTTTATCTTTTGAAAAACCGATCGGCCAACCCTGAACAAGATCAACCAAGGTTTTTTTAAACTGAGTTTTAACTTGATAGTATTTAATTGCCTTGCTCAAGGATTCAGGCATTTCGATAGTTGAAATGGGAATATGATTAATTGGATAATTTGCAATACCCACAACATCGTAGCGATTAACAGAGACGACTTTACCTTGCAAATTTAACAAATAAATTTTGGATTGATCCACTCCCAAAATGACACCTATATCGCGACTGCAGGTAGAAGAATACAAACCTTGCAAATCCAGTGCAAACGTCGCTTTAACAAACAAAAAACACAAGAGAAAGATACTGGTTTTAAAAAAGGAGTTCAAATTGTCCTCCATACGTCGTCAGCGTTTGGGTATTACTTATTGATTCACCCTTATAAGTGCCCTCATTGTTTCGTTTTAATAATTGATAATATGCTTTAAGATTTACATAATGACTAAACGCATGCTGAACGCTGACACTTATAGCTGTGTTTTTAAAAGACAGTGAATTATTAGTGCCCGCTATTGTTTCTTGATAACTCCCGGCTGTATAAACAACATCAGCAACTAATTTTATATTCTCATAAACATCGACTTCACCACCTATTCGTACGAATCGACTGACAAACTTATAATCGCTAAAATCATCATAACTCACACCATTATCACTGTGTAACTCATCAAAGCTTTTGGATGACGTATCACTCAATATAAGTTCAATTTGATCCTGCAAACTATTCTGATCAAAATTATATTTAGTTTGCGCTGCAGTCAGTCGAAGTTTGAATCGACGTTTAATAAACAAAAAACGAATTAATGGAGACATCTTATGCGCTAATACACCACGTTTATTGTTCCGATCAAACGCAATTTGATGTACGGGAAAGTAGCTACCAAAACCAATGGAATAAGGCCCATAGTCGGCACCCATGATTGCCAAATAATTCAAACTCTCAACAGCTCTCGCTTTATTATTATCTCCACCACCATCATCACTGAAAGCAATCCCAGGATAAATCCCAGCACTCAATCCCAACATGTTGCCTTCAAAACTGCCACTAAAAAAATGAGATTTAAAATCTGAACGAATTAAAAACGTAGGGCCAAGATAGGGTAAATTTTCACTCAGTTGATCACCAACCCCATTGTAAGATTGAAAATGATAGTCTCGCCCTGTTGACCAAATATAAGAAAAACTCATAGCCGTCTGCAATCCAAAATCATTTTGAAAATAAGGTATAGACAGTCGATTTCGAAATGGAAATAAATACGGTCGGGCATATAAATAAGTTCGTTCTTCAAAATTATCTAAATTTTGCTTACCTTTTACAAAATTACCCAAAAACTCACTAATCTTAATTTGGTCGCTTAGAATCCTCACCGGCCTTAGCAACACTTCTGCTTCATTAGGTATTTGTTCAAATTGGCATTTGAGCAAATATTCAGATACTTCTAATTTCAAAGGCTGGTAATCGAGGGGAATCTTTTTCCTACTTGCCCTATAGGGGCGAATTTTCCCAATTTGCTCGATACTCAATACATACATTTTACCTTCTACTGAATAGAAAAAGACCAGATCCTCAACATACTTAATTGCCCATCCGGTAACATCTGGTTGCGTTTGGTTTTCATCAAAATAAACGTCTTTCAATAAATCATAACTGGCGTTATTGAGGTCAAATTTGGAAAAGGGATTGACTTTATGACCATAAGTGAAAATGGTATCAATATCATTTACGGCAATAACTTGCACTTGGCCGTCAAAACTGATTAGTTTAACATCAGTTTGATTAACATCAATCAACACACCAGAATATCGATCACATTGCTTAGTAACAATACTATTCACGTCCAACGCATAAGCATCAGACATCGACAAAAATAGGACAAAACCGAGGATTGTGAGAAATGTAGAATTTGTACTATTCAAAATACTCTCTTAAGCGGTTCTAAGCTTGCATCAAATATGACATTAAAATAACACACCATACTTTAGCATATACGGGATTGTTAAAACGCCAAGGGGATTTCAATGTTGCTAAAATTGATTTATGCAATGAATCACGATTAATACAATTTTTTTCATATTTTAATTTCTAGTCAGCTAACGATACAGTAAACTTCTGATACGTTTGAAATTCACAGGGCAATACGCAAACAATGAAATCTTCACCGATGACATACCACAGTATTTTACTATGCAAAGTTAAAACTGCTGCTTTTACCCTGGACAAACGCCTCATGAATCGTTTGATAATAATTTTATCCTTCATTTTGATTCAACCCACTTTTGCGCATGAAATTGGCGAGAATGATCGCCCATTAGAAAACTGGTATTATCAACTGTCCGTGGGCTTAAATTACCCACTGTATAAAGGCCAAATCCATTCAGTTATTAATCGCATTGAAGAAAAAACCGACTCACGTACATCCTCGGCTGAAATCAGTGTTATGGGCCTGTATGCACCGATAGGCAGTAAAATACATTCGTTAATCGGCATCAAATTCTTAAATGGTAGCTATGATGCATATGACGAAGAGGTTATTACTCTGCATTTTCGTGGCGTGAGTTACGTACATTATTTCAGGAGTATTGGCCAAGGCGCATTTATTAATTTCGACATAGGCACAGCGGGAATTGTTTATAATGATTCAAAAATCGGAGAACAAAAAATAGATGAATCAGGTTTTGCAGGCAGGTTAGGCGTCGGTTACGCTATTCCCGTATTTAAAGAGACATCGCTATTATTCACACTACACAACACAAGTTATAAATTCAATATTGGTGTAGTGAACTCATTAAGTTTCAATTTTGGTTTTCTTTGGTAGCAATACCTGAATGAGTTATCAAAATCCCGGGGAGAGGATTAAACGTTGGATTTTTCAGGTTTTACCAAACCGTTCGTATTGATTTTTTTGGCCTTGATACTTGCCGGATTATCCTTCAGATCGTTGGCATCAGAGCCATTAGGTGCTAACGGATTGACCCGCCCATCTACAGTGGGGAAATATCTCTTTCTAAACACATCATTTCTTAAATTTTCCTCCAACCGTTATGAAAAATTCAATTCCATCCAACAATACCGCATGTCTCGGAGCTTACTTAGCCAAATCTATCAAAACATAAACACACCGAACCAAGCTGAAGCGGGAAACACTGAAACCGACCCAATAATTGCAAACCATATTCGTACAAGATTGGAGATAGCACTTTTCATTGGCGCAGGTGCTATAGGATACAATTTGTGGCAGGAAAAAATGGAAGACGATTGGGAATTTGAATACTCATCACTCAAAGATTTTGTAGGACGCCTCTACAACACTGACCAAGTGAAATTTGATGACAATGATATTTTTTTCAATTGGGGACATGTTTATGCTGGCGCATTTTACTATCAGGCCGGCCGTGTAAACGGATATAGCCCAATGGGTTCCGTTTTCATTAGCATTGCAGCGTCGAGTTTTTGGGAATATATCGTTGAATTTCGCGAAGCAATCAGCATTAATGACCAGATTATGACAGGCTTGGGTGGACCAATACTTGGCGAACCATTTCACCAAATCGCCAGTTTATTAAAAAGGCGATCTAAGACACAGCTTGCAAAAACAATTGCAACCTACTTTCAACCCATAGATATATTTCAGAACCTATTTGATAAAAAAAACATCGCAGTTGGCAACAAAAACTCTAAACCCTTTAACTTCAATAGAAGCAATTATGAATCCCTGGAACTCGTTACCGGGCTGCATTTTGCCAGCCGCAAACGAGGAGATTCATCAAACCTTGCGACGATAGGAATTGATGGGGAGATCATAAACTTACCTGCGACTTCCGAAGGCAAAATCAATAAAGTTTTTACACAAACATCTGCCGTGCAACTTATTCAAAGTCTGGGCTTATACGAATCGGGAATTAGAGATTATTATTCATATACTAAATGGGTACCTGCGGCCTACCTGGCAAAAAATTTATCCAAAGACAGTAGAGATCGCAAATCCGGTTACAGCATGTTAATAGGTCCATCAACGGCCACAGAATATAACAGCCGTGGCTTTGATCATGATCAAGATTTTTTCGCCAGCGTTAACTTGCTCGGCTTTACCACAGATGCAACTTTATACGAAAAGGATAAATATTTACGAATAGTATTTGATGTCTATGGTAATTTTTCCTTTGTGCGGCCGTATGGCACAAGCCAATATTTTAACGAAGGCAATAGCTATTTAGGTGCAAAATCCATACTACGAAAAAAGAATTATTATTATGCTTTTGGAAATTCGGTACGCTCCAGAGTAGAGTTAAAACCCGCCCGAAATTGGAAAACGGGAGTGGAAGCTGTCTATCAGGTCTTTGAGTCCATCAGTGAAGATAGAAAGGACAGGCACCCAGAACTTGTTACACGCAATCTTCAGTTGAGAGATCGACACGCTAATGTAAAGGCTTGGTTTAAATATGATTTCGATCATCGCTGGAATCTAACGGCTTCCATTGAAAAAAATTATCGCTACGGGAGAATTGAGGAGTTTGAAGAACAAAACTCTTCAACATTCAGTTTCTCTGACACAGAAACCATCTACAAAGCCCAACTGGGTTACGACATGCTCTAGTATTGTGGCAAATGCATTTATTTAGTATTAGCAAAGTTTATCGCATGCAAGTCTTAATAATCTTATTACTCGCTGGACTAACTTCGTCCGCATTTGCCAACGACACCTGGTTTGCTTTAACCTGGGAAAATGACTTTATCGCACGTGAAGACAGCGGATATACCAACGGTATGGGTTTAAGCTGGGGCTTCAGCTCATCGGATTCCATCGACAATATAATTTATTCATCGATAAAGCCTGCCATCAGCTTATTACCTGGCATGCGTAAAAAACAGAGGAATTTTTTCTTGAGTTATCGTGTTGCGCAATCCATGTATACACCTCAAGATATCGAAAAGGATAATCTTAATCCTAATGACCAACCTTATGCGGGCGTTTTACTGTGGCATGCCAACATTCACTCTTTCAATGAAAAAAGTTCAGATCGTTATTGGTTAACCTTAGGCGCAGTTGGCCCTGTTACTGGCGCAGCTCAAGTGCAAAAATTTATTCACAAGTTAATCGATAAAAAGAAACCCAGTGGCTGGCATCATCAATTAAAAAACGAACCAATCTTTGCGTTGTCTGGTGAGCGATTATGGCGACTACAAACTGGTGAAATATCAAAAAATATTGACTATGATTGGATCGTGATGTCTGCCGGTGATCTTGGTACCATGAGAAGCGAAATTGGCTTGGGCATCGGCTTTCGTATTGGTAAAGCATTGGGTAGAAGTTTTTCCGCAGCATCTATTATTCCCGGCCGAAACATAAACCCCCTCACTGTTAGTTTACAGGATGAATGGCATCTGTTTACGAATGCATATACGCGTTATGTATTAAACGACATCACATTAAACGGGAATACTTTTCGTGATAGTCATTCTGTCGATATAAAACATCATCAAATATTGTATGCTGCGGGAGCTTCTTATAATGCCAAGCATTGGGGATTCATGTTTTATGTTGAAGATGGTACACGTTCATTTGAAGAGCAATCTGGAAATTCACTGTTTGCTAGTTTATCCCTGTCTTACGGCTGGTAATTATTAAACAACGTCAAATGCCCAACACAATTTCTCGTCGATATGTGAGCAGTAATAATCTCACACGGAACCATTTGATTACTTCATCAATCTATCATTATTAAGTCACCACGGCATATACCCTGCATTTTGGAGAACATGAAAATTCGCCTCTCATACCGATTAATAATTGCGCTATTATTCTTTACCTATTGCCCAATAAGTTTTGCGGCGGATAGTTGCATTCCAAAAAACCAATGGTTTGTGCCAGCAACGGGGGATCTTTTCACTTCGAAAGAATATCACCAACAAATCCCCAGCACCGGCATTGTGTTGCTGGGCGAACATCACGAAAATTCTTCTCACCATCAATGGCAAATGAATGTCATAAAGTCTTTACACAAAAAGCAACCTGACATGGCCATTGGTCTTGAAATGTTTCCTCGGTATTTACAACACCTATTGGATGACTGGTTAAATCGCAAAATTGATAACAAGACATTTGTTAGCCTCAGCCAGTGGGATGATATTTGGTCTGTTGATTTTAATGAATATCGGCCAATATTTGAATTTGCCCGAGACAACAAAATTCCCCTTGTTGCCATAAATGTACAAAAACAACTGTTACAAATGGTTAGAGAAGTTGGTTGGAATAATATCCCGCAAAATCATCGACAAGGCATCAGCGATCCAGCAAAACCAAGCAAAAACTATTTAAGACAGCTTGCCGTGAGTTTTCAACGGCACTTTACCGATCCCAGTCAAATCGACCAACGAGCCTTTGCTCGATTTGTTGAACAACAACAATTATGGGATCGTGTCATGGCTGAAGGCCTGGCAGAGAACACCCCAAAATATCCTTTGGTCGTAGGCATTATGGGCAGTTGGCACATCATAAACGGCTTCGGTGTTCCCCACCAATTGAAGGACCTTAAACAAAATCAGGTGGTCAGTTATGTACCGTGGGATCGGCATCTTGACTGTGAAGCACTATCTGATCAATTTGCAAGCGCCATTTACGGTGCATCCACTCCCTAAATACCACGCTAATTCATTGTTCTGACAGGATAATAAATTATTTAACAACATCAGTTAACAGCTCATCAATTTTCAACTAATATAGCGCCCTTTTTTAAAGACTAAGGAATCATTTGTGACCGAATTTGTAACCGGACAACGCTGGATTTGTGATAGTGAATTAGATTTAGGTCTGGGTACCGTGTTAGAAAGTGATTTCCGCACTGTTAAAATAATTTACCTTGCGAGTGGCGAAACTCGCAATTACGCAAAACAATCCGCTCCCTTACGACGCGCTGCTTTTGATATAGGCGATGTAATTGAAAGTCAGGATGGTCTGCAACTAACGATTGAAAAGGTAATACATCAAAATGGCTTGCTGAGTTATATTGGTATCAGTCATGATGGAGCAAGCCAGCAGCTGGGCGAAGAGCAGCTTAGCCATAACATCCAATTAAATCGCCCCTACGATCGATTGTTCTCAGGACAAATTGATGAGAACAAATGGTTTCAATTACGCGTAGAAAGCTTAAGTCATCAACAAAAATTACAAAATTCGCAACTAACAGGTTTATATGACGCACGAACAAGCTTGATCCCACATCAACTCTTTATTGCACATGAAGTAGCAAAACGTTTTGCGCCTCGGGTATTACTCGCTGACGAAGTGGGCTTGGGGAAAACCATTGAAGCCTGCCTTATCATGCAACACCAGTTAATTACTGGTAGAGCCAAGCGGGTTTTAATTGTTGTACCAGACGCCCTGCTACATCAATGGTTAGTGGAATTATTGAGACGATTTAATCTGCGCTTTAGTATTTTTGACGAAGATCGTTGCGAAGCCATCGAATCGTCATCTGACTTTTCTAATCCTTTTGAAGCCGAGCAATTGGTGCTTTGCAACCTCTCCTTTTTAGTGTCTCATAAAAAACGTTTGACACAAGCGGTTGAAGGCCTATGGGATTTAATCATTGTTGATGAAGCGCACCATCTGGAGTGGCAGGAAAACTCGCCCAGCGACGCTTATCAAGCAGTTGCCCAACTCTCAACGAAATGTAAAGGTTTGCTATTATTAACAGCAACTCCTGAACAACTTGGAAAATCCAGTCACTTTGCCCGATTACGTTTACTCGACCCGCAACGATTCCATAACTATCAAACATTTCTCGAAGAAGAACAACATTATCAATCCCTAGTTGATACTATCGACGCCATTCTCGATGGCAGCACATTATCTGAAGAAAAAATTCAAGAACTTGTCAATTGGATTAGCAACAATGAAACTTCTGATCTAATTTCGGAAATTGAATCAAGCTTGCGAAACACGACTATTTTAACCACTAAAGAAAAACAACGTCTCACAAATTTATTACTTGACCGCCATGGCACTGGCCGAATCCTGTATCGTAACTCACGTCGAATGATCAAAGGCTTTCCCACACGGACGGTTTACACCCACGCGTTAGATTTACCGAAAGAATATCGACAACTGTACGAAATGGCTAGCCACTTAGAGCTAGACTCGGCCTCCTTAAACCTCATTCCAGAAAGATTATTTTGCATTGTCGGCAAGTTAAAATCTGCATTGAATACGAATCTCACAAACGCAAATTGGTGGCAATTCGACAGTAGAGCTGATTTCCTGATTGATTTTCTCGATAAAAGAAAAAATGAAAAAATTCTGGTTATCTGCGCAAGTAGCGAAACGGTTAAAGACCTGGAAAAAGCCATACGCAGCAAAAGTAGTAATCGGATTGCAACATTCCATGAAGACCTTACGATAATCGAACGTGATCGAGCAGCAAATTACTTTGCTGACCCTGATGATGGGGCGCAAGCACTCATCTGCTCAGAAATCGGAAGTGAAGGCAGAAACTTTCAGTTTTCTCACCAACTGGTTCTGTTCGACTTACCATTAAACCCTGATTTACTCGAACAACGTATAGGCCGCTTAGATCGCATCGGTCAAACGCAAGATATACAAATACACGTACCCTATTTCCAAAATTCTCCACAGGATATTATGCTCCAATGGTATAACAATGGTCTTAATGCATTTACTACGACATGCCAAGTTGGTGATGCCATATTTTCAAAAGTGGAACCGGCACTACTGGAGCTCCTGTTTGACAACGAAATCAATTCTGAATCCTTAGCAACGTTAATCAAGAGCACCCAGCAATTACTTAAAGAATATAATGAAGCCTTGGAAAAAGGCAGGGATCGATTGCTGGAACTAAACTCCTGCAAACCGGATATCGCTGAAGCGCTTAAGACTGAAATCTCAGATATCGACCAAGATGTCAGTTTGCAAAAATACATGGAACGCGCATTTGATGCTTATGGCGTTGATATGGAAGAACACAAACATCACAGCTTTTTTATCAAACCAGGCCCTCAAATGCAATCCAGCATTTTTCACGGTTTAAACGAAGACGGTAATGTAATTACTTATCACCGAGATACGGCATTAGCCAATGAAAATATGCAATTCATCACCTGGAATCATCCCTACGTCAATGACGCCATCGATCTAATTTTGGCGAGCGAAAGTGGAAATACGTCAGTAGTTGCATTAAAAACTCGAAAATTTTCACCCGGAAGCATATTAGTTGAAACAATTTTTGTACCTGAAATTATTTTTCCCGAAGCTCGATCCTCGGGAATCGCCGTTACTCAAGATCATTTACATTTTGGATTCAATGCCCAAGCTAAAAAACTCAGCAATGATATTTTAAAACAAATTGCTTTTAGTCAATTTGATTCTATTGACGAAGAAACAGCAACGACAATTATTAAGACTCAAGACCACATAATCAAACCCATACTGAGCCATGCAGAAAAATCCGCAAATTCCTTGCTACCACAGATTATCGAAGAAAACAGCGCTCGTTTAGCCCAACAAATTGGTGACGAATTGGATCGATTAATCAGCCTTAAAAAAATTAATCCGAACATTCGTGAAGAGGAAATCGAACATTACCGCACGCTTCTCTACCTAAGCCAGCAACGCTTAGCTGCCAGCAAAATCCGGTTGGATGCGATAAGAGTGATCATTACACATTAGACTTATCCAAATTCCCGAGATAAATTCCCTACCATTATTTTTTATAATTAATCAAGAAAAATGGCGCCTTTGATGACTATCGCCTGCCGTCCCCCATGAATACTGGCCATTTAAAATTTTTATACCTGTAATCAAAATTAATCGTTAAACCATATCAGCTGTCAGTTATTAATTTTAAAATCGTTACACAGTAAAAAATAAATCCGATTTTCAACAAGTTAAATATGGAAACATTCATAGAATTAAACCACCAGTAAATATCATGTTCTTTTAAACCAATGAATTTTCACAATTAAAGCTATGCCGGAGATGGACGATAGTTAAGTACGTACGAGGAGAAATCTAATTTTTTGAGACTCCTAAGAATTGGTATGAAATGATGATTAACCATGTTACTAGCACAACAAATTATCAGCATCTTTATCCACATAAAGATCGGTCTGATAACAAGCTTGCTGAGCATAAAGATAAGCTCGAGCAACGTGGTTCTTTGTCTTCAGAAACAAGTCAAAAAGTCTTAAATGACAAACTTGAAAACGCGATCGATCGCGTTTTGCAAAAAAACCAGGCCGCTGCATCACGCGCAACTGACTCACATGATTACACACCCAAATCTGTCTCCAAACATATTTTAAATTACATTCAAGATGCGATTGATCGAGTTGAAGCACGTGGCGGAAATGGCCAAGTGGTATTGGCGCAAGCGCGTCAAGGTGTGAAGCGTGGTTTTCAAGAAGCGGAAAACTTGTTAACCAGCCTAAATGCCCTATCAGGAAAAATTGCCGAGAGCGTCCACAATACCTTTGAGTTAATTCAAGGCGGACTCGATAGGTTAGAAAAATCCATGACACACGCACCGGTTACAGAACAGGTGAGTTTTGAGGGCGCCAAACACAGTATTCAACAATCATTAAGTCTTGATATAAAAACTCAAGACGGCGACATCGTCACACTCAATTTAGCAAAGAGTGAATCGAGTAGTGCTTACCAAGCACAAATTCACAATGGCAATTCCACAACGACGGTTAAAGAGTTTCAGTTTAGTAGTAACAGTCAGTTTGAATTCACCGTTCAAGGCAATCTGGATGAAGGTGAAATGGAAGCTATCGAAAAATTGTTGAGCGATGTTAAAGGAGTTTCAGATCAGTTTTTTGAGGGCGACGCAAGCGCTGCCCTTGAAGCAGGGTTGGGGCTTGGTTTCAACACCAGTGAGATAGCAGGGTTTTCCTTGAATCTAAAGCACAACCAGACTCAATCCGCCGCACAAGCGTATAGAGAAATTAGTGGATTTGGTGATCACTCTCAACCGCCTACACAATTGGACAATCTGCTAAATCCAATTCACGACTTTGCAAAAACCCTAGAAGGTACGTTGCTTAATGCAGCAGACTCTGCGTTGTTTGATGAGGATGCGGTAGAAAATGCGTTCAGTTTCTTTTCCAAATCCAATGAAGCTCATGAGGCTATGATCCAACAGTTAGAAAAACTCAGCGGTCTATCTTTTGACGATATGGCTCACGATTTAATCTCACAGATCAAACCCTGACACCTTTTGTCATTCTTGATGAAGCATTCATCCAATCTGACAAATACTGTCAGCTTTAATCATTACCCATAGTAGTAATCTGGATTATTTTCAGTAAATTTCTTACAAATTTAATATTGACAAACCTTCTCTTAGATTTTCGATAGTCAATTTTCCGACTCCATAAAAAGAAGTTGTGCACAGCACCAATTAAATATGTATCTTCCTTCGATCAATTGATTTACTCCCAATTGCTCATGGGGGAAGCGACAAAATAAATCATAAAATTCAAGGAGTTACAGCCTAGTTTATTTTTCGTCCAATTTAATAAAAACACCCGTTTTCTGCAGCATTTCTAATAAAAAATGTTATTCATCCACAGACTTATCCACAGAAATTGTGAATAACTCTCGTCGCCGTCACAAAACAGTCATTAATGCATGTTAAATGTTTTTTTAGCTGACTTCTCAATCATTTGTAGGACGGACTTTAAGCTTAGTGCCAATAAAATCAGCATGTGACACATAAAGAAGCTCAGAAATTTTCCTGACTAAATATTCCTCATCTTTATCAAGAATTTTATCTGCATACGCAAGTTGCCAAAGCAATTCCACAATGTGCACTTTTTCTTCATAAGAAAACTGATCATTTATTAATGATGTGAACTGATAATAATCTGTTGAATTCTCTAACTCAGACCCAGCCAAATTTATTAGCTCTGAAGTTTCCTCTGCGCTCAGCTGAAACTTGCTTTGCACAAGCCCCACCAATGCTTTTTCTTCCTCTTCATGAATATGGTCATCCATACGCATCATTTCGATCATTAGCGCAGCTGTGGCCAGCTTCAAACTATGCTCCTGGTGCTGAACAGTGGCACCTTGCTGAATATTTTCTTCAAAAAATTCTTTGATAGCCTTTAACATAAACAGCTCCTTGCGGTTATTTGTGAGACTCCAATCGACTCGCTAATAGCACACCGACTATTAAGCCAAATAAATGTGCTTCCCAGGATATGTGAGGTGCTTGCGGCAATACACCCCATACAAGTCCGCCATAGAGAAGAACCGTAATGATGGCAACAATAAAAGACTTAAAACTTTGCTCATACCAGGCCGCGGCCACTAGAAACCCAAAATAGCCAAAAACTAATCCACTTGCTCCAATGTGTATTGCTGGCCTAGCAAACAACCAAACCGCCAAACCAGCGAAAAGGGTGATTCCAATACTGATTAACAAGAATTGACCAAAACCACGCAGTAAAATGAACCAACCCATCATGGCAAGGGGAATGGTGTTGGCAATGAGGTGGGAAACATTTGCATGGAGAAAAGGCCAAAGGGCAATGCCGACCAATCCATGTTGTGATCTGGGCTGAATACCCAAGGTATTCAACTGATGCCCCGTACCACTATTGTAAAACTCAACTAGCCAAAACAGGCCGATAAAAACCGTTAACTCCGTTATCCGCATAGTCTAAAAAAACGTTTGTTTTAATCTTTCTGAGCGTTGGCTTCACTAACCTTGATCTGTCTTCCGAAGAACTCCTGACCATCTAATTCGGCAATCGCTTTTCGTGCGGCATTTGCCTTCATATCAACGAAACCAAATCCTTTACCTCTACCTGTATTGTGATCCTTAACTATTCGAATGGATTCAATGGGGCCGTAGGGTTCAAATAATTCGGCCAATTGGCGTCCTCTTACTTTAAACGCCAAGTTACCAACAAAGATAGAAATAATACCAGTCTCACTGCTATTTGGCTGGGAAACAGCTGTTTTGGATCTCACTTTCTTCTTGGCGGGTAAATTTAAAAGTATTGGTGTTAGCAATCCTCCGAGAAACAAACCGAGCGCCATTGCTATAGCACCATTATCAGCCAATCCCATTCCTAGTAAACTAACAAGTAAATAGCCTACGGCAGCGAGAAACAACGATAACATCAATAATTTCCCAAAGGGAATTGTATTTGGCATTAGATAAACCTAAGAATAAATAGTTAAACTCAACTGAAACATTTTAGCACAAATCACACGGACTCATTGAATTGCACTCCTGTTTAAAAACCGCACACACATATCCATCGCCTTTCTATCGCGAAGAATACTGCTATGACCACAACGCTTTACTTCTGTCAACTCTGCCCCTTGCCATTGATAAAGAATTTTTTTCGGCTCAGACAACGGGACTTGATTATCACTTTCAGCATGCAAAAGTAAGCAAGGCACCGAAATCTCCCTAGCAATAGATTGAATTGAAATATCATCTAACTCTTCAGCGTTATATCGTTGTTTAAGTAAATTTGCCAGTGCCTCAGCAGCAACTTTATTTAAGCCAAAATTCGAAATAAATGCCTTCAAAAGCAACGTAAAGTCTGCTGGCGAACTTATCCCAATAAAGCATTTTGGCTGAATGGCCTGTCGCCACACATTAACCGCAACAAAAAAACCAAATGAATGACCAACAATTACATCAAATACGCCATGGTTATTTTGTAGATGACCAACAATATCCATCATCTGTTTTAGCGTGGTTTGATTGCCATCACTATTTCCATGTCCTGGTGCGTCAAAACCAACGACGCTATATCCACTGGTGATAAGTCTGTCAATTAACTCGACATATTGAGTCGCTCGGCCATTCCAACCATGAATGCATAAAACTTTTGGCCCGCTACCCCATTTATAAATAGCTACTCGACAACCATCAACAACCATCGTCTGACGTGTCGCTTTTTGAAAGCATGCTTGCTCTCGAGCAGGCCGATCATAACGCTTCGTAGCGGCCCAAAAGCGATGAGAAATGCGTGCTGATAATCCAGGCAACACCGGCGCTAAAATATTGGCCATCAATGCAGAAATTTTGATTTTATCCCGCGACACAAATAATAAATGTAACTAGGCAGCGATTCCGCTATGCTTTAACAAGGCATCTATGCTTGGTTCTCGGCCACGAAATGCCACAAACAAATCCATGGGTTCTTGCGCTCCACCTTTTTCCAAAATATTTTCCAGAAAACTTTGACCTGTGGATTGATTAAATACACCTTCTTCTTCAAACCGTGAATAAGCATCTGCCGACAAGACTTCTGCCCACTTATAACTGTAGTACCCTGCCGCATAACCACCGGCAAAAATATGTGAAAAACCGTGCGCAAAGCGATTAAACTCAGGCGCTTTTACCACAGCTACTTTCGATCTGACCTGATTCAGGATATCGTAAATCGCAACACCTTTACCTTCTTCGTATTCCATATGGATTCGCATATCGAACAGGGCAAACTCCAACTGTCGCAACATTTGCATACCTGATTGAAAGTTCTTAGCGGCAATCATGCGATCAAAAAGTTCGTCAGGTAATGTCTCACCTGTTTCATAATGCTTTGCAATACCATCTAATGCCGCTTTCTCCCAGCACCAATTTTCCATAAATTGGCTCGGCAACTCAACAGCATCCCAAGGCACTCCACTAATGCCCGCCACACTGGGATAATTAACTCGCGTCAGCATATGATGCAAACCATGACCAAACTCGTGAAACAAAGTATTCACTTCATCATGAGTGAATAGCGCAGGTTTATCGCCAACCGGGGGAGTAAAATTACATGTCAGATAAGCAACAGGCGACTGATTTTGTCCATCAAGAACCATACGCGAAAGGCATTCATCCATCCATGCGCCACCACGTTTATGGTGTCTTGCATAAAGATCCAAATAAAATTGTCCCCGAAGGTTTCCCTCTTTATCAATTATTTGAAAAAATTTAACATCATCTTGCCAGACATCAATACCACTAATTTCTTTGATATCGAGCCCATACAAACGATGCACCACTTGAAACATACCTTCTAATACATTTTGTTGTGGAAAATAGGGTTTCAATTCTTCTTGAGAAATATCATAGGTATGTTGACGTAACTTTTCACTCACATAAGGCACGTCCCAAGCTTCCAAACCCTCCATCCCGAATTCTTTTCGTGCAAACACTTCTAGTTCTGAATATTCCTCTTTCGCAACTGTCTGTGAACGGTCAACTAACTCATATAAAAAATCCAACACTTGCTGAGTATCACTTGCCATTTTGGTTGCAAGTGAACGTTCTGCATAATTTTCAAAACCCAATAAATTTGCGGCTTCATGTCGCAAATTTAGAATTTCATTCATTACAGATGAATTATCCCATTGCCCAGCGTTTGGGCCTAACTCCGAAGCGCGTGTTACATAAGCCGAATAGATTTCTTTGCGCAATTCTCTGTTATCCGCGTAAAGTAAAACCGGAAAATAGGAAGGAAATTCCAAAGTGAGCAACCAGCCCTGTTGATCTTTATTTTCTGCTGTTTGCTTTGCTAAACTTTTTGCAGACTCGGGTAATCCTGTTAATTCTGATTCATCACTAATTAATTTAGTCCAGGCCTGAGTCGCGTCCAGCAGGTTTTGATCAAATTTACTGGTTAAATTAGATAATTCTTGCATGATATCTTTATAACGCTGCTTTTTCTCTTCCTCCAAATCAACACCCGATAAGCGAAAATCACGAATAGAATTATTAATAATTTTTTGCTGAGCAATATCAAGATTGGAAAATTCGTCACTTTCAGAAATTGCTTTATAGGCATTGAATAAGGCTTCATTTTGCCCCATCTCAGTAGCATACTCGCTCATTTTGGGTAAACAGGCATTATAGGCATCGCGTAATTCGTCGCTATTCACCACAGAGTTCATATGACTTATTGGCGACCAAATGCGCGATATATGCTCTTCAATTTTTTCTAAGGGTTTAACAAGATTATCCCATTGAGTGTTTTTTTCATCTGCCAACAAATCGACAACTTGTTGACGACTGGCTTTCAATACCTGATCGATTGCTGACTCAACATGTTCAGGTTTTATTTTAGAAAAAGGTGGTAGACCATCCATTGTTAATAAAGGGTTTTCATTCATAAACGAGATCACTCAAATTACATTTAATTATTAAGCAAATTGGTGCTAATTCACACCAACTCAAACGGGATGTTACAATACAACAAATTTCAAATCGTTACCCTGCATTTTTAATGCTGGAACGCACGCTCAGAAATGGAGTAATAGATGACTCAACATTATGACGTAATCGCCATAGGTGGTGGCAGTGGTGGATTATCCATTGCCGAAAAAGCAGCATCCTACGGGAAAAAATGTGCCGTAATAGAACCTGACCGCTTAGGCGGCACTTGCGTTAACCGCGGTTGTGTACCGAAAAAGGTTATGTGGAATGCCGCAAATCTTGCCCATATGATTCAACTAGCAGCTTCTTACGGCATTAATGCAAAACAGGAAAACTTCGACTGGCCAACCTTGGTTAGGCAGCGTGAGAGCTATATTCACGGCATAAATAATTGGTATTCGAATTATTTATCAGATTCAAATATCGACCATATAAAAGGCTTCGCCAAGTTTGTGGATAAAAAAACCGTTGAGGTTAATGGCGAACAGTTTACTGCAGACCACATCGCGATCAGCGTTGGTGGAGAACCCGTAATTCCATCACTTCCGGGAGCAGAATTCGGCATCACCTCGGACGGCTTTTTTGAATTGGAACACTTACCCAAGCGTGTTGTTATTGTCGGATCTGGATATATTGCAGTTGAGATTGCAGGCGTTCTCAATTCTCTGGGCAGCGAAGTGACTTTATTATTAAGAGGTCAAAATATTTTAGCGAAATTTGACCCTTTATTACGAGAAACCCTGACAGAAGAAATGATTAACAGCGGGATCAACATACTTTCTTGCATTAATCTAGAGTCGTTAGAAAAATCATCCAATGGCACTCTCAACGTCAATGGTGCCAATGGCTATCAAATTTCGAATGTAGACTCTGTTATCTGGGCAATTGGACGTAGATCATTGACTGACAAAATCAATCTTAGTGCTGCTGGATTAGAAACAGATCGATCTGGCTTTGTTCCAACTGATGAATTTCAAAATACTAAAGTACCAGGCATATATGCGCTGGGAGATATTACCGGTCGCGCCGCGCTTACTCCTGTGGCTGTTGCCGCCGGTAGACGTTTGGCTGATCGATTATTTGGTGGTTTAACTGAACGCAAAGTGGATTACCACAACATTCCCAGTGTTGTATTCAGTCACCCACCAATTGCGACGATTGGATTGAGCGAAGATGATGCTAAAAAAGTCCACGGCGATGCTGTAAAAGTTTATCAAACACGGTTTACCCCAATGTTTTATAGCTTAACTGAACATCCGCAAAAAACAGCAATGAAACTTGTCACCGTAGGTGTACAGGAAAAAATTGTCGGCTGCCACATCATCGGCCAAGCTGCAGATGAAATGCTACAAGGTTTTGCAGTCGCCATTCGAATGGGCGCCACCAAAAAAGACTTTGATGATACTATCGCCATCCACCCAACTAGCGGCGAAGAACTCGTCACCCTGCGGTAAGGAGATTTATTTTGAGCATACGAAAATTCAACAACATTAGCCCTGTATTTCCCAAAAGTACCTATATCGATGAGGATGCAGCAGTTATCGGTGATGTTACCATTGGCGAAGACTCTTCCATATGGCCCATGTGCGCGATCCGAGGCGACGTGCAAAAAATCACAATCGGCGATCGCACCAACATTCAAGATGGCTCAGTGGTACACGTCACGGCAGACAACCAATTTAATCCCGGTGGCTTCGCAACAACAATTGGTAACGATGTCACCATCGGCCATGGCGCGATTATACATGCCTGCACCATTGGTAATTTTGCCCTAGTAGGAATGGGCGCGACTGTACTAGACGGTGCAGTAATAGAAGATGAAGCAATGGTTGCCGCGGGCAGCATAGTGCCTCCAGGTAAAGTTTTACAAGGTGGTTACTTATGGCTGGGTAGCCCAGTCAAAAAAGCCAGAGAGTTAAACGATAAAGAAAAAGAATATTTACATTTTTCCTCTCAGCATTATGTTAATTTAAAAAACAAATATCTTGACTAGGTCGTAGTCGCATGCCTCAGCGTAAAATTATTCACATCGACATGGATTGTTTTTACGCTGCCATCGAAATGCGTGATGACCCAACACTGGCAGGAAAACCTGTTGCTGTCGGTGGACCTGCAAATAGTCGCGGCGTACTCTGCACTTGCAATTACGAAGCAAGAAAATTTGGTTTACACTCAGCCATGCCATCTGCTCACGCTGCACGCTTATGTCCTGATTTGATAATTTTACCGGTAAACTTCGAAAGTTATCGAAAAGCATCAAAGAATATTCATTCTATATTGCATCAATATACCGACTTAATAGAACCCTTGTCGCTCGATGAGGCTTTTCTCGATGTGACTGATTCCACCCAGTTTTCTGGCAGTGCAACTTTGCTTGCAACTGACATCAGAGAATCAATTCTTAAAAATGAGGGACTAACCGCCTCAGCCGGCATAGCACCCAATAAAATGTTGGCCAAAATTGCGAGTGATTGGCGCAAGCCGAATGGCCAATTTACTATTACACCTGAGCAAATCCCCGATTTTATGAGAGATTTATCGGTAAAAAAACTCTTTGGTGTTGGTAAAGTCACCGCAGAAAAACTCAAACAAAACAACATTGAAGTTTGCAATGACATTCTACAGTGGTCGCTAGCACAATTAGTTGATCAATTTGGAAGTTATGGCCAACACCTCTACAGTATGGCAAGAGGCATAGATGATCGGAATGTGCAAACCAGCCATAAACGAAAATCACTGAGTGTCGAACGAACCTTTAGCTCGGATTTAACACCACAACAAATTGAGAATGAGATTATCGGCAACCTATATATAACACTCACAACTCGCCTGGCTAATTTGATGCAAGATGACCGCGAAAACATCAAAACTCTCTTTGTAAAAATTAAGTATCACGACTTCACAACCACTACAATTCAGACGGCTAACGCTAAACTGGCATCAGATTCGTATCTGCAATTATTTAAATCCCGCACCAAAGACTCAAGCAAAACCATACGCTTGATTGGGCTGGGAACACATTTTTACGACGAAAAAAAGAATGGACAGAATGAACAACTGGATTTACCATTTACAGGCACTTTGCCACACCTTAATCACAGCAAGAAGATTCTCGAGATTTACTAAAAAATCAGCTGACATGAATACTCTGGAGCGAGTATTTTTATAAATTATCAAACCAACAAGAATGCTAGCTGGACAATGAATCCCTAATCTGTTTAATCACTGTCTGGGTATCTGGTCGCACATTTCGCCACAAATAAAATGACTGTGCGGCTTGTTCAACTAACATTCCCAAACCATCCCAAGTCGCTTTAGCATTATGTTGCTTTGCCCATTGATTAAACGCGGTGTCATCCGCGCCGTACATCATGTCATAACACACTGCAGACTGAACCACAGACTCCGGAATTGACGGTATCGCACCAGATAAACTTGCTGCTGTACCGTTTATGACAATATCAAAACTTTTATTTCCCAAATCATCAAAAGCGCAGCTTTGAATATTTCCTTCATCAGCAAATAATAAAGCCAACTCGTCTGCTTTCGCTTTAGTGCGATTTGCGACAATAATTTTAGCTGGCTGCTCAGCCAACAAAGGACTCAATACACCTCGCACTGCGCCCCCGGCTCCCAACATTAACAAGGTTTTATTTTTTATTTCACACTGAATATTTTTAACCAAGTCCGACACCAGACCTATTCCATCTGTGTTATCACCAATCAGGTCTCCATCAGCCTGCAATATAATGGTATTTACCGCGCCAGCTTTGTCGGCGTTCGAATTACGAATATCAACAAGCTGCCAGGCATCCTGTTTGAACGGCACCGTCACATTGAGGCCTTTACCGCCTTGCTGACGAAACTCTTCAATGGCTGCCATCAACTCACCTGGCTGACCTAAAATGGCAGAATAATTCATATCCTGATTGGTTTGTTGAGCAAATTGCTCATGTATCAGTGGAGACTTACTATGTGCAATAGGATTACCAATAACAGCGTACTGATCAACCATACAAATACCTTTTTAATGGATTATTGTGAATCAAATTATCCAGTAAAAATTGCTTAGAAAGCAATGACTTTAATAAGAGTAGAAAGAAATAATGCTAAGTTTCATAAACAATATTGGCTTGACAATGCAACCTGTCCAATTATAGATTCAAACTATAATAGTTAACAAAAGATCCTGGCCACAATTCCAACAAATCATTACTTTATGCCACCCCAACGGGAGTACGATTGTCATGTTAAAAAATTTACTTAATAAAGTATTTGGCAACGCAACTGATGAAATCCCTGCAGAAAAAAGACCTGCATTAATTTTGACACCCTCCGGACCCACTGTGGATATTCGACCCGATCCGATTGACATATGTTTTTGTGGCAGTGGTAAATTTTTTAAATCTTGTTGCGGCTCAAGAGAAACCAAACGTAAACCCCCTTATGGTGTATTTGTCGAAGAGAACTATCTGGATCCAAGCATTGTTAAGGAGCTTGTGGAGTTTGCTGACCACCAGCAAGGCAAGAGAATGCTAGTCATCGATAGAAATGCGTCAACTGCCGACAATATTGTAAAAGTCGAACACAAGAAAAGAACCTCTGACCGAATGGAAATGGGGGAGTATCAAAAAACTATCAATCAAATAATGAAAACTGCTTTTGTCGATTTAACTAAAAAATATTTAAACCGCGAATTGGATTGGATTGAAACACCTCAGCTAATGCGTTATGAAACTGGCGGCACCTATCTCGCACACGCAGATAATGAAAACATGGATTTGAAAACACGCACTTGGTCCCGAGTCATGGATCGAGACTTAAGCATGCTCATTTACCTAAACGAAGAATTTAAAGGTGGCATGCTCCACTATGACAAGTTCAATTATCGCATTCGACCTAAAGCTGGCATGGCCGTATTATTTCCTGCAGACAACCGATATATGCATGCGGCGGAAGAAGTTACTGCTGGCGTTCGTTATGTTATCGTCAGCTGGGCATCGGTTACAGGGGTTCCAAAAATCGCCAACAATCCACCTCCAGCGATTGTACCGGTTAATTACAAAAAACCATCATCAGAAACTGGTGATTAAGACTTTAGGCTAGTTTCAAAGCTTCTTGAAAAATTATGATGGCGCATAGAAGCCAACCTATAACAACAAAATTTCTACATGCGCTGCTCCCATACGACCTAGAATATTAAACAGCCAGAAAGACAAATTCGACGTTATTTGATTTCTTTATTACGAAATATATTACCAAAATCAAAACCAAAATACCGAAAACATGCGAGCAATATCATAACGGCTGTTGCTTCATCCAGATTACCAACAATCGGTATATTATCAGGAATAAATTCGAAAATTCCTGCGCCTGGATTAACAATATAGATCAGACAAAACACACCAATAAGCGCAACCATTAAATTCTTTTGCATTATTATTCTCCCCAATTACTTATTTGCAGTTATTTATAATGAAGACGCTTACTTAACCGAAGCATTGACAAAACCAAAATCAAACCAACAGACTGCCAGGCAAACGATCTTCAGGATAATCTTCTGTCAGCAATTGACGAGCTATCTGATCAGCCTCATTAAGCTCATTAACGTAATTGCCTAATAACTTTTTCATATCATCTCGACGTTTTTGGGGACTATACTCATAACTTGCATCTTTTGAATAAACACCCATTATCCAATTAAGCTCATCTGCGGGATTGACACCTTGCCGTTGAGATAGGCCAAACCAGCTGGCCGTTTTATCAATAACTGGCAACGGATCGTTTAGCATATCCGTAAAATTTAGGCTACGAAGATTTGCTGACGGATTTGCAATAACGTCAAGATACATCCTGATATTGTAGGACCAGTAAACCGCCGCGGCGTGACTTACAGAGTCTTCAGCTATCGTAAGACTTGGCAGATTTTTTAAATATTGCGGCGCAATTTGCGCAATTGCTTTGTACCTATCTAACACCCATTGTTTACGATTCTTTGCTTTGACACATCCTGCAAAAAATTCAGTTAATGAAGTATACATAAATACTATGGGTATATCAGGGCGCCGTGACGCAATCTCGCCAATTAAGCCATCAGCATAATCATTAGTCTTAATCACAGCAGGTTGGTTCGCCTCATAACGTCGCCCCAGTACATTTAGAACCACATCAAACCACTGAGTTTTATCCGATTCAGTGGCCCCTGAGCGCATATATACCAACAAGTTACTCAAGGCTTCTGGCTCACGAATTGGCAAACAATCATAAATCGCATCGAGCGCTTTTGACAATAAAGTAGAACCACAAAATGCTGTATGAAAAATAATAGGTGAAACCGTTTGAGGAATTGGTTTTGATTGCTCCAATAACCATCGTGCAGAGGTATCAATTCCACAGGTCCCCAAAATTCGCCCGGCATCCAGGAATACACTTTCGCTATACCAATAGGGGGACATTTTTACTAATTGAACTTGTTTTTGAAATAAGTTCAATTTCACTGGATAAATATCAGGTGATCGATTAAACGTAGACAAGCCTGCTGAAACACCTGCCGGCAAATTTCCATTAATGGTGCCATCATCTTCAAGCAACGCAATTGTGTTTATTGCATTTCTGTCAGGGGCGCCGCAACAATAGGGATACTCTAGTCCGCTCTCACAAGGACATGGATTATTAATAGATTCAAAACTCATAGAATATAGACTTTTTATTGGATTTGTAGAAAAAGTTTGATCTATGATATTAGAGCAAATAGCAAAAGTTGAAAAGAAGATTTAATTGATTTGCCACTTGCAAACGTGACGCAATTTATATCTGCAAGACTGTCATTTGTGAATTACCAAGCATTTTTCTTACGCCAGCGAATACTGGGTAAAATCAACCCAATAACCATTCCAAGAATGAGCACGCCTGCGCCAGCAATAAACCAATCTCGACTATTATTAGTGGAAAATTTTTCCTTTTCTGCTCTTAATGAAAGTAACTCAGTTTCCATATCAGTACTTTTCGACAACAAGTCTTTATTTTCTTTTTCCAATCGCAATGGATGAGCTGAAGCTTTTTTAATCCGATTGTTTTCTGCTTTTAGATTCTGACTTTTTGACTCTAAGCGTTTTCTTTCTTTTTCTGCTTCTTTTACCTTTCGCTTGGCTTGATCAATGTCATTTTTTAAACCCGCATTTTTTGTGGTGAGTTTTTCGTTGGCTACTTTTAACTCGGCGACTTGCAATATTGCTACTGGATCATCCACCAAATATTTGGTTTTTACCCAGCCCTCCAGGCCTTTTTCTGTTCTAACCAAACTATAACCCGCATCACTGACCTCGATTAACTCTAATCGAGTACCTGACTTCAAGGCACGTAAGACTTTAAACTCGTCACCTTGACCAGCGCGCAGGGTAATATACAGCACATCGATCACATATTGATCTTTTGCTGCAGCCAACGGCATACAAAGACAAAAAATCAAAAATACCAAAAACGTTCTCATCAAACTTCCTTTCCGTAAAATTAGGCCATCCAATAGCCAATAACGTTGTTTCCCTAACAAAAGATAAAGAGAGTCATTTTATCTATCGACAGGAGAAAAAATTCACTTTAGATATGTCGGCAAATTTCAGCAACGAATTGGAAAAAGCAATATTCACACCCAAGTTTACAAACTCATACTTACCCAAAAAGGAGATCAATAAACCCCCAATAGACGCCCCGAAGCCAATAAAAGGACCAGTGCAAATATCCGCTTCAGGCTTACAACCGGCCAATGGTGAGTACAATATGCACCCACTGGCGCAAACAGAATGCTACCCACACTGATACCCACCACCGCAGGAATATGAATAAAACCCGCACTGAATTGATTAGAATCAACGCTATCAACAATCAAGAACGTAAATGAAGACGCTAAAGCAATTGGTAATCCACAGTACGCAGAAACACCAATTGCCTGTTGAATTGATTTCCCACGCCATAATAAATATGGCACTGTCATAGTGCCCCCACCCACACCAAGTGCAGCTGAGATTGCCCCAATGGGCAAAGAGATGAACGGAAACTTTATGTTTTTATTACCTCTGGCAAGCGCAAAGCCCTGAGGACTCTTCATCATATAAAGCGCAACAATAACGAGAAATAATCCGAAGACAACTTGCAAGTTATAACCAGCAACCTTAGTCGCCAAAAATGCGCCGAGAACACTACCTAAAATTAAACCTGGGGTAAATCTCATAGCCAATGGCCACAAAATTCCGCCTTGTTTATGGTGTCCATAGGTCGACATAACCGATGTCGGAATTATCGCAAGCAAGGAACTTGCAATGGCAATGTGTACAACATCCGAAGCCGGAAATTGAAAATAAGGTAGTAGCCATAAGCTCATAACCGGCACCGTGACAATACCACCACCAACACCTAACAATCCTGCGAAAAATCCCGCAACTAATCCTAGTGCAATAAAAACCAGAATTTCCATAGCCTTCCTTGAATTGAACTATGTGTAAAGTAAATTACCCGGATTAATAATAAAAGTTATTTTTGATATAGAAGGGATTGAGGATATCAGTTAAGGATTTGATGTAGAGCGTGTGTAAACTTGTGAAAATTGCAAACTCTCGTCAAAATTTCGATTTAACAAATAATCAATAACTGCTTCAGCTTTGTTATCGCGAGTTACACTAATGGCTGACATTTGCCAGCCCACAGGACTTCTAGTTTGAAAACTCCATTCTTGTCGCCAGAAGTCGTTATCCGTAATTGTTACATTTCCTGGCGCACCCTCAAAATGCGTAGGAATCACTAAGGTATACTCTCCCGAAGTTATTCCAAATGTATTTAACCAGCCCGGCGTTACATTAATGTGCCATCGAACTTGCTCAACGGCTACTGATGCAGGTTTGGTCTCCAAAGCTGGTGCTGCGAACCCATCAACAACCCAGCGATACATACGCGTGATGCCTGACGCATCATCTTGATACGCTCGCCAATTTAACGCCAAACTTTGCAGACCTCCAACCTGCCTTAACGCAAGTAAGGGTGGCGCGGAAATCGGCTTGGGCAAGTTAAGCGCGTGCACTTCTCCTTCAGAGGTAGTGAAAAACTTGGATACTTCTCGCGTAATTTTGTCATCAGCAGAAACTGATACCAATAGCTCATGACCTTCACCCGGATTGAATTCAAACCGGTTTACGAATTCATTAACAACCCCCGTGAACTCTTCTAACGGCACTGGCAAAAAAGTAAAGCTACTTTGATTGCTAGATACAAGATTGAGTTGCGTTTTGTTACGACTTAAAAATCCAATATTGGCTTTTATCACATCCTCGGCACTCGCACCCGTTATATTCACAGTTGACTCTGAATCAGAGTCAAATGCCTTATTAAAATAGCTCAATGATGATCCGCTAAAATCAATATCAATTTTAAATGGGTCATCAGAAATGGGCAATTGCACTTTTCGGCGTATTAGAAAATCTTTTTTTTCAATTTCCCCAGCAACAGGCTGCGAGCCTTTCACGGCAACTATGTCACGGGTACCAGCACGCACGATAGCAGCATATGCTTCCCAGGCATCCAACATAACGTTACTGGACAATGCCAAGCGCACATATTCACCTTCCGTGGAGATATCTCCCATTCGAACGCCAACCAAATTTCCGTATAGTGGCTTTTCAATAATTTCATCAACGGGTTTTCTACAATTGAAATCAATTAAACTCATTTCCGCTTTTGTACTGTAATAAACGTGCACCTCATGCGGTCGATCGGTGCGTGAGGAGGGACAAACAAAAACAATTCCATACGCTGATTGCTCGTCATCTACAGTAAAGGTAACAGTTTTAAATCCAAAAAATAAGTTATTGGAAGTTATCGGTATCCATTCTTTGGTTGGTGCTTTTTGATAAACTGCATAGTGAGCATTCGTATCCACTGAAACAGATGAGTGATCAACTTTGTTAGATAACGCTTCACAAGCCAACAGTAAGGGAATCAGCAGAAACAATAGAATCCAACGGTAGATACTGTTAGTTTTATTTTTTTTCATATGAACTCAATTAGCGGGATTTAACATTGCGTGCCTGGATATTTATTTTGATAATTTTTTTAATCGTAAATGATCAAACTCATCAACATGTGCTGCCCAGCCGGGTTTAATTAATGTTGACGCTACGGCTTCGGTTATCAATGCTGGCCCGGTAATTTCTTCAGTTCCTGATAAATCTTCCCGTCGCCATACGGGTACTTGTTCGCCAAGAGCATACATAGACACATGAGCTATCGGCTTTTTTCTTGATTTTTCAATCGGTTGCTGCCAATTTGGTGACTCGTTTGGCACTTTTAACGATACCCGAACATTGACCAACTCTACCCTCTCATTTAACTTATGACCATAACGCTGCTCATGTGTTGCATGAAAGTCATCTATGGCTTGATTAATATTTTTCCAGGCTACGTTTAGTGTGAAAGACTGGCCGCAGTATCGTAAATCCAAACTACAAAAAACCAATACATCAGCTTGATCCACTCCCTCAGCCTGCATTTCCTTCATGCCTTCTTCTGTCAGTTTTTGCAACGCAGCTTCAATATCTCGTTGTTCCATTATTTGTAACTGACCAAATAGTGAATGTGATTTTTCCCGCCCAATGGGCGCGACAAGCATACCAAACGCTGAAAACACACCGGCGTTTTTTGGCACCACCGCCTGTGACATGCCCAAAGCATCAGCCAGATCGCAAACATGTAATCCCCCAGCACCACCAAACGACATTAAACTAAATTCTCGAGGATCTATCCCTTTTTGCACTGAAATAACGCGTAAGGCTTGCACCATATGCTCATTGGCTATACTAATAATTCCAAGCGCAGCCGACTGCAAAGAACAATTAAGCGCTTGCGATATTTTTTCTATGACCTGTTTTGCCGCATCAACATTTATTGTTAATGAGCCACCTAAACTGGTTTGCGCCGACAACCGCCCCAATACAACATTTGCATCAGTAACAGTTGCCAAGGTTCCACCCTTGTTGTAACAAGCTGGACCAGGAGAGGCACCTGCAGACTGAGGACCAACTTGTAACATGCCACCTTCGTCAACTTTAGCGACTGAACCACCCCCCGCACCAATGGTATGCATATCAACCATGGGAATGGCAACAGGATAGTTAGCAATGCTTGATTCGTTGCTCAATTTAATTGAGCCATCTATCAAAGCAACATCAGTAGACGTACCACCCATGTCCAAAGTTAGAATCCGAGTTTGCTGGATTTGCTGCCCGACAAACTTTGCTGCTTGTAAACCACCTGCAGGACCAGATAGCAACATGTGTACAGCTTTTTCTGTTGCCAATGCTGCACTTGCTGTAACTCCTGAACTTAACATCACTGATAAACGTGCGGGCTCTGTTTGCTGCCCCAAACGGTGCAAATATTTATCCACCAATGGCCCTACATAGGCATTTAACCAGGTCGTCATTCCGCGCTCATATTCCTTATATTCAGGCAATATGTCTGACGAACACGAGACAAATAAACTTGAGGGTAATGCAGCTTTGATTCGCTGCTCAAAGTCTGGGTTTAAAAATGAGAAAATTAAATTAATCGCGACCGCATCTGGTTGCAATTGATTCACTTGCTTTACGAGCCTTTCTATTTCATCCTCACATAGAGACTCTACAACCTCAGCATTAGCTGAGAGCCTACCACCCGTTTCTAAACAAAGCTCACGTTTAACTAAATGATTAATCGCTTGAGGCTGCAAATTGTATAATTCGCGGCGAGCTTGACGCCCAATAATCAAAACATCTTTTAGGCCATAATTACTGATATAAACTGTTTTTGCACCCTTTGCTTCTAGTACCGCATTTGTCGCCACAGTAGAACCATGGATTAACTTCAAATCCTCTAAAGAAATCTTAAGATCGCTTATTCCTTGCAGGATAGCTTTATCTGGTGCTTCCGGCGTTGATAAAACTTTATGAACACTCAGCTTGTCATTTTCTAATAAGACGAAGTCTGTAAACGTTCCACCGGTATCAATCCCCAACAACCGCATTTATTATTGCTCTCCGATAATTTCTTTCACTTATACTTCAGTGTTAATATGACGCTTTTGCGTTTTCCATCAATAAACTTATCATATGGTCTATAGTGATATTCATGATCAAGCGATGCAACCTAATTCATTTATGACAAGTAATGTAGAAACAACAGTCAGTGTCAATCAAGTTTCACGCTACTATGATAAATTACTTGCTGTTAATAATCTCAGTTTTAGTATGCAGCGAGGGGAAATATTGGGATTACTGGGCCCCAATGGCGCTGGAAAATCGACCACCATGCAAATGATCACAGGCAACCTGGCACCCAGTAGCGGCCAGATAAGCATTAATCAATTTGATATTCTTGATGATCCGAAGCAGGCAAAACTTGAACTCGGATATTTACCCGAAAAACCGCCACTTTACGCAGATTTTAAAGTCGACGAGTTCCTGTTATTTTGCGCCAAACTCAATCGCATCTCAAAATCACATCAAAACAAGGCGATTGATTCTGCGAAACAACGTTGTGCACTAGGTGATGTTGGCAGCCGTTTGATTGGCAATTTGTCAAAAGGTTATCAACAACGCGTTGGTATCGCGCAAGCTATTATCCATAATCCCGCATTAATTATCTTTGACGAACCCACTGTCGGGCTTGACCCAATTCAAATTCGCGAGATTCGCCAGTTAATACGTGAATTAGGTAAGGAGCATGCTGTCATTCTCTCAACCCATATTTTGCCAGAGGTGACAAGCACATGTGACCGGGTTTTGATAATTAATAAAGGAGAATTGGTTTTAACAGAATCCACTGAGGGTTTGCAGAAGCGCATGTTCTCTTCAAGCTTGTTAGTTGGCTTTCACCAACCACCCGACAAGCAAACACTATTACAATTTGATGGCATCAGCGAAGTAGACAAAGTAAGAGATAACGTTTTTCGACTGCACCATGATCCCGATATCGATCCTAGCGACTCAATCGTTGTTAGCTCAGTTAATGAAGGCTGGAAATTATTTGAATTAACCCCTGAGAAACTATCATTGGAAGAAGTTTTTCTCGAAATTACAACCACGGAAACCCATGAAAATAAAACAACTTCTGCTATGGAGAGTATATGATTTTAACCTTGGCGAGTAAGGAAATTCGCAGTTTATTTTTATCTCCTTTAGCATGGTCCATTTTAGCCATTCTACAATTTGTATTTGGCTATTTATTTCTTGGTCAACTGGATTTATTCCTTCAAGTTCAGCCGAGGTTGGCTGCTTTAAACGATGCGCCAGGTTTAACAGAAATTGTCGTCGCCCCCATGTTTACCAATGCCGCCATTATGCTTTTACTGGTTATGCCCTTACTGACAATGCGACTCATAAGCGACGAAAAACGTTTGAACACCATGAGCCTGCTTTTAAGTGCGCCGATTTCCATTACTGAAATTATTATTGGAAAATACTTAGGCATCATTACCTTCATCATTATCATGTTAGCTATAATGTCGTTAATGCCGCTTTCTTTACTGCTCGGTGGTAATCTGGATTTCGGTATGGTGGCATCAGGTTTCCTGGCCCTGTTTTTACTATTATCAAGCTTCACCGCAGTTGGTTTATATATGTCAACCTTGACCTCACAACCAACAATTGCTGCTACAAGTAGTTTTGGTTTGTTAGTGTTGTTATGGATGGTGGATTGGGCTACCGAATTAACCGGAAATGCAACAACGAGCGTTATGCAATATTTATCTCTACTTCAACATTATCAACCACTAATCAGCGGCATCTTCAAATCAAGCGATATTATTTATTACCTATTATTCATTATTACCTTTTTGATTTTGAGTATTCGTCGTCTGGATGCCCATCGCTTACAACATTGATCCCATGCAAATTAGTTCAAAAGTAAAAAAACAACTGCGCTGGCAAAATAATTTATTTGTTATTTTATTTTTGACCATTATCGGATTACTGGCCTGGCTTAGCTTACACTATGAATTTGAAGCTGACTGGACTAACAATCAACGAAACACCCCCAGCGAAGCAACACTCAATTTATTAGACAAAGTTGCCGAACCGATATTGATCCAAGCATTTGTCTCTGGCAACAGTAAAGCGCTATCAGCTGATATTGAACATTTAGTTAAGAGCTACCAGCGCTTTAATCCTAATATTCGTTTATCTTTTGTGGATCCCTCCCGTGAACCCAAGCTAGTGCGTGAAATTGGCATCCGTAACGAAGGCGAGCTTTTGGTAAACATGTCGGGACGACAGGAACACATTACCGTCGCAACCGAACAAGAACTCACTAACGCCATCCAACGTCTGGCCAACAAAGAGCAAAATTGGCTGTTATTTCTCGAAGGACATAATGAGCGTAGCCCTTACGGCGACAGTAATTTTGATTACACAAGCTGGTTGGGCATAATGAAGAGCAAGGGATTGCTCGTGCGAGGTTACAACCTGGCAAGTAATCCAAACATCCCGGTAAATACATCTGCACTGGTCATCGCAGACCCACAAAAAACGTTATTGGCAGGTGAAATTCGCATTATTACCGATTACATTGATCAAGGTGGAAATATCCTGTGGTTGATTGAACCAGGAGACCTTCAAGGTTTAGAGCCGGTTGCTGAATTATTAGGTGTGGAAATCTTGCAGGGGATGGTGGTAGATCCGAATACACAGCTACTCGGAATCAATGATTCAAGATTCACTTTGATCCCCGAATATCCACGAAGCGCAATCACTGAAAATCTCGATAGCATGACGGTTTTTCCAACATCGATTGCCATGGAGTTTTTTGGCAGCGAAGACTGGGATGCAGAAACACTGCTGGAAACACTACCACGCACCTGGTCAGAAACTGATGAAATATCCGTAGACATGACCTTAGACCCGGGACAGGATATTCCAGGCCCATTAGTGATTGGAGTCAGCTTAAATCGGCAAAATCAACCCGAAAAAGATATTAATAGCGAATCGAACACGGAAGATGAAGAATTACTCGGCGAAAATGAAAATGAGGAATTGGATTCAATTACCAATCAACAAAGAATTGTAATCATTGGCGACAGTGATTTCGCATCTGACGCTTATATTGGTCAAGCCGGCAATCTAGACTTTGCCATGAGTATCATCAACTGGCTGACAAATAATGATAACTTTATCAGCATACCCAACAAAACAAACACTGATAGTAATATTAACCTGTCGAAAACAAAACAAGCCATTATTGGATTCGGCTTTTTACTTGTCATACCTTTAAGTTTGTTTCTGATTGGATTGATCATATGGTTAAAAAGAAAAAAACACTAGCATGAAACACAATACTGGCAGCATGAAGTTAAATTTTTTTTTGTTACTTATAGTAGCAGGCTTATTATTCATTGCTATAGAAAAACCAGGGCTGGAAGATTCTCTTGCCAGTAAAAAAATAACAACAATTAGCGCCAAAGAAATTCAAACAATTGAAATCATAAGCATCGACAAGACAAAGGTGAGTTTTTTTAAAAAGAATAATCAATGGTTTGTCAAACATAAACAAAAAGAACATATGGTTAATATGGATAAATTGAATCCCTTGCTTCAAATTCCTGAGACAACAAGCTTGAAAAGCTTTTCTGCCTCAGTGGAACAGCTCAAGCAATACCATTTACTGCGGCCGCCCATTTCCATCAGGTTTGATAAGACCACGATAGCTTTTGGCAACAGTGAGCCGATCAATCATCGCCGCTATGTTTCAATCAACAATCAAGTTCATTTAATTGCAGACCTGTATTATCATTTGCTTCTCCAACCCGTAAATTCATACATCAAAATAACCCAGCAATAATGCCAGAATTACCCGAAGTAGAAACAACGATGTTAGGCATAAAACCATATGTCCATCAACAAATTGTCAATCAGGTGAACATCTATCACAAATCTTTACGTTGGCCTATCGACCAAAAACTAAATCAAAAAATTTCCCACAAAAGGGTTTCGAGCCTGACACGGCGTGGTAAATATTTAATTTTCAACTTTGACAATGGCAACTTGCTAATACATCTCGGCATGTCAGGTAGCTTACGTGTTTTGGATACACAAACTCCGCGAGAAAAACACGATCATTTCGAATTAATTTTTGAAAATGGTAAGGTTTTACGCTTGCGTGACCCACGGCGATTTGGTGCTGTTTTATGGACCAATACTGCATGGACGCAACACAAACTGATTAAGAACCTTGGGCCTGAGCCATTAACGACCGAGTTTGACATAGCGTACCTTTACCAAAAATCTCGCAAAAAAACCTGCAGTGTAAAATCATTTATTATGGATAGCCATATCGTCGTTGGGGTCGGCAACATATACGCAAGTGAATCGTTGTTTCGCGCGGGAATTCACCCTACACGAGCAGCGAACCGCATCTCCAAAGCACGTTATCTCAAACTGATAGAAGCCATTAAGTGGATTTTGAAACGAGCGATTAGAGAAGGTGGGACTACATTAAAAGACTTTACCAATGCCGATGGAAAGCCTGGATATTTTACCCAATCATTAAACGTATACGGTAAAGCAGAACAGGCATGCCCTAACTGCAACACCCCAATTAAACATAAAGTTATCGCTCAACGTGCGACGTATTACTGCCCCCAGTGCCAACACTAGTTGTTGCGTCAAGCTCTCGCACTGGAATCCGCAGAATAAAAAATAACATCGTTATGCACAACATCATTAACATGATTTGAACCCAAAAAATCGGTACAAAAAATATAATAGAAATTGCAAATGTGGTTGGCATTATTATTAGGGCTGAGGTTTTTGCCCGTCGCGGTATACTCCGATATTGCCGCCACTCTCGAATAATTGGACCAAATACTTTGTTGTTCATAATCCAATTATAAAATCGCTTAGAACTCCGTGCATAACAGCCAGCAGCTAATAACATGAAAGGGGTTGTGGGTAGAATTGGCAGGAATATGCCAATGATGCCAATGATCACAAAACTTGTCCCCAGAAGCACAAGGATCACGCGCAAACTAGTCGATGAATGAAAATTTACCTCATGACTGTAGTCTTGCTCTTCCATAGGATATTAATGTGCTTTTTTATTGGAGAACAATCATTTCTGCCAGAATCACGCCAGGCAGAGGATTAAAATAAAGCGCCCACATTCACAGTAGGCGCTTTATTGATCAATGCATCAAAATGAATAAACCAGTGTTAATCCGACTTCTGCATCTGTTTTATCAGCCTCTGCTGGCGGTTTTGAGTTATTTTTGATTGTTAGCGATGCTTTCATCGACATATTTCCAACAATTTGCGCTGTTACCGCCGTTACAGATTTCGTAATAACTGTGTCAGAACCAATATCTGAAACGAGCTCTTCGGTAAAAGCTGAGGTTTTACTGATCTGGTAAAGAAATTTACCACTCACTCGCGCAATAACTTCACCTTCCGCTTCTTCTGCATCCAGTTTTACCCGTCTATAACCAGGGCCGGCTTCGAGATCAAAGATCATTTCCTTGCTATCAATGAAGCGATAACCATAACCAGCGGATATGGTGCCCTGATAATCATAACCACTAAATAAGTCTCGCTCGAGAGTACCGTTTAAAAAGGCGTAACTATGTTTGCCAAACTGGTAAGCGGTTTTTCCAGCACCCACATATTTCTCTGATAATTTGCCACTATCACCATCAACATATAAGACTTCAGCATTTAATGTATTACGCGATTTACCTTTGGTGTACTCAGTATTTCCTTTAATATTCACCGATCTTGTATCTGCGTTACCTTCGGTTAGTAATAACCCAACCTCAACCGAACTCTTAATCCCATCTTCCGCAAGAACCGGAGCACTTGCTAACAACAAGCTCACCCCCATCATTGTATGTTTTTTCATCTCTCTCTCCAGTAAATAATTATTCTGATGTCTGATTTGTTAGGATCGGGGAGTATAACAAGGAGAATTTAGTGAAAGAAGATAATGACAGCTGCTAAAGCACGTATTCTATGATTTTATCTCGGCAATTTTTCCAACAATCCACCCTATGTGTAGCAGAGCAATTAATCGGCAAAGAACTGATTCGAGAGCACTCTGGCATTCGCTTGGTAGGCAAGATCGTCGAAACAGAAGCTTATATTGGAAAGAATGATAGTGCTTGTCATGCATCAAAAGGACTAACACCTCGAACCAAAGTCATGTTTGGTGAAGCAGGTCGTGCTTATGTGTATTTCGTATACGGTATGCACTTTATGTTTAATATCGTAACGGAAGAGAAGGGGTTTCCTGCCGCAGTCCTCATTCGGGGCGTCGAACCAATTGAGGGGCTAGAAAAAATGAAACAACTTCGAAACTGCCAACTAAATCAATTAACCAATGGCCCTGCCAAATTTTGCCAGGCATTTGCGATTGATAAAAACCTGAACGGTTGGGACCTTACACTTGGGGATGTGTTGTGGTTAGAAGAAGCATTAACACCTACAGAATTCAGCATTAAGCACACAACGAGAGTAGGAATTGGTTATGCAGATAAAATAGATCAGGCAAAAAAATGGCGCTTTTATATGAAAAACAATGCGTTTATTTCAAGAAAATAGGCATTAAAAAACCTCTGTATCAACCACATAGGAGTTTTCTAATATTTTTTGTTTTTCAATCTCACGTTGAGTATAAAAAGCTTCTAAACGTTGTGAAAAATAATATTCCAAATGAATATCAGATCGAGAAGACTTTTGATGCAACGCAATATTCAGCTTATCTTTTAATATCCAGCTATATCGTATACTTCCGGCCCCCAGAACACCTTCCGCCTTTTGATAATTGCCATATTTACGTACCAACATATTTCTTAACTTCGTAATATCAAGGACTTGCCCTTCGTCCCCACTTAAGTCAAACACATATTTAATTCTTGCGACCCTGTCATCTTTTGTAAGATTAAGTTCCAGGTCTCGAGAACCTTTTAAAATAGCTTGGCTATTAAATAGTTTTCGAGTTTTATCACTTTCCTCGGTTTGAATTCCACCTCGTTCAGATAACTTCATCTGTAACTCTTTTCCGGAAACACATTTTAAGTATTTACCAAACAATTGAGTTTTTGCCGAAAATAAACAAAGCTTTTGCTTTTCCAACTCAGGTAATCTAAATTTTGCCAGATTATCTCCGGCACGGGCGGCTTGCTCGTACAATAAAATTCCCGAATAAACGTTCTTTTCAACTCCCTTGCCATAGATCAGCATGTCAGCTTGTTTTAACATACTTTTCGTGTAACCAAAGCTGGCACTCTTTTCAAATAATGAATATGCTTTTTGTTTGTCCTTTTTTATCCCTTGCCCTGTTAAATTCATATTAGCCAACATATAGAGAGCACTTGGAGAATTTTGCCTGGCAGCTAGACCAACCCATCGGGCGGCTTCGATGTCATCTTGACCAACACCGTTACCCGATAAAAGTGCTAATGCGAGTTGTTCTTGGGATTCAACTTTGCCCTGTTCAGCAGCCTTTCGAAACCATTTTACTGCCTCAACAGGATCTTTAAGGGTTCCTTCGCCATTTCGACACATGACAGCTAAACGATGTTGTGCAGATGCATTACCTTGACTAGCCTGGGAGTATAAACGAGAGTATTTCTTAGTCAGATCTTCTGTTGCAAACATGGCATCAACCAAACCAGCTTTTGGCGATTCCATTATCAAAAAACTAATGACTATTAAGCAAAATATTGTTGGAATGAATCGCTGATTCAGCACCATTTTCCCCTATCTTATTGTTTTTTTTAATGTGTCTTTAATTGAATTTTATATTTCACAAAGTTTCCACCACCACTAAGACATTGATTTGAAGTTAAATGTCCCCTCAATATTGAAATCTTAATTGCGTGGAATGATATTAAAATTAAGGAATAATTCCGACACCCTCGTTATAACATACAAGCTTTGAGTTAGAATAGAATCATGCCGACCAGCCTGAACGGACTCATTATGCAAATAAGCATCAGGTTAAAATCATAATTAAACTAAAGCGTGACCAATTCCACATACAAATAACTTGAAATGCTTTTTTGCTAGCGAAATATTAGACAGTGTATTGATATTAGCAAATGGAATATCACTTGTATTCCACATAAAATCTATTATAATTCGGTCGCCGTTCAATACTTACATTGATATCTCACTTTAGTAGTCTAAACTATTAATAATTATGAGTTTTAGACGATATACCAAAGAGCGTAATTAGAAACCCAGAAGCCATATGACAAAATTGCTTTGGAATACAATTGGAATTTGTTGTTTCGTTGGAGCCACTTCAGCGAATGCGGCTTATTATCCTTCGGAGTTTTATTATTCTGAAGCAGGCTTTAATCAGTCTAAACCTTTGCAAGAAAAGCTAAATACCACTCAGGGCGAATTTTTCTTCCGTAAGACAGGTCTCTACGTTGGTGCAACCGACTCCACTTCATATTCCAAAAATCAATATGATGAAGAAAATTACGAACTAGATGCTTACGCTGGTATAAAACAAAACTACGGCGACTTCGGATATCATTTTGGTTTTAAGTCTTATAACCGGTCAACTGAAAAAGACATTGATGTTCAGGAAATGTATGTTGGCGGAAACTATCGCAACTTTGGCCTAAGTTACGCTTCCAATGACAGGGGTGAGTACACTCAAATAAATTATAAATATAAATTATCAATTGCGACATTAGGTTTTCATGTTGGTAAAACAAAACCTGTAGTGGGAGAAGAATTTTCAGATTGGAGCATTCATGCAAGTAAGATGTATCGTAGCTTACGATTTAATGCCATTATGACGAAAAGTGCAGACCCGTTAAATAACGACACTCAATTCAATTTTGGTATTGAACGCTCACTTTCTTTGTTTTAAATCTTTTGCGCCTTTACTTTTGCCTCGTCGATCGCCTGATCTAAATAAGCGCCAAACAATCCCGATCGATTATAACCTACAATTTTTTTAGCCAATCGTTGCCCCTTATAATCAACAAATAGCAGGGTAGGTGTTACACGAACGTTGAATTGCTCTTTTAACTCATCCGCACTCATTTGAGTGCCAGAGAAATCATAAACATCATCATAGTTATCAATCATGACCTTTCGAATGATAATTTTCTCTTTGTACTCTTCACTCTTGGACATGCTGCCGAGATAATCAGCTTCTAAAGAATCACAAAATTCACAATCTTCTGCAGCAAAAAACATTAATACAGGTAAGTGATTTTGTTTGGCAATTTTAGAGACTGGCTGTAAATTCTCGGCGACTACCACACGCTTACCCCATTCGTCCGCGATACAACTAAAACTAAATGCTAGCAATAGGAACATCGCACTAATATTTTGTTTGTATACGAACTTATGTTTCTTAATCACATTAACCACCAGATTTACCTATTGGAAATTGCTAAACGCATTATACTAAGACTTCGGATTGGTTAACCAGTTCCTTTTATAGCCTCACTTTTCAACCAATACTGAGACCAACACAAACACCTATCTCGTTGATAATATTAGGTATTGCGAAAATATATTAAGGCGGCGGCAGACACCCCCATACCTACGTTTATCGGCCCGAGAATACCAATTTTGAAACTTGATCCTTGATACGGAAACATCACAACCATAAATCGCAATCGATACGAGCTTAACTACACAAATCCTGGGATAACTAAGCCATCTCCCACAAACCCATCAATATGACGAATTATTGACAAGTTATCATTCACTCTAGGAAACCGCTGAACTGATAACAAGAAAATAAACACTTCAATAGCAACGCCAGCACCCACAACAACACCTGTCGCAGTGTTTAGCAAGAAATCCCGGCGTTCTAAATCACTTGCCATACATCAAATTCGTCATAACAAACACAGTAAAATTCTAAATAAATGCAGTTTTTTTACCACGTTACATCGACAAAAAATTCTGATTTATTTCAAACCTTCATAGAATACGACTATGTTTTGAATATCGAAGTCCGCAGCCATTAGCGCCATGACAACCGCCAGATAATATGGATCTCACTATGTCAGCGTTTACATCAGCAGAATATGCGGTCTTAGAAATCACACATAAGAAAAGTATCATTAAGCTCCGAGTAATTTGATCATTTTTAATTTTATCGCTTTACCTTCCGTTGACAATTACTTTACATGTTGTAGGCACAAAAGATAAATTAGCAACAATTAATATAATGTGATGCCTATATAAATGATGCAAATACTCGGCTATTAATTTAATACAAAAAAAAGCCGCTCTAGATAGCGGCTGATAACGGAGAGAAACCTGGGTTAGAATTTTAATTTTTGAACAGAAATCTGCTTGGCTTTTAATACCACATATCACGACCTCACACTCACAACTAATCTGATGCAGTTAAAAGTGTGGATTGCCAGACACTATGTCATCATCACTGGAAATAATTCCAATAGAAATAACTTTGGCCTACTCTAGATTTATCGACTGGATGTGACGTATTTCAATATCGGAACGGGAATAAAGCAAGACTTTGCAACAACTGTGTGACACATTTGACAAATTAATTGAGATGAAATGAATTCACTCAACTAATCAGCAATTACTATCTACTAACGACGATCATTGACAAATATCACAGAACGACGATTTTTACTCGCGTAGTGGGTAGCCAGGGCATTAATATCGACAACCCTGAGCGGCTTTAGCATAAGCTGCATCATGGAATTTCCTCTCTGCCCCTCTTTGTACATGACCATCGCATTAACCAAATAAGCTTCACTTTGTGATGCTATAGAAGGCACGACGCGGTCACGACTATTGCCATTCACACCATGACAGCGATCACATTTCTCAGCAATAATTTCAACTGATTGAGGCTGAACAATTTCGGGAATCTTAGGTGTTTGTTTCGCGTAAAATGCTGCAATATTCGCAATATTTTTTTCTGTTAAGGTTTCAACCGCCGATCGCATTTTGCTATGTTTGCGCAATCCTTTTTTATATGCGTTAACCGCTTTAATAAGATACGCCGGATCTTGTCCTGCCAAACTGGGAACTTCTACTGTGACACTATGCCCCACTTCGCCATGACAGCCACCACAACTCGAGGATTGCTCTCGTCCTTTTGATTCATCTCCAATTGCATTGGTATTGCTACTGATGGGTTTCTGCGATGCATAATATAACGCAAGATTCTCGATGTCATTTTCACTCAAATCAACAACTGCTTTTTCCATCATTAAATCTGAACGCGTCCCCGACTTATATGCTTTAAGTGCAGACACTAAATACCTTTGATGCTTTCCTGTTAAGCGTGGCATACCAGAAAATGTGCCATTGCCTGTTTTGCCATGACATTGCTGACATTTTTTCGCAACTTTTTTGCCTGCCTCCATAGGACTCATTTTATTTTTTTTACGCGCTTTTTTCTTTTTTGAGGGATTATCCAAATCTAGCATAGAATAATAAATAGCAACATTTTTTAATGCTGACTCTTTTAGCGATTTCATTCTATGCTCACCATTTGAAGCAATTCGATGGCCTGACTGAAACGCAACAAGTTGACTAAACAAGTAATCCGCATGTTGCCCAGCTAAATTTGGTTGGCCATCTTTAATTAAACTGCCATCAACACCATGACATTGCGCGCAATTCGCTTGCGCAACCACTTTTCCTGCCTTTACTTCGGCAGGAGAAATGAATAATGGCTCCATTTCTTTTTTTGCAATCACCGCCGTGCTGATCAACCACAAAAATACCAAAAAGCAGGTTTTGCATAAAAATCTATTCTTCACTTATTTACAAACTCCATTAACCAATTGTTCGAGTAGGACCTTCTTCACGACTTGCAACTTCATCAGGAAGTTTGTAAAACCACATCTGATACATCGATATCACCCACATAAAAGCAAATGCAACCCCCATAAAAGCCCCACTAATCATCACCACCCAGGCAAATGGTTCATAAATTTTAGTTAGATACCAGGAGAATACATCGAGCAAGATACTAATAAATGGAGTTGCCACCAGGATGCATTTTACCCACATCGGTTGCACAAATGCGTGACTGAAAATAAGTCCTACGACAAAAAAGATAAACGTCATTCCAAATAAATGGATATGCGATACGCGCACTAAAGTAGATATCGTTACGCCGCTATCAGATTCTGCCATTTTTTTTATGTTGTCATACCCGTTCAAGTTCGGTAAGTGCGGATTACTTCCATCATGACAGGCCATGCATCGATGGTCGACAATTGGCTTCACCTTTGACTCATACTGACTTTTATCCACTCCGCCAGTAACCCAAGAAGAGATTATTTCCGCTTCGTTCCCCGGCAACATATTTGCCATTGGACCACGCAATGCAGCTTCAATTCGGGAACTTTGCTTGCTACCGCTGTAGGCAATTATTAAATCTTGGACCGACAGAGATGGATCACCATCTCGCCCTGCGTGCGATTCGAATATGTAAATCATCGCAAACATATATCCACAACCAAGCACTAATAGCGTTCCAGTAAATAGCATACGCATACTAGGCGGTAATTCTTGGAAGTGTAAATATAATCGGTGTACTGGTGGCGAACTCATTAAATAACTCCCTACAAACCTATCTATATTTTTATTATTTTAGCGACGCAAAATAGGCCGCTAAGTCAGCCATATCCATATGATCTAATGTATCAGCGAACATATTCATCATGGCATTCTTTCTTGCGCCAGATTTAAAATCTTGTAATTGCATAATAATAAACTTTTCATCCAGACCCGCTAATGCTGGAGCAGCGTTTTTACCTTCACCCATATTACCGTGGCAAGTTTTGCAAGTAGCCGCTTTTACTTTTCCCGCTTTTACATTACCAGCCGCTATTGAAGTACCACTAGAAAAAACCAGTAAGACAAACACACATAGATATTTGTTTTTACACATGACACATCCTCCCATTGACAAGCTGTAATTCAGCGTATCATTTATATTTTTCATTTTTGTTTATGCTATTACACCATAGCCAGTTAATACTGCTGGCTTGCTCCTATTATAATCGAAATGAACATCTGCACGGCAACTAATTTAAATTTCAGCGCTGCAATTAACAGGGAACAACGTAACGGTTTTGAACCAGAAAAGGCTGGGGAATCTTTAGGATGGTATAGTTTACTAAAGTAGTAAGAATTTTTAAGGCTTAAATCAAGCTGGCGCTTATTTACTTTATCTTAGACACTACACCACAAAGCTCGATAAGAAGGATTCTGCGTTTTCCTGCAAATACAAAAACTCGACACCGTGATGGTAACGACTATCGCTCCCTGTTTCTTCGGAACCCAAGTCTGTGCGGACATAACGAATCTTACAAGGCAAACAAACTTTGCCATTCGAATGGGGTGTTGATAACTCGATATTGAAGATTTCATTAACCCTGCCCAAGCGAATTCCAGAAACTAAACGCGCACCATTTGAGCTGATATCACCTACTGAAACCGTGTGCTGTTTCAATCCATCATATAATCGAATATTAATTTGGCGGGTAGCTACATTTAAACGAAGTTCTCTATCAGAGGTACTTTTTTGATCTTTCCCTGGCTCCATCAATTGCAGACAAATATAGGGTTCTTGGCAAATGCGTTTCACCTTCGCTTGATAGTTATGACTCACATTAGCCTTATTCACTCTCAGTAAAATGGATTTTCCCGGCGCCAATTCGGTATAAGATTCAAAGTCTTTGGGCTGTGATACCAGAATTGTGTTATTACTGAACTGCGCGATCAATTCCACTTCGCAACAACGCTTAGTAGGTGCCGCTGAAATTAGCATAGCTTTATCGCCGACAAGATCTTCCAAACCCAACATTTTTTCACCACCGCTATCAGTTTGACTAATATGTCGACAGCAAAGGTAAATGCTTTATACGATTTTAACTAAGATTTCGATATTGATATATGAATGCAAGTTAAGCATAAGAATGATACAGTCTCATCACCTTAATAAGAGCTAATTTGCTAATAAATGAGCCGTTCCACCACAAGTATCCCTAATAGAATCGCGCTTGCATTGCGATGTGTGGCGATTGCTACTCACAATCTATTGCAGCACAAAATTCGAACACTAACAGCGCTTATCGGAATAATCTTCGCGGTTTTTTTAATTTTTTTGCAACTTGGTTTTCTTCAATCGGTGAGAAAAGAAGCCACATTACTTTATGAATATTTCAATTTCGACTTGGCAATCGTCTCTAAAGACTATCAATTTCTTTATTCACCACCCAGTTTTGACAGAATTAGATTAACTCAAGCTCGAAGCAACCCAATGGTTAATGACGGCTTTAACCTAAATATTCGAATTACATCGTGGACGAATCCTGATAGCTTGATTAATTCCTCTTTATTGCTGATTGGCTTGGACAAAAAGCCAAATTTTATCGCCGATAAAACCATAAAAAGTGGCATAGCAACTATCGATGAACGACGCTCGGTGATGCTCGACGAATATTCCCACCCGGATTTAGGCCAGCGAAAAATCAATGATAAGGGCCAAATTACCGGTCGTGATGTTAATGTAAAAGACTTGTTCCAATTGGGCTTGTTTTTTTACGCCGAAGGTGCAGCTATTGTCAATAATCAACATTTTGCTTACTACGCACATCGATCATCAAGAGATAGTAGTATTGGTCTGCTAGAGCTACGACCAGATGCAAACATACAAGAAGTCAAATCACAACTTGTCAACATGCTGCCTAAAGACATCCAAATTCTGACAAAACAAGAACTAATAACTCAAGAACAAAATTATTTTGTTAGCACTAAACCCATCGGCATTATTTTTAAAGCCGGCGTATTTATCGCGCTGGTAATAGGTGTTGTGATTCTTTTTCAGGTATTATCTGCAGAAATTAATAATCGAATGCGTGAGTTTGCAACGCTCAAGGCGATTGGTTTTAGCGATACCTTCGTCTATGGGATTGGCGCAACACAAACATTGCTTTTCACGCTCTTGGGTTACATTCCTGCTCTAATTTTATGCAATTTGGTTTTTAGCTTCGTATACAGCGTAACGCACCTGCCCACTCAAATCGATTTATATCTTATGCTTGTCGTTTTAGCACTGGTTACCGCCATGAGTTTATTTGTTGGCACAATCACACTTCATAAAGTGCGACGCGCTGATCCCGTGGAACTATTTTAACCATCATGCTATTAGGAACAGGCACTCGAATTCTTTTACATCACAAACTGCGCTTTACTGTTGCTGGTAGCGCGATTGCCGTGGCAGTAACAATTATGTTTGCTGAAATGGGATTCTTTTTCGGGATACTGGATTCTCAAACAAATATTACCGGACTCGTAAATGGCGACTTGGTGGTGATGCATAGAAATAGAACGCATTTAAATAAATGGAATTCTCTGGACCGAATTCGTCTACAACAAATTCAAGCTTTAAGCGGCGTTAAAGAAGTATTACCGATCTATAAAGGTGGTATTGCCTTTACCAATCCAGACACCGGTAAGACCACAAGAATTATTGGATTTGCTTTTAAACCTGACGCAATGCCATTTAAGCTTGGTCAGTCAGAATTTGCAGTTCGTCAATTAAAACAATCACATACAGTGCTTTTCGATCGCGAATCCCGCGCCATCTATGGTGACATAAAGTCTGGTCAACAAATCGAACTCGACGGCATTCAGTATCGCGTTGGTGGTTTTATCAGTATGGGGCCAAACATCGTTAACGACGGCGCCGTCATCATGAGTGACGGTAACTGGTTTCGAGATCGTCGCAGTAATAAACCTGTGATGGGCATCGTTCGGCTTGCTGACAATCCAAATGTTGAGCATATAAAACAAAACATAAAAAAAATATTCAATGGTGAATTACTTGTTTTTACGCCTGACGACCTTCGCCAAAGAGAACTGCATTACACCATTAAAGCAGCGCCAATTGGGATTATTTTTGGCGTCGGCATGTTAGCTGGATTAGTCATTGGTATAAGTATTTGCTATCAAGTTTTATTTACCACAATTAGTGACAACACACGCCAGTACGCTACGTTGAAAGCCATGGGGTTTAGTAACTTTTATTTAACAAAAATTATATTAGAACAAGCATTGCTATTATCGTTGTTTGGATTTGGTCTGGGCATATTAATCAGCAGCCAACTCTATGGCATTATCGGGTCGCAAACCGCATTAATCATGCAGCTCACTTCGCCACGAAGTATTTTTATTCTGTTATTAACCTGCTGTATGTGTATTTTCGCTGGACTATTAGCAATGCGTAAAGTCACAAAGATGGAACCCGCAGAACTATTTTAACGTATGAAGGTAAGGTAGGATCAGTTTTATGAGCGAGCAAGCTAATCAACTTCAATCGACAGAGTCAGTTCAAAATTATTCAAAGATTACTGTCCAAGTGCGAGATGTAAGCTACACTTATGGAAATGGTTCTGCACAGCGGCAAGTTTTAACTGCTAACGATTTAAATCTTTATGCTGGTGAGATAGTCGTAATGACTGGACCATCCGGCTCGGGGAAAACAACATTACTCACTTTGATCGGTGCATTACGGGCAATACAAGGCGGCAGCATCCACGTTATGGGGCAGTCATTAGGTGGCCTCTCCTCCAAACAAAGACAACAACTCAGAAAAAATATCGGCTTTATTTTTCAGGATCACAACTTATTCGAGTCGATGACAGCTCGAAAAACATTAGAGCTCGCCATGCAATTATTTAGAGAGCGATACAATTCTGAAGAGAAAAAAGCATTGCCCATCGAGATGCTCGAAAACCTGGGGTTAGGTGAAAGAATAGAATCCCTGCCTGGAAATTTATCTACGGGTCAAAAACAACGGGTCGCAATTGGTCGCGCTCTAATCAATAACCCTCGCTTGATTTTAGCTGACGAGCCCACCGCCGCTTTGGATAAAGGTTCTGGTGAAAAAGTTATGCAGCTCCTTCGGCAACGCGCTGATGAAAACCAGGCAACGATATTGATTGTGACACATGATCAACGAATTTTAGGAACCGCTGATCGTATTATTGAGATGATGGATGGACGAATCATCTAATGTTGACACTTTTTAAAATGGTCGTTTTTTTTACTAAATCATACTTAGCAGGAGATTGTGGCAATTATTGGGCATTGAACAAGCTCAATTATTCAACGCATTTATATCTGAAATCTACAATACCCTGTAATAAGAACTCGCTGCATGATAATCTCGCGTGTCGATAAAATAACGGGATTTAGCTTGTATGCTGAGATTAGCAGTATGTGTTTTTGCAGTGTTTTGGGCAATTCCAAATGGCCATACTGCCCAGTTTGTCAGTTTAGAGGACATAGTACGCAACGTGTTGAATTCTAGTTTGGAAATTGATAAACAACAGACTTTCGTAGACCGTAGCGCCGCGGTTTCTCAACAAGCTGCCGGAGCGTTTGACTGGAATATCCTCGCAGAAGGTGGTTTTCGTCGACCCATTGTCATTAAGAGTGATCAAAACAACGCTCTTACTAATGAAACTGAAGTCATTAATGTATATAATGTTAATTTTGGTGTGGAAAAACGTTTTAGAAACGGAATTAGTATTGCACCCGGAGTCTCATTCACTCAGAGCTTAAATGAAGAAAACACCGATATTCTCGCTGATTCAATTCCTGTAGGACGTATTGCTGTCAATATTCCACTGCTTCAGGGCAGAGGCACTGATGCAAATACCGCAAATGAACGATCTGCCATGGAATCATTTAAAGCCACTGAATACAGTCGAGATCGCGTTACCGCCAAGGTTTTGGTTAATGCGGTTGTCTTTTACTGGCAAAGTGTTGCGGCCAAAAAGAATCTCGAGGCCGAGAAAAGAGCAGATAAAGAAGCGGCCACTTTGACAGATACCTTGAAAAAATTGAGCGAATTAGGCGAATTATCGATCCTAGAGTATCAAACTAACGTCGCAAACCTCAATTTAAGGCGATTAAAGATTGAAAAAAGTGCGGTGACGTGGAATAGTACGCGTCGCAATTTGGCGCAGTTGGCGAACACTGTTCACAGTGATGAAAATTTGCCTATTCCAAAAGATGATTTCCCAAACTTCAGCACAGAAATTGAACTGAATTTGGATAATAATGCACTGCTCGACATGGCGTTTAATCAACGACGAGATTTGCTAGCGCTACAACGGAAAATTCAATCAAAACGTTTAAATCTGTTAAAAAAACGAAATGATACACAACCAAAGTTGGATTTGAACGTAGATTTAGATAAAATAACAGTAAGTTACGTGCAAACTTTGGATGGAAATCTAAGCAAAGGCTTAGAAAAAGACACTGCTGCAGAGCTTAAGGCATATGAAATTGATCTGCAATTGCTGAAAAGAACCATCACTGATGATGTGTATGCAGCAACAAGGCGACTGTCTTTAAGCTACAAAAGTTATCAACGTGCCCACAAAGCGCGCAGATTATTGGAACAAATTGCCAAAGCAACCCGAGAAAAGGTTGAACAAGGTACGGCAAGTCGTAATGAATATTTGTCTGCTTTGGACAAATTATTAGACGTAGAACGCATTATTAGCTCAGCAAATGTTGATTATGTTGCAGCATTGGCTGAACTCAGGTTAGCAACAGGAACACTACCTATTGGTAGCGAAAACATCAAAAATACGTTGAACGCTTTGTTAACTGTACCCACTAACGGGTAATTTGGTAAGGAAAATCGGTGAAAAATTTGAGAAAAGATACTGTGGAAAAAATTGACACCCTTCAAGACATGGTCGCCCAAGAGTTGGATAGCAATAGCGTTGAACGCCGACCTAGTCCATTCGCCAAATTTGCTGGTTATCAAAAACTGCTAAAGCGAAAAGCTGAAGCAAAAGAATCAGGCGTAGATGTCACTTTTTTCGCGGCACACGAAGGTGTTAATGCAAACATCGTCAGCTATGGCGGACGTGAGTATGTTAACTTCTCCGGATATAATTACTTAGGCTTATCTGGCCATCCACAGGTTTCAGAAGCGTCAAAAGCTGCTATTGACCGATACGGCACGTCTGTTTCTGCCAGTCGAATTGTTGCAGGAGAAATACCGCTCCATGGCGAACTAGAAAGAGCCATAGCCGATTTTATTGGCACCGAAGAAAGTATCGTTTTTGTATCTGGCTACGGAACCAACGTTGCCGCAATTAGCCACTTGTTCGGTCGACGCGATCTTGTTGTACATGATTCACTCGCACATAACAGTATCATTACCGGCTGCCGGTTATCCGGCGCAAAACGCATGAGCTTCCCACACAATGACTGGGATGCGCTAGACAAATTACTCGCAAAACACCGAGGTGAATACCAACGTGTCTTAATCGCAATTGAATCCGTATACAGCATGGATGGCGATATTGCTGATCTAAATAAAGCTATCGAAATCAAGAAAAAACACGATGCCATGATCATGGTTGACGAGGCTCACTCTTTAGGAATCCTAGGAGAAAACGGCCGAGGTATTGGCGAAATGTTTGATGTCGATCGCCGTGATGTTGATATCTGGATGGGCACACTCAGCAAATCGCTAGCAAGTTGCGGTGGTTATATCGCGGGCGACCATGAACTTTGTGATTACCTTCGATATCTTGCATCTGGCTTCATCTTTAGCGTCGGTTTGGCGCCTGGAGATACTGCTGCAGGGTTAGCGGCTATTGAAGTACTAAAGCGCGAACCACAACGTGTCGCCCGATTGAAGCAACGATCAGAATTATTCATGAACTTGGCACATAAAAAAGGATTCAATACCGGCTTGTGCGACGGCACGCCTGTCGTACCATTGATAATTGGCAATTCTATTAAAGCCATGAAATTATCTGAACGCTTGTTTGCTCGAGGATATGCAGTACAACCTGTTATCTACCCCGCAGTCAGTGAAGATGAAGGTCGATTACGCTTTTTCATTACAGCTCTTCACACTGAAGCTCAGATCGCCAATACGATTGACACAGTAGCCGAAGAACTAGCCAAACTAGAAGACGAGATGGCGTAAAACCATCTCAATTTACCGTGACAATCCAACATGCAATTATTACTGGGGGATCTAGCGGCATAGGCCTAGCACTCGCCAAGTCCCTTGCAAACTCAGGCTGGAACCTGACACTTATCGGCCGTAACTCAGAACGTCTAAATCAAGCCGCACAATCTTTAGAAATTTCCAACGACCGCTTAAACTTGCAAACAGCGGATGTCACACAGGCTGATCAACTTACAACAGTGATTAATCAAAGTATTGATACACTGGGTACGCCAGATCTTCTAGTCACTAGTGCTGGCCTGGCTCACCCCGGTCATTTTGAAGAACTGTCATCGGACATTTTCCATCAAACGATGGAGATTAATTATTTTGGCACTCTCAATGCTGTACAAGCCACAGCGCCTGCAATGCGCAGAGCAGGCCAAGGGCATATTGTGATGATTTCATCAGGGGCAGCCTTAGTGGGTGTTTACGGCTATAGCGCTTATTGTCCAAGTAAATTTGCTGTTCGCGGCCTTGCCGAAGTTTTACGGGGCGAATTTAAACCTGATGGTGTTAAGGTCTCAATTGTTTACCCTCCAGATACAGATACACCACAGCTAGAACAAGAAAACCAAACCAAACCTGCTGAAACGTTTGCTATTTCTGGCAATGCCAATACTTGGCAAGCGGAGGATGTCGCTAGCGTAATTTTAAAAGGTATTAAACAAAACCGTTTTAGCATTACGCCTGGTTTGGAAATGCGTTTACTAGGGCGTCTGCACAGCTTAATCAATCCATTGCTGCAATTTTATTTTGACCAGTTAGTTTCCAAAGTGCGAAAACGTACACCAAGCCCCGACACACAATAATCACACCACTCCCGCCAACTATTTTCTTCAAACGCGTTTCCCCACGGTATTCCCATCATTTGATAGAATCACATTCTATTTTAATACAGCAATTTACATAAATAATTTGAGACTAGAATAAATGGAAAATATAGACGCCCAAGTAATGTTAATCGTTGCTTCACTGTTCTTTTGTGGCGCAATTATTATTGCTATTGCATCGTTTCGACTCGCAAATCAAGCAACAGTCAAAGAACTGTGGCAATTATATGCAGTAGAATTCGTACTGGTCAGCGTTGTTTTAGTTCCGATATATTTTGGAGGACTATTACTGTTATTCGCCACAATTGCCTTGGCTTGGCGAGGACAATGGGAATTATTTAAAGTACATAATCAACCCGGTTTTGGCACTATTCAACTTGCCAGTTATATCGCTTCAGGAATTGCATTGTTCATCGCATTTACTAGCGACAATACATCCATTGCGGCCGGCTTAATTCTTTCATTCATCATATTATTCTCTGCCTCTATACGAATGAAAAACAATAATCAATCGCTCCCCTTCGCATACATGGGATTATTCTTTCCAATACTACCCTTACTTACATTACTAACGCTGGCAAATGATTCACGGGGTTTTCTCTGGCTATTTTTCATATACGTCATAGTTGAACTTAATGATTCGCTAGCGTACTTAACAGGAAAATTGTTTGGTCGACATCATCCGTTTCCCTACTTGAGCCCCAAAAAAAGTACAGAAGGACTCATAGGTGGTTTACTCATAGCAACCATAGTCGGGCAAATTCTAGGAGTTTATTTATTAGACTTAACATTAATAACAGCAACTGGAGCAGCACTGATTATATTAATAAGTGGCTTAATTGGAGACTTTGCAACATCAGCGCTAAAACGAAATATTGGCGTAAAGGATTTCCCACCTATTCATGGCTTCCATGGCGGAGCACTCGACATTCATGATGCTTTTCTTTTTGCGATACCCTGCTTTTACTTATATTATATTTGGGTAATTACATAAGCATCAATGCAGAAATTGCTTAGGCGAGCCATCATATACAATTCGACCATAATCAATTTTAACGATACGATCACACGCATCAAAATAATTATCGTCGTGACTAATGGCTATCACTGTTTTACCTTGCCGTTTTAACTCAGGCAATAAGGTTCGATAAAACAATTGGCGAAATGTCGGATCTTGATCCGCTGCAAATTCATCAAATACAAAGATCTGCTTATCTTCCAAACAACTTGTAATATACGCTAATCGTTTTCGCTGGCCTGTTGAAAGATTTACGGCAGTGAAACCTTCACCATCAAAATGGGTTTTGCTATCGAGATGCATTTGAACCAGCAATTCATTAAGCAACCTTTCATTGATGTTTTCAATACCGTAAAGTCGTCTAAATAAATGAAAATCCCCAAAAATGGTTGTATACATTTCACGATACGCTTGATAATCATGAATCGGTAACGGCTTCCCATCCACATTTATCTCGCCTGAGCTTGGCAGGTACAGGCCAGTTAACAACTTAACGAGTGTTGTTTTACCGGAACCATTACCACCAACAATAAACACAGTTTCACCTTTAGTTAGCCGAAAATCAGCTGGACCAACACAAAAAGCATCATCACTTTGTTGCCCATGATAATTAAATTTAATGTTCTTAAATTCAATTTCACTAGCAGCAAGCTGCGACACATTGCGATCACGATTTTCATCACGCGCCGTCGCTTGATCTGCCTTTGCCTCTAACTCACGTACGTTTTCCATCGCAACATTTGCATGAATTAACCGAGGAATAGCTCCCACCACCGCATCCAGAGGACCAATTAGAAATAACAACGCAGCCAAGAACTGAAAAATAACAACAGTATTGGTGTCAAAAAGTTGAGGTACAGCAAACACTAAAATTCCCATTAAACTGAACACGAATGTCTCGGTAGTCAAAAAACTAATAATAAACATTCGTTCCGTTTTAACAGTTAAATCTTTATAGACATCTGAAACACCTTTTACATGGTCATTGATAGCATTATTTTTTTTACGATTTAGTTTTAATTCTTTGAAGCCACCCAACATATCCCCAATCGCCCCGAAAAATTCCACTTCTTTTTCTCGAACTTGATGAATATTAGATTTCGCACTTTTCTGCTGAATTAAATATGCCCCCATACCACCAGCCACAACTAGTAAAGTAACCAGTAAAGCAACCGGGGATAACCAACCAATGTATAACAGGGTAAAAACTAACAAAACAAGATTTTCAAAGGTAGTAACAAAGGTCATACCTGCACGCGACAACAAATTGATATCTTGCGTTAATCGAACGTAAATTTTATCGTCGCCCTGGGTTTCGATAAAACTTAATTCCGCAAATAGTAATTTATTTACCAGACGCAAACGAAGCCGCTGCGTCATATTTTCAACCATCATGTACACACGTGTTTTTGCAAAATAGTTGATACTTAGGTAGGACGCGAGAATAAAAATAAAAAGCAGGATTGAATTGGTAATCGGTTCATTATTGACCGATTTTTCAATTGACGCATTAACAACAGCAATCAATAAACCTCGGCTAATACCAGAAGCCAGAAAACTACCAAAAAGCAGTTTTTGTGGACCGCTAGATTCTTTACTATAGAACCGATATAACTCTAAGGACATTTTGTTTTAGAAAAAATTGGCTTGATTGTTCATTACTCGACAGGATGTGATTTTATCATATCTCGTGCACGATAAAATCGCTGAACGGCGGTAAAATGCGTTAGCACCCCTAAAATCAATATCGTTGCATACAGTAAACTCTCACCTAAAAACTCGGGTAATGAGATAAAAGAATCAAGCATAAGTGCAAAGCAAAGTATTAAAACACGCTCCATGCGCTCGAGTAAATCAGGCCACTTAGCATTATCAATGGGTATTTCAAGCGCTGTTCGCGCTTTATTGTAGGAAATCAACAATGAGCCGGTAATTGCTAAAAAACTCACAGCCCACCAGTCATAAACCCAGGCCAGTGTTAAAAACACCGCCATTTCTTGGTAACGATCCACAACCGCATCAAGGTACCCACCATATTTACTAGATGTATTAGTAATTCGAGCAACTGCACCATCAAGCGCATCCATGGCAAAGGTTAATAACAAACCCAAACCAAAAATAAAATTATTTTGATGTAGCGGAAATATGGCGCATTGAAATACAATTAATATTAAGCCACCCCAAGTAACTTGATTAGGGGTTAGTCCCAACTTAACTAAACCTCTGGCAAGAAAATTCCAGAAATGGTCAATGTTTCCTTTAAAATGCCCATCTATCATCTTTTGTTTATCTTCGCATACCAGTTTTTGTTACATTTATAATATTTTTTGAAATTACTGAACTTATGCTCATATAATTTTGAAAACTCACTTCTTGGCTTAAAAGTTTGCGCCACTTTAACCATGGAAGTAGCTGCTTCCAAACTTTCAAATATTCCCGCACCAACTGATGCTGACATGGCAGCGCCACGGCAACCACCAAATTCCGGTTTTTCAACTTGAATAACAGAACGCTGGAGAACATCTGCGAATATTTGACACCAAACCGTACTCACCGCTCCGCCACCCATCAAACGAATTTCGTTTTTTGTTTTTGTAATTTTTTCAAATGGCTCTAGTGCCCAACGGCTATTCAATGCTACACCTTCGAGAACAGCGCGTGCCATATCTGCACGTGTGTGCTCCATGCTAAGATTTACAAAACCACCACGTATTGCACTATCATCGACAGGAACTCGCTCACCATATAACCAAGGGAAAAACAACACGCCGTTGGCCCCTTCATCAACACTAAGCACCAACTCATCAAACGCGCTAAAATCTGGCGCTCCGCTCTTCATAATGTTGAGTTTTTCTGCAGCCCAATTAATACACGAACCTGCAGATTCTTGCGCAGCGATCAACAGATAACGGTTAGGGTCTGGCGCACACACTGTTGCGACGCCAGAAAATATATCAACTGCTCTGTGATCTAGATGCGCCGCAATCCAGCCCCCTGTCCCGCAATGCATATGCACCGCACCATCATCGATATTCCCACAACCCAGCGCATAAGCTGCAACATCTCCGACGCCACCAACAATTGCAATGCCGGCAGGAAGACCCAAATCTTTTGCAGCCTCGCCAGACAGACCACCTACCACATCCGACGCATGTGTTATCCTTGGTAACAAATTTTTATGTAATTTTACTGCTTTTAATAATTTTGTGGACCAATCTCGTTTATTAGGCCGAGTATCCATTAGCCAACTGACATGGGCGCAGTCTTGAGTTGTCACAAACTCCCCACAAAATCGGTGTATAAGATAATCTTTCACATCAAGCAGTTTTTCGGTGCTCTGCCAGACCTCTGGCTTTTCTTCTTTAAACCAAAGCATTTTTGAAATGGGGTCTTTACCCGATAAGTTTGGAGCGCCATTGGTTAACCACAACCATCGTGCTAAAACACCCAAACCATAACCACTCACTTTAATCAATCCACTGGTTATTCTTTTTGCAATCGCTTCCGAGCGCGTATCTAACCATATCAAGGCGTTATGTAGTGGTCTACCCCGTTTATCCACCGCCACAGTGCCACACATTTGTGCACACAAACCAATTGCTCGTATGGATTGAACATCAACTTTGGTCTTGGCTAGCAACGCCTCTGTGGCTCGCTTGGTAGATTGCCACCAATCATCAGGTCGCTGCTCAGCCCATCCTTTTTGAGGTAAGATTAACGGGTAGGAATCACTAGCATGATCGATAAGAGTTCCATTTTGGCTAAAAAGCGCCACCTTAACGGCTGATGTACCAAAATCGTAACCTAGAATTAATTGATCCTTCACGGTATCATTGAAACTAATTATTATCGTTAGAAAACCCAGAACACTAACACGCAAGAGTACTAGCTTCAAGTTCTACGATTTTATCAATATTCTATTAATGTCTCCCATCAAAATTGCTTAAATGAGAAATAAATGAACATTTTAATCTATGGCTTACTTGCCATTTTGCTTGCTGCGGCAATTTATTTTTACCTGAATTACCACCCATTTCGAAAAGCAGTGGGAATTAAGCTTAATCCACGATGGAAAAAAATGGCTCGAATTTATGATTTTCCTGAACAAGATGAGATAGCCGAAGAACAAAATCCTATGATATCGGCGACGGTCTTCCGTGATTTATCTGATGTTATTTGGCATGAAAAAATACTCGAGCCTCCCAAAGAACTGTTTGGCGAATTAGATTATGGAACTGTGGTGCACATTAACTCAAAACATGTTACTCGATTCATTGAAAAAGTACTGCCCCACTTAAAATCACACATTGTCTTGTTGACGGGATATGACACCGTTAGTCCAGCAGTTCCTGGATATGAAAAGATTATAGAAAGCCCTTTTATTTTACATTGGTTCTTGCAAAACTATGACCTAGATCCAAAGTATCGATTAAACGGACAAGTTACTCCCATGCCACTCGGATTTAACTTCCACAAGTTAGATCCACGTAGCGACAATACAAGCATTGACATGGGACTCCCGTCTATCCTGGGTAATCAGCAACTCACAATGAAAGCCATTAGAGATGATTTGCCAAAACTTAAAGATCGCCCATGTATAGCATATGCAAACTTTCATTTGAACATGGATACTTTTTTGCGTGATCCAATGGCGCAGACCCGCGCAAATGCTCGACAAGAAGCATTAGATACCATGCAACCAATGCCCCATGTGGTTTTTGAAGAAAAACAAATCCCTCGAAATGAAGTATGGAGAAACCTGAAAAACTACACTTTTGAGGTATCTCCACGCGGTAATGGCATAGATTGCCACCGGACTTACGAAGGCATATTCTTCAACACAATACCCATCATAAAATCGACTTCAATCGATTCCTTATTTGAAAATCTGCCCGTTGTTATCGTCAATGATTGGAACGAAGTAACCGAAAACAACCTAATAAAGTGGAAAAAACAATACGAAAATACTGTAGATGGAGAAATTCCAGAAATGCTTTACGCGTCATATTGGGAAAATAAATTTAGAAGTTTCACAAATCAATAGCATACCAATTAAGACGACAATCGACTTATGGCACTCGCCAAATTTTTTTTAGATAATGTTAGCAATCGTTTATTTTCTTCAGATATCCGATTCTTCTTCTCCAGCAACTCATCATCTTGCATATTCATGGCTTCACACAAAGCCTCATATAATCCTCCATCCTCATAACATACACTAATGTCTTGAATGTCATAAAGCTCCGCGAATTCTCGTTGCACAATAGGAATCAGATTATTACCCAGCGCAATCGGGATGGATGAGGATGCCTTTCCCTCGTAATACGACTGATAAATTTCTTTATCTGTATCGATCAAGGGACACAAAAAGTCTGACTGAGCTAATTCCGAAAAATACTCCTGATAAAGGGAAACTTGACTTGAAAATTTTGAAAATTTTCGCAGCCCGTAAAGCAATACCAGCGCACGAAGCGCAAACCCTTCGAACGAATTACTTTTACCCAAATAACGCACCATAAAAGGTTTTGCGGAAGTCGATTGAGCCATTTTCTTCGAAGCGCGTAACATCGACAAATAATTCCGTCGCTTAAATTCTACTTTTCCTTGAACACAATAAGACACAGGCCCAGAATTAATCGTCGACTCCATGGGATTACTGGAATAATAAGAAGGAAAAATCCATTCAGCGTCTAACCCATTATTTGCGAAGTAAGTTTGCAAATGGGGAGACAATACTATCGCTTGCCGATAGGGGGAAGAGAAATAATCTGCATATTCGCCACCACATATACGATGGGCATTATGGACAATTGCCAACGTTGCCGTATTGAGCTCAGTCACAATTGGCAAATGTCTTTCAGGCTCAATGCTGTTCCAAACTAATAAATCATATCGGCCAACTTTCTTTTGCCAATCTTCAATTGAAAAACTTTCTGGCAAAATATCCATCGAGCAATCAAGTGTTTTCGCCATTACAAACGGGTTAAGCTTGATCAGTGACTTCGTGGTATAAATATTAACCCAATAACCCAGCTGATTTAACAAATACGCAAGACTTGGCAAAACCTCGCCATGATAGTTATTAAATTCTACGATTACAGCTCGTTTTGTATATTCTTTATGCATCTAATTAGCGCATTAACATTGGAGAATCCGCATGAGTATATCAATTAATACACGTCGAGAATGTTCAAGTTATCACCATCACTTGCGTTTCTATCATTAATCAACCTTAGAATTAATTAAAACGTAGTACCTACCACTCATTAACAATAAGAGCTACGTGATTAATATGACACAACTTCTGAAAATGAATTTGTTTGTAACAACTATGTCTGTAAGAATAGGATCATTTTGGAACGCTTGATTTTACACTAATTATGTCTACCGTTGATTCTTATTATAAAAATACACGCCCTGAAGTCTGCGTATTCTTACCCGATAGCTACTCTAAAGTACTAGAAATAGGCTGCGCTGAAGGAGAGTTCAGACATAACCTGGATAAGCATTGTGAATATTGGGGTGTTGAACCAAGTCCCAGAGCAGCAAAAACCGCAACAAAATTCTTACATAAAGTTCTCATAGGAACATATGATGAAATTGCCGAACACTTGCCTGATCATTACTTTGACCTGATTATCTGCAATGATGTCATTGAGCATATGGTTGATCACAATATTTTTTTCCAGCAAATAAAAACAAAACTTCATCCTAATGGCTACATCACTGGATCCATTCCTAATGTCAGGTACATTAATAATTTAATAGAGGTGCTGCTTGAGAAAGACTGGCGTTATAAAGAACAAGGTATTTTAGATAAAACTCACTTACGCTTTTTCACAGAAAAAAGCTTAAAACGATCTATAGAGGAAAACGGTTTTACTATTGAAAAACTTGAAGGCATCAACAATTACCTGAAAAATTTGTTTTCCTTAGACGGTGTATACCGAAGAATAAAATATTTCCCTATGATTTTTATACTGGGACAAGACATCAAATACATGCAATTTGGCATTCGTATTCGACTAACCAAAACCCCAAATGCGTAATTCAATAATACATTTGACTTCCAAACCGAGCCGCAAGATATGAGCATTACTATTCTTGCGATTGACGGACAGGGTAAAGATACAAAACGCTACCTTGATCTATTAGAAGACACCGCTAACATTTTTCCTGCACAATCTGCTCTGCTATTAACTTCTGACTCAAATGCCAATCACAACGACATTGAATGCAAACACATTTCCACGTTAGATTACTTGGGTTATAGTAAATTTTGTGTGGAGCACCTCACTGAGTTTATTTCTACCAATTATGCACTTTGTATTCAGCTCGACGGGTTTATCATTAATCCCGAACTTTGGCAGGATGAATTCCTTAACTATGACTATATTGGCGCCCCTTGGCAAACCAAAAAAAATCGGCCAATCCCCAACGGAATAATTGTCGGAAACGGGGGGTTCTCCTTGAGAAGTAAACGTTTTCTTGACGCGGCCGCAAAACTCAAATGGCACAATAACTGGGACGGCTGCGGTTTACCTAAGCAACACTGGGGAAATGAAGATTACTTTCTAGCTGTATTAAATAGAAAATATTTTGAAGCACAAGGAATAAAATTCGCTCCTATCGAATTAGCCAGTCAATTTAGTGTTCAATCCGGAGATCCATTGGGGAGAAGACATATATTAAAAAATGTATTCGGTTTTCACGGAACCGGCCTACTAGGTAAAGTTCGAAGACATGTGGAAAGCCAGAACATCTATTACAAACACCTGAAATTTACTAAAAAATCAATTTTCCCTTTGAGATATTAGTATCCGTTGCAACAGACTCAAATCGAACAGCTACTGTTAAAAAGCGCCTTTTATTGTTATTATTCTGCCCCAGCCTTAGACATTATAATAAACCAAAATGATAACGAAGTGCATCAACTCAGATCAGCAAAATTCGAGAAATAACTACCTCTCGAAGACCTTGTTGGTGTTATTTGGAATTTTTATCTCGGGCTTTTTCTATATGCCTGACCTAGCTGATCAATACAGAATTTATAAGTATATCCTGCTACCTATTGGCTTACTTGCCACTATTCCCGTTTGGAAACAAATCTATAAAGATCGACTATTTATACTGTGCCTTGCTTATATGGGTTATCTATTACTCAGCAGCGCATGGAGTTCTCAGTTTGGATTAGAACTACTATGGAAGCAATTTGTGTTAACGCTAAGTGTTCTTGTTTTCGTGTTAATTAATATTCATTTACTGCAAACTTTTCCCGAGGCATATTTCAAAGTTCTACAAGGACTAACTCTTTTAGCGTGCCTTTCTGCTCTACTGTCAATATTAGTCTGGTACTTTGGGACGTCACATACGGGTCGTGCACAAGGTATTGGAGCGCTTGAAAATAGTGGCTCTTTTTCATATGTTTACGGCGTTTTTGCCTTATTTGCTGTCCATTTTGCCTTGCAAAGCCGCCTCATTTACAAACGCGCTATATTTTTCATTGCTGGGATATCCGGACTTTTATTTCTTGCATTTAGCCAAAGTCGTGGAACACTAATGGCGATAAGTATTGCTATTACACTTCAAATTATCGCCCAAAGTACTCATATTCGGCGCAACATCATAATCTTGCTTATTATGGCTTTCACCTTAATTGCTGCAATTTTTGTTATTTTTCCTGAATCTATACAACAAGCCATTGATCGAGGCTGGAGTTTACGCCCACAAATATGGAAATTATTTTTAAAAGATATTCCAGATAGTTTTTTATCAGGACAGGGAGTGCTTACTTCATCAATCCTACCTGTGCCCGGCACTAGCTATGAGACACCTTATGCCCACAACGCTTACATACATGCCTTATGGCAAGGCGGAATTATTGGATTAGCATTCTTTCTGGCCATTTTCGCCCTAAGCTTCTATCGAGCCAATCAAATTCGCAAACACTACCAACATCGTATTATACTCGTTATTATTACATTTGGCTTTTTTTGCATGTTTACCGACCATGGCAGCATGATCACCAAGCCTCGTGAATTATACTTTATGTTCTGGCTACCGCTAGCAATGCTCATTTACAAATTTGCTATCGATGAGCCTGGCATACCCCAAGAAGCAAAATAGCGTAAATTTTTCTGAAAAGTAACCAACAAAACTAATATATTTTCGAATCTAATTTAGACCAAATATTGAATCAAACATGTTATCTCGCATTCGCTCAAAACTATTACAACCATTTTCCAACTATGTTACCTCGCATGAGGTTGGCGACGAAATTAAAAAGCACAAACTCGTTTCTACAATCTTGGTAAAAAATGAAATAGACATTATTGAACTAGCTATACAACATCAACTGAAATCCGGTGTTGACTACATTATAGCGACAGATAACATGTCAACAGATGGAACCTTTGAAGTTTTACAGGAGTATAAACGACAAGGAGTTTTACACCTTATACAAGAAAAAGATCAAGATTATTCACAAGCTAAATGGGTAAACAGAATGGGTAAAATAGCATTTGATTCCTATGATGCAAATTTTATTATGCACACTGATGCAGACGAATTTTGGCACTCCGAAGCCGGCAATCTTAAATATGAACTAGTCAAATACCCTCTCATTGACGCGATTAGAGTACCCATTAAAAATGTTCTACTTGCGTTTGACGATTTTAAAGAAAGTTTTCCGACAGATAGCAAATATATTGTCGAACACCCCCTCATTTCAAACAACCTCGAATCAGACTCAAAAATCAACTCTATGTTTCTGTATGAATATGAGCCCAATGTGCTATATAAGGTGAAACACAAATATCGCGAAGTTAGCGCAGGGAATCACAACTTACTAAACTACAAAAACTTTCTCATTCGAAAATCTTCAGATATCTCCGTTTACCATTTTCCCATACGAAGTAAAAAACAATTTTTTGATAAAGTTATACAGGGCGGAAAAGCATATGAACGCAACCTTGCATTAAATAAAAGCATCGGCTGGCACTGGAGACGTTGGTACGAAATGCACAAAAATAACTCCCTTGAAGAAGAATATTTAAAGCTGATTATCTCACCAGAAAATTTCCCGGAGTGGGAAAGCAAGGGAGTACTAGTAAAAGTTGACTCAATCTTAAATAAAATCAGTCACGCTAATAACGCAAAAGAGAACTAGAAAATACGTTGATATCCCAGCCTTTTCGACGTTTAATAACACCACTCACATAAGCAAAACTAATCCTAACGTACATTAAATCTGAGTTGAATTTACAGTGACGAGATTACCTCAAGAAATATCATCAACCGAATCAATTGACGTTGTATACACCTGGGTAGACGACTCCTTCCCAGGTTACCTTGAGCTACTTAATCAATACGCTAAAACCAAACACGACCTAAATCCAAATAGAACACGCGATAATATGGATCTTATAAAGTACAGCTTGCGATCTTTAGAACAACATTTACCTTGGGTACGTAATATTTATCTTTTTACATGTAGACCGCAAGTTCCGCAATGGATGAATAAAAATGCTGAAGGCTTACATATTGTTCATCATGACGAGGTAATTGACCCTCAACACCTACCAACATTCAGCTCTCTTTCAATTATCTCCAATATCCACAAACTGCCAGGCTTATCGGATAGGTTTTTATATATTGAAGACGACATGTTATTTGCGAACAGCATCAACGTATCAGATTTTTACAATAACGGGAAAATTATTTTTTATCCGCAAAAAAGCTATAGCGCCAACGAAAATCAACGAAACAATGATAAGCTTTCCCCTTGGAACCTTGCACTCGCTCAGAGCAACCACCTCTTAAACAAAGCATTTACCAGTGAAAAGCGTCGCAATGTAAATCATGTGCCCTTATTTATCGAACGAGAGACTTGGAGCGAAATGGAAGAACGTTGGTCAAACGAATTTGATCAAACCAAGGCTAGTCGATTTCGTGCAAAATATAACATTGCACCTGAATATCTGTATCCCTATTTCATGGCTTATACTCAACGTGGAAAAATGGCTTCCTTAAGCACTACACAAAAGGTATTACACTACCATCCCATGGAAAATTATTTATTATGGGCGTGGTACGGGATTTGGCGAATCAATCAGAAACAACCAAAATTTCTGTCGCTAAATGATAATTTTGATGACCGACCCCATGCAGGTGTGGTAAAAACCATGAAAAATTTTTTAGAAACTCGTTACCCCATGCCTTCACGCTTTGAACGCTCAAGCAATGCCTTTTGATACACCCCCTCAAAGGCTGGTACCAGATGAGAAACATCATATTTAGCAACTTCGTCTCTGCCCCATTCACCCATTAAGTTTCTTAATGCCGAATCTTCAACTAGCAATTTGAGCTTCTTATACAGATCATTCGCATCCCCTGGCTCTGCTAAAAAATCCGCGCCTCGATTAGTTAAGACCGTTCGATATCCATTGTTAGCTGCAGCCACCACTGCTTTACCACTTGCCATTGCTTCAACCAAGACAATACCAAAACTTTCACCGTACTTTGCGGGTGAACAAAAAATATCACAAGTTGAATACCAGCGAGCTTTATCCTCCTCCTCAATGCGCCCCAACAATTCAACCTTTGACAGATTGTGCTCTGATGCAAATTCGATTACTTCTTGCTTTTGCTCTCCATCACCTGCTATCAACAAACGAACATTTTGACCCGCGTCAGATAACATGGCAAAAGCCTGCATTAACACCATAATACCTTTTCGGTCTTCCAACCTTCCTAAAAACAAGATGTTGACACAGTCATCTTTATATTGATTAAAACAGGCCTTATTTTTAAAAAACTCAGAGAAATTTGTACTCGGCGGCAATATGCTTGGCGCTCTATTAGGAACTGGCGCCAAATGACCTGCGGGTGAACTGGAAACAGCAATAACGCCATCGAGTCGCGGCAGCAACTTACGACTGATTTTTCGAAATATACTGCGCGTCACTTTCCCACTAAAGGTATCAGGTGGCGTATCATGAAACGTCGCTACATCTGCTGCTCTGGATAAACGCAGCACTTGAAATGGCAGCAGAGGTGTCCAAATAGTATGGTAATGAATAATATCGAACTTCTCTGTCTCCAAGTATTTTTTTAACGCCGAATATTCTTTCCCTAATGCGATGCTTATTTCAAAGTTTGTTTTATTAAAATTCAATCTTCGCTTTTTCCCAGCATGAAAAACCCCCTCGATTTCAATATTCTCTCGAGCATTACCGGGCGCAAGAATTCGCACATCATGGCCAGCATCCCTAAGCGCTAGACTCAGGTCTCGAATATGGGTTTGAACACCGCCTGGCTGATAAATATCATACGGACAAACTTGTAAAATTTTCATAAGAAGGGAATTAAGGCAATTTGGAAAAAATTGAATATTGAGTATAAACAAAATCTAAAACTGAATACAGAACTAACCAGACTAAAATCCAGTGCATCAACCCAAAAAAGCCAAAAATAATCACAGCAAAAGGTAATGCCCAATCAAGACCGCTAAAAAATGGAAAGAAAAAATCATCCAACCAGTTAGACTTCTGCTCGTTCTCTTTCGCTTTTTCAGGTTGTTCTGTTGACGAAAAAAACTCAACACTTGCATAAACACGGCACATTCTGGCAATAATGGCCAACGAAGCCGCAATTAATAAACACTCTGTTGCTATCGAAGCTAAATACGAATCAACGGGAGCAGATAGACTCACCATTATGCCAATGGCCAAATAAAACAACACGCGATACAAAATGTCGGTTAGAAAATCAAAGTAATGCCCTTTCTTTGAAACCATACCTGTCACGCGGGCAATATTTCCATCCACACAATCAAACACAGAGATAAGAAAAGCCATCAACCCAACCAATAAATAAGACACCTCATTCCAACTTCCTACCCATGGAAGTAAAAATGCTAATATCAATGACAGGAAAGTTACATTTGATGGAGAGAATCCCCATCGTAAAAAAAAGGGGGTTACTTTAAATGACAACGGGCGATAACAATAATGAACCACCCATTCAGTGTAACGTTCTTCATCCGCTTTAGCCGCACCGTATGACTGTTTGATATCTTCTGCGCTATAACTAATTTTAGGTTCTTGAGCTATCATACTAATTCTTTAAAAACTTGATTCTTCATTTGGATCAAACCGCTCTTTTATCGCTGCACCAGTTTTGAGATCAAGGCCAAATAGCTCAATGTAATTCACTTTAGACCAAAAACCGGATCCGCTGGTGTCGATATAAATATTCTTCAATTTTGCAATCCCATCATTGATCTTTATGTGCGCAGCAGGGTTGCCAGCGTCATCAATAAACACTCTGATATCACGTTCAGCATATGCCATTAAAGAAATAGAATATCCGCGATTTGCACCAAGCTTTTTGGATTTATAACCGTAGGCAAAATTTCGCTGAGCGAAATTTAATGCCTTGCGCTCACCCGTCGTATTATAGCGCAACCAATAAACATCAATCGGCTCACGTTTACTAAGCGATCCGTCTGCCTGCAAATTCGCATCATAAACAACCGTATTGGAATTATTCGATCTTTGAAGATAAAAAAGTCCATTTTTAGTCTCAGGCGGAATCGGATAACTAGCGGGAGGATCAGCGAAGATCTGAAAACTGATAAAAGCGATTACCAGCACAACAACATATTTCATGCTATTTTTTTTAATGGTCATTTATTAAAATTAAACTCGAGAATATTGTTACGTTCAACTTTGGGATAATTACTATTGTTAATAATACACTTGGCTTAAACCTATAAACACAATTGAACTCGAATAACCCAAGTACAGCTCACAGCAACGCATGATATCACTATTCCCAAAGACCCCTGTATAGATCCTGAATAAATTAGGTAGTCATTCCACAGAATGAAATACTTGACCAAGCTGACTCGAACCTCTCGATTGATCGCTAATTGACCTACCGAATGATGCCCAAAAACGCTCTGAGTTTTGCCCCAATAAGTGATATAATCCGCGCCAGTAACGGTTAAAAAATAGCTACGAGATAACCACTTAATAACAGGCAATTTTTCATGTAATTCATGAATTTAATTGAACCATCTACCTGAAAATTATCAAAAACAGATATCAGTGAATTTTAAATACGATTTTTAGAACAAATGAATCCAAGTATCATAACGTATGTGCATCCACGCATATGGCTATTTCTCCCCCTTTTTATTACTTTTGGTGGCATTACTGCCATCTTAATTACGCGGTACGTTGCATATACCTACCATCCGGAGGTTTTTGCCCACTCACTGCCAACCATCAGTAAAACCGCGGCATTAGAGTATGCAACCGAGATTTTTTCGTCCACGATTCCTATTATTGCCACTTGCGTCATTATTGCCTGGTTTTTAGGCTTTTTAGCCACTAAAGAACGAATTCTCACGTTGACCAATGGCACAAACACATCAAAACTGCTGCACTTAAATCGGATAGCCCTCAGTATGGGGGTTACCTCAGGTGTTTTTCTAGCAGCATTAGCGGTCGTTAGCTTGGAAGACAATAACGACATGCATATATATTATTCTTACGGGTTTTTCATAAGCCAAGTTTTATCATTTGGGTTTGACACGTATGTGTTATTAAAAATCCGCAAACTTGTTGGTCCCGACAAGCAAAAACATCGACTGGGATTTGATCTTCGTCCGTGGCTTTGCGTTGCGTATGTCGCCAATGCCCTGATTTTTTATTTTTTATATACCTTTAAAGAAGACCCACTATTAGTAGACTTTGCTCTTACCCGCCCCATTTATGTTGGGTCAGAGTACTCATTCGTATTTATTGGGATCACCTACGCAACGGCGTATCGGACAGAGTTTCGACACTACATTAACAAGGTCTTTGGAACAAATTATTAATAAACTTAGGAAACTTATCCGTGACTATTAAAAAGACAACACAATTTCGCAATTTATTAACTTCAAATGAACTTGAGTTTATTTGCGAAGCACATAACGGCTTATCAGCAAAAGTTGTTGAAGAAACTGGTTTTAAAGGAATTTGGGGCAGCGGACTTTCAATTTCAGCACAATTCGGCGTGCGAGATAATAATGAAGCGAGCTGGACTCAAGTAGTAGATCAACTGGAATTTATGTCCGACGCGACAGGTATCCCCATTTTGCTGGATGGCGACACAGGATACGGAAACTTCAACAACATGCGCCGACTCGTTAGAAAGCTCGAACAACGAGAAATCGCAGCAGTCTGCATTGAAGATAAAATATTCCCTAAAACCAACAGCTTTATCGGCGGCGAATCCCAGGAACTAGCCAATATAGATGAGTTTTGCGGAAAAATAAAAGCTGGAAAAGATGCACAAATGGATGACGACTTTTCCATTGTTGCCCGCGTCGAAGCATTTATTGCCGGCTGGGGACTTGACGAAGCCCTTCGCCGATCCGAGGCTTATCACGCAGCAGGTGCAGACGCTATCCTCATGCACTCTGCACTAAGAAAACCAGATGAAATTTTAGCATTTAAGAAAGAATGGGGTGATCGATGTCCCGTTATTATTGTGCCCACAAAATATTATCAAACGCCCACTGACGTCTTTAGAGAGTACGGTATATCACTGGTGATATGGGCAAATCATTTAATGCGATCTGCTCTAACTAGCATGCAACAAACTGCACAATCAATTTATCAAGACCAAAATTTGCTATCTGTAGAAGACAAAGTTGCAACCATTCCAGAAGTTTTTCGGATTCAAGGTGCAGGTGAATTGGCGGATGCAGAAAAAGTTTACCTACCGAGTACCGACACGAGTTCTCGCGCAATTATTCTTGCTGCATCCAGAGGCAGTGAACTCGGCGAGCTGACGTCTGACATCCCTAAAGCGATGATAGAAATTAAAGGCAAACCTTTACTTGAAATGCTCGCTGATACTTATCGTAATGTGGGTATTTCTGACATCACCGTTGTCCGCGGCTATTGCAAAGACAAAATGAACGTCAAAAGTTTGAAATATGTTGATAATGATAACTACGAAAATACTGGCGAATTAGCATCACTAGCATTAGCTCTTGATACCATAGATAGCGACCGTGATGTCATAATCTCTTACGGCGACGTACTGTTTAACAAGTACATCGCTCAATGGCTGGCAGAAACGGATGCCGACTTTGTACTACCGGTTGATGAAAACTGGCAAGAAAGTGCCAATAAAGACCGACAAGCTGATCTAGTCCAATGCAGTGAGCCAAATACCCGCTTAAGCTTTACCAAAAACATTCATCTTAAAAATATGTCAGTCAAGCTTCCAGCTGCCGAAACTCATGGCGAATGGATGGGATTTTTTAAAGTGAGCAAACAAGCCTTGCCCACGCTGAAAGAAACTGTGACAGCACTCATGAAAAACTCGGAAAACACAAACGCGAAAATGCCAACACTGATCAATCAACTCATTGAAGATGGCAAATCAGTTAAGGTTCTTTATACAAGTGGTCACTGGCTGGATATTGACACTGCAACTGATGTTGTCAATGCAGGTAATTTTTAATGATTTCGGCAGAATCATTCATTCAAAACGCAGCAGAAAAAGGGTTTAACTTTTACAGCGGCGTGCCATGTTCTTACTTAAAGCCTTTTATTAATTTCGTTACGGGTAGTGATCAATTACATTATGTGCCCGCAGCAAACGAAGGGGATGCAATTGCAATTGCTGCCGGCGCTGAACTTGGCGGTAGACGTGCAATAGCTATGATGCAAAATTCCGGTCTGGGCAATGCGGTTAATCCTCTCACCTCATTAACTTATACCTTTAATATTCCCATCTTGGTTATCGTAACTCTGCGCGGCGAACCTGATGGCCCAGCCGATGAACCTCAGCATGAGCTAATGGGCAAGATCACCACCAGTATGTTAGAGTCTATGGAAGTGCCATGGCGATATTTTCCTACCGAGGAAAAAGACGTCCCATTAGCACTTAATGAAGCCATAACGCACATGGACAAGACCAACCGACCCTTTGCATTGGTGATGAAAAAGGGATCGGTAGAAGCCTGGCCACATGCAGCCAAATTGGCGGCCCATCCTCGAACTGCCAACGCATGTAATGAAGAATCCTACTCAGCAAATGCGACTCGGATGGAAATGCTTCAAGCCATTCAAAAAGCATCAACTCCAACAGATGTCTTGTTGGCAACAACCGGTTTTACCGGCAGAGAATTATTCACTGCTAGTGATGAAAGCAATCAGTTATATATGGTTGGTTCAATGGGATGTATTAGCAGCCTGGGTTTAGGTTTGGCTCTAACCCAAACACAGAGAAGAGTTATCGCAATTGATGGCGATGGCGCTGCACTCATGCGATTAGGTGCCTTGGCAACTGTGGCCTACCAACAACCATCCAATCTTATCCATATCTTACTGGATAATGGTGTGCACGAATCAACGGGCGCGCAACCCACTGTTTCTAAATCCGTAGATTTTACCGCGATTGCTGCCGCATGTGGATATAAGCAGGTATTTCGAGTGACAGACTCAAACGCTCTGCAGGAGATACTTAAAGGCTCTCTTGATGGTCCAGTCTTCATGCATGTTCCCACAGTACAAGGCGTAGCAGAGGATCTGGCGCGACCCAACGTTACGCCGGCTAATGTTGCCATCCGACTAAGAGAATGGATTAAAAAAACCCAATGACCCAAAGAACCGTTTTGCTCAATCCTGGGCCCGTTACACTCACTGATCGCGTCCGAAGCGCTTTAACTCGTCCTGACATGTGTCATAGAGAACAAGAGTTCGCCGATCTTTGTTTATCCGTCAAACAGCGAATAACTAAGATCTATTCAGATGCAGAAAAAAATTATCACACCGTATTAGTTAGCGGTTCAGGAACTTGTGCTGTTGAATCCATGTTAAATTCCCTTGCACCATCAAACTCCACAACACTGGTGGTCACAAACGGTGTATATGGCGAACGCATGGCAAACATGTTACGCGCCGCCAATCGTCCGATGGTAGAGCTAAAAGGTAGCTGGGAAAACTCAATTGATTACGCTCAAATTGAACAGCATTTACAAAATAATAAAGAAATTTCACATGTCGTTACTGTACACAACGAAACAACTACTGGCCGCTTAAATAATCTGTCACCATTGGCCGAATTATGTAAAAAATACAATAAAGCATTTATGATTGATGCCGTCTCTAGCTTTGCCGGGGAAGAAATTCAATTTGATAATTGGCAACCGTTAGCAGTAGCTGCAACTGCGAATAAGTGTATTCATGGCGTGCCTGGAATGGCCTTTGTATTGATAAAAACGAATCACCTAGAAAACGAAACAACACATTCTCAAACCTTATATTTGGATCTGTTTCGTTATTACAAAGAACAATTATCAGGATTTTCGCCATTCACACAGGCAGTACATGCTGCTTTTGCATTAGATGAAGCGCTTGAAGAACTGACAGAAACAGGCGGCTGGCAGGCCAGACATAAACGTTATCAAGACCTATCCCAACAAATTCAAGAGATATTGCCCGCGCTTGGCATGCCTCTGTATTTAAATAAAAGCGACTACAGCTCCATGATCACAGCGTTTCACTTGCCGAATGGATGGAGTTACACAGCGCTTCATGACTTACTTAAAATAGAAGGTTTTGTCATCTATGCTGGGCAGGGAAATTTACAATCGATTTTATTTCGAATAGCCAACATGGGTGATATATCTGATGATGATTGGCATCGCTTAATTGAAGTATTCAAAACCAAGGTTTGCAACAATGGCTAGTGTAAAACAAGCAGTCATATTAGCAGCAGGACGCGGCACTCGATTAGGTAAAGAGGGAATTGTAAAACCTAAAGGATTTCTTCAGCTGGGACCCCAGACTATCATCGAAGAATCACTTATTAGGTTGCGACGTGCTGGCATTGAAAAAGTCACCTTAGTCACTGGACATAAAGAGGAATTTTATCAGCAATTAGCCGCAGATTCAGACGGCTGGATTCAAACCATCAGCAATCCAGATTATGCGAACTCTGGAAGCTTCTATTCATTAGCCATGATAGATGGTTTTGTTAATGATGATTTTTTATTACTAGAATCGGATTTAATCTATGAACAACGTGCACTAGAAGCCTTACAAAGTGACGCGCGTAACGATATTATTTTATTATCTGGTAAAACCAACTCTGGTGATGAAATCTATGTGGAAACCACCACAAGCAATGAGGACATAATTTTAAAATCCATGTCCAAAGATCGATCCCAATTAGGCGAGCAAATCTCTGGCGAGCTGGTTGGCATCAGCAAAGTATCCAACGCACTATTTCGCCACATGATGAAAATAGCTAGCATTGTGCTTGAAAAATCGCTGCATTACGAATACGAGGCAGAAGGTTTTGTTCGCGCTTGCCAAGAAAAACCCATTTACTGCTCATGCATTCAAGACCTAGCATGGTCAGAAATCGACGACAGTAACCACTTGAAACGCGCCAAAGAAATAATTTACCCCAAGCTTGAATCACTCGTGGAATTTTCTTAACAAAACACAAATAAAAAGGACAATGATTAAGCCATGTGCAAAATAACAGATTATCAAGCAAACCAAAGTCTCGCTTATTCACACAGATTAACAACAATCCTTTTACTGACTTTATTACTCTTTTCAACGCCCCAACTAATAGCAAGCGAAATCGGCGCACTAGGTTACATAGCCCCAAAAGATAAAATTGTTTTTCTCGTTGGTACACGCGGGGTTGAAATATCTGCTATTAAAGTTAAACCACACCAACGCGTTAAAAAAGGCCAAGTGTTAATGGAATTTAGCAACCACGTTGCATTGAAAACTCACCATCAACTGGCTGAGCTGGAGCTAAAAAATAAAACAGCGCTGGGGCCTGAGCGCATAAAAATGCAAGAAGCAACAGTGAGTGATGCTCAACGACTAATGGAACGTGCAGAAAGGCAACTAGAAAACTATAAAGCGCTTGCAGCCAAAGCTCAAGTAGTCACAGAACTATCAAGACGCGAACAAATTCTTGACGATGCGCAACACCAACTTGAATTACAAAGATTGCTGTTATTGCAAACAAATCGAGAAAGTGAATTGGGGATCGCACAAGCACAACTAGAATTAAAACTGGCAAAAAAACAATTGGAAAAAGGCCGACTTATCGCGCCCAGACAAGGTGTTATTCTCGAAATTAAGAAACAAGTCGGAGAAACCATTGGCGGACCCTCCATTTTGCTTGCTGATGACAGCAGCATGTACGCCGTGTGTGACGTTTATGAAAGTGATTTATTAAAAGTCAAACCTGAGATGCAGGTAACCGTTTCAAGCAGCTCATTACCAAAGGATTTAACGGGAAAAGTTGAAAGGGTTGATCGAGTCGTCAACACATCCAGCCGACTGGGAAAAGTACTTGTTAAACTGGATGACTCTGAATTAGCCAGCCAGCTTATAGGCCTAGAGGTACATGTTGTTATAAAAAATTAACAAAAGAACTAATCGATCTACCGAAAAAATTTAAATCAAGACAGTTCCCATAAAAAAGTTTATTGAATTAGATATTTAAGCAGTTGTTATCTTTATAAAATATTGTGGTCCTATCAAATCCATAATTATTTGGCTTCAAACCTTCGAAGTCTAACTTTCTAAATCCTCGCTGCAACAAAAACACTACACCTTCTTTATAGCGTTCACGCTGAGAATCATCAAAAATAATCACTCCTCGATCAGTTAACGAATGTATCGCATTTTTCGCGCATCGAACCCGATCTCTTCCATCAACAATAATAACGTCGTATCGTTTATTGGTATCCAATATGGTCCTGCAATAATCACCATCGATGTCCAGTTCTTTATAAATCAGCTCAGCATTTTTTGGCAACATCTCCTGAATTCTACTCAACCAATTTTTATCGTATTCCACAGAAACTACGTTTGACACCAAGTTTGAATAAAAAATAGTTGAGTAACCACTCCCATATTCAAATAACGACAAATCTTTTTTTAATCTATCTTCAAGAAACGTAATAATATTGTAGTTCATCCAAGGAACTGGATTACCACTTTTGTCGCAAGGTCGTTTTTCCTTGACTGAATTTACAAAACCAGTGATATGGAGATAAGAATCATCTAAAAAGAGTAGCTTGAACATCTTGATTGTAAGATAGTATGCGGACAATATTTTATCTTTGATAAATGCAAATGGCTTTATCAATAAAGATTTATCACTTCCACCCACATGTAAATTCAAATCATGATTTGCTTTTAACATTATGCATCAACACCAATTTATGAGTTTTGTAAGAAAGAATAAAATTCTATTGTTTAATGTAGACACAGCTTATTGAGACTTATTACGAAAAATTAAGAGAGTAAACGTATTCATTTACGATCGAATAAATCTCAAACAAAACAAATGTTCACATTATCGAAAACTGAATCCATCTTTGTGGACCTGTAATATTATAACTATAGCCCACAATTCATCCAGATGACCAATGACAAAGTCATTTCTCATAAAAAAAGCCTGATATTTTATGAATACCAAGCTTTAAATTACATGGTGCCCAGGGGCGGAATCGAACCACCGACACGAGGATTTTCAGTCCTCTGCTCTACCGACTGAGCTACCTGGGCTAAGAAAATAAGACATTCACGAAAACCTTATTAGGCTGCTCGCGAAAGACGCGTATTAAAGCTTCTGTGAGTTAAATAGTCAAGTGGTAATAGGGATAATCTTATTTATCAAGCAGTTGGTGGTACAAATCCTTCTGGAGTCACAGATTCATCAGTAAACAGAAATTTTTCCATCTCGTCTTCGAGAAACTTTCTGGCTTTTGGATCAATCGGGCTTAAGCGATATTCATTCATCAGCATGGTTTGCCGTTGCACCCATGAAGCCCATGCTTCCTTTGAAATATTTTCAAAAATCCGCTTACCAAGCTCACCGGGATACGTTGGCCGATCTAAACCTTCAGCTTCTTTACCCAATTTTGCACATTGAACCATGCGACTCATTTCAAACTCCTAATTCGGTCTCTAATTGATCAAGTAAGCGTAATACTGGCGCAGCATAACCTCGATCTTTTTGTTCGCCCAGTTTATACCAGACTGATGTATTTTCTTCCATCACAATGTTTTTAGGGTTTTCCACATTGACTAGTACTGGTGTTATATCTAAGTGAAAATGACTAAATGTATGGCGAATACTTGGCCAAGTTTTCTGAAAAGTAATGTCATGCATCAACTTTTCCCTCACCCAGACATCTGTTTCTTGTTGATTATCACATTGTGGGAAAGACCATAAACCACCCCAAATTCCAACCGGTGGTCTTTTCTCCAGATAAACTCCCCGATTTTTATGATATATCAACACCATGTGCGTTTTTCGAACGGGCAGCTTTTTTTTTGGTTTACTTTGCGGAAATAATGCAACGGTATCATTAGAATAAGCATCACATTGTTTCGTCAAAGGACAATTTTCACACTGTGAGTTTTTTCCGCGAACACAGAGTGTTGCACCTAAGTCCATCATTGCCTGGTTATAATCTGCAACTCTTTTTTGTGGCGTATATATCTCGGCCAGATCCCATAATTTCTCTAACACCTTAGATTGACCTGACCAACCTTGAACTTCATTCAGCCGACTCAAAACCCGTTTTACATTACCATCAAGAATGACATGCTGTTGATCGAGAGCGAGTGAAAGTATTGCGCCGGCGGTCGATCGCCCAATTCCGGGCAAAGCCAGCACATCTACAAAATTTGACGGAAATTCACCCGCGTACTCCTGCTGGATATGTTTCGCTGCCTTGTGTAGATTTCGTGCGCGCGCGTAATAACCCAAACCCGACCAGTAACTTAACACCTCATCTTCTGACGCTGTTGCCAAAGAATAAATTGAGGGAAATCGGTTGATAAACTTTTCATAGTAAGGGATTACCGTAACAACCTGAGTTTGCTGCAACATAATTTCGGAAATCCAAACACGATAAGCCGTTTTATTTTTTTGCCACGGAAGGTTTTTTCGCCCGTTTTTGTCCCACCAACTCAGCAAATCGCGAGATAATTCTTTCAATATTAATCCTGTTACTATTTGTGATAGTCTAATCTTTCATTTTTAGCTTAAATACAAGAGACTATTATGGCGTCCAACACTCAAATGTTGATAACAATTAAAGATGACGAAGGAAATCAAACAGAAGGTACCATGTATTACACTGTTTACTCGCCGGCTGACAGAACCAAACGCGCCGTTACTGCACTCGTTGGCTGTTGGATTATTGCTGTAATCTCTATTCCCATTCCCGTTGCACACTTAGCATTGGTGCCAGGCTTTCTCATTGCGGGCCCTGTATTGGCTTATTTTCGCCTAAAAATGGAAGAATCAAAAGAGAAAGTCCGCGGAATCTGCCCACGTCATGATGGCGAAGTAACCATAAAATTAGAAAACACAGATACGCTTCCAAAATATACTTATTGCCCCGAATGCGATGGCGCAATTCAGTTAGTCGAAAAAACGTCATAAATTAGCATGCGTGTTTAGCAATTATTGATTATAATACTGCCTTTATATTTAGACATAACAAAGCTATGAAATTAACAATGGCACTCATCATACTCGGGATAATGTTTAGCTCAGCAGCAGTTAGCATTGGCCTATTTTTATTCCAAACAGGCGTCATTGGTTAAGCAACCCTGCGCGCTACAAAAAATTTAAAACTGATTATGATCATTCAAGTGAACGGTGAAAGCCAAGATATTCCAGATCATTGCACAGCCCAAAAGCTTGTCGAAATATTGCAGATGCAAAATGACAAAATTGCCATGGAAGTTAATCTGGAAATTATTCCCCGAAGCACATATTCGAATTTTTTTTTAAATCAAAATGACAAGGTAGAAATTGTTCGCGCCATTGGTGGTGGATAATTAAGAGAGTGACACATGACTGATAGCTTCACTATTGCTGGTAAACAATATCAATCTCGATTATTGGTGGGGTCCGGAAAATACAAAGACCTGGAAGAAACGAAACTTGCTACCGATGTCAGTGGCGCAGAGATTATGACAGTGGCAATTCGTCGAACTAATATTGGTCAGAAACCTGGTGAACCTAACTTGCTTGATGTTTTACCGCCCGACCAAATTACGTATTTGCCCAATACAGCCGGTTGTTACACTGCTGACGACGCCATACGGACTTGTCGGTTAGCTCGGGAACTTTTAGATGGGCATAATTTGGTTAAGCTGGAAGTGCTGGGGGATGAAAAAACGCTTTATCCTAATGTAGACCAAACCTACGTCGCGGCTGAAACACTAATCAACGATGGTTTCGATGTCATGGTATATACCAACGATGACCCCATCGCAGCAAAACGCTTGGAAGACATGGGATGTGTTGCTGTTATGCCCTTAGCCGCGCCGATTGGCTCCGGTCTTGGTATTCGTAATCCTTATAATATTCGCAGCATTGTTGAAAATGCCAAGGTTCCTATTTTAGTTGATGCCGGTGTTGGAACGGCTTCTGACGCAGCAATTGCAATGGAACTCGGCTGTGATGGTGTCCTGATGAATACGGCCATTGCTGGTGCAAAAAATCCAATTCTTATGGCGTCTGCCATGAAAAAAGCCATAGAAGCCGGCAGGGAAGCTTACTTGGCAGGACGAATTCCCAAAAAACAATATGCCTCTGCATCATCACCTATCGACGGAACATTTTTTTAAATCCCGCAACCACCATCCTTCCACATGCTTAATGTCTGATTCACAACATCATCGGCCAATTCGCAGTTTTGCACGCCGTGTAGGGCGAATCACTGACCGACAACAATCTGCAATAGATAAACTATGGCCCATTTTCGGCATTGAATATTCCACTCAGCCCCTAGACTATAAAACAGTTTTTAATAACCAGGCTCCATTAACCATTGAAATTGGTTTTGGAATGGGCGAAGTATTAATCTCAATGGCAAAGGAAAACAGTGAACAGAATTACTTAGGTATTGATGTACACACGCCCGGCGTCGGAAATTTATTGATTGAAGTCGACAAGCATCAGTTAAAAAATATTCGCGTCAGTTCTTATGACGCAGTAGAAGTCTTAAAACATCAAATCCCAAATAACAGTGTCGATAATTTTTGTATATTTTTCTCAGACCCCTGGCATAAAAATAAACACCATAAACGTCGACTGATTAACGAAACCTTCGTGGCTCTGCTGGCAAAAAAAACTAAACACGGCGGTAAAATATATTTAGCAACCGATTGGGAGCACTATGCTAAACAGATGTTATCGGTATTTGATGACAATAAACATTTTAAAAATCTGAGTCCAGACAACCGATTTTGTGAAAGGATTTCCTTCAGACCTTTAACTAAATTTGAACAACGGGGACACCGTCTTGGACACGGTGTATGGGATTTAAGTTTTAAAAAAATTTAGCAAATATCTTCTAGGGCATCATGGCAAATATGGTTATCAATCCCGCAACCACAGCAATACCGCCAAACAATTTTTGACCCTCCTTAAACAATACATAAGCAGCTGCAAAAATTGCCGGCGTAACACTGAATACTCCCATGGCTATTCCTAACATGGTTAAGCCATTACCCGTAGTCACTTCAGACAAATACCAATGACCATTTGGCAGTTGATTTACACCTTCAGCACCTTTCCAAATATTTTCAACGGTAGCACCATCGATGATTGCAGATAACAGATAGGCGGGATCAATATAATTATTTGTTGTAACAAACGTGACAACAGATCCAAGCATTACGAAAAATGTGCCAACGATGGTTCCCCAATAAATAATATCACCATAAATCACACCTGCTCTCGGCACTAAGGGTTTATCGTCTTCTTCGGTATTATTTGGGGTTTCTTCATTCATTATTTATTTACACCTTTATATGATGGGAATATCAACCCCAAAAAATCCTTCAACGCCGCGTGAAATTAATTTAATACTCGTTAAGATTAAAAGTACAATTAGCACATTACGCACAAAGCCAGCGTTTATTTTTGAAAGAATGTGCGCACCCAATATTCCACCAATCACTTGCCCAATCATCCAGGGCGCAGCAAAAACCGCTATGAGCGCACCTTTCATAATATATGGCCATATTGCCGCAGCGTTACCCATGGCCAGCAAGACTCCACTGGATGCTGCAGAAACTTTTAAGGGCACAGCCATCACAAGATTTAGTACAGGTACAACTGCCCAACCACCGCCTAAACCAAAAAAACCGCCAGTGAAGCCGACAATTAAAAATAATATACCGCCAGGTAGAGCTCGGACCGCTCGGTAATGAATGGTTTTATTTAATGACTCTTCATAATAAGAAGATTTGAGATCAAGCTTTTCGCTTAGCTCATCAATTTTTTTCGGCTTTGGGTATTCATTTTTAGAGCCACCCATGATGAACATGACTGCAATAAAAACTAAAATTAGACCTAACATTAAGCGAACCAAAGCATCGCCTTCTTCACCCATGGATTCAGCCATGCCGATAGCGACTTGCGCACCTAACATTGCACCAACGACGATGGGAATAGCGCAATAAAAAACGATTCGAATATCAGCCAAACCCTTGCGCATAAACGGGCCCGAGGAAACTAATCCACTGAACATGGCAACAACTAAACCGGTTGATCGTACAAGCAAAGAATCAATAGAGGTAAACCCAAGCATGACTGGCGTATAAATTACACCACCACCCACACCACCTAAAACCGCGACAATAGCAATGATGAAGCTCAGTAGAAAGGAACCAACAACTAAGGCCCATGCACCATCAGAAGTGAGTAGATTTGTATCATTCACTTCAGAAAGCAATCCCATGGCAATGTAAATAACGATAGTGCCAATGATTAATAGACTGAGTTCTGGAATACGCTTTAGCAGCGAGCTCATAATATTTTCTCGTTGTTAGAATAGGTTAAAAGCGCGCAAATATTAGCATACATTAATGTAGAAAAATTGCTGTGAAACACAATTTTAATAAATTTTTGAACAGAAATTACTAATAACCTGATTAATCGACTTAAAATCAAACAATTTAAGTACTGAATTATTCGAGCGCGATTAATGGTAGCAATCCATCCAAACCCGCAAAATTAATCGCACAATCCGCTAAATCCTGGACTTTTGGCTTCGCATGATAAGCCACACCCAAACCCGCAACTTCCATCATCTTGAGGTCGTTGGCACCATCACCAATGGCGACGGCTTGATTGGGTGAAATATTTAACGCCTTACATTTTTCCAACAGAAACGCGGCTTTCGCCTCTGCGCCAACAATTTCTCCGTTCAGATCACCGGTGAGTTTTCCATTTTGTTTGTGTAGTGTGTTTGACAGTGTGAAATCGAGCTTTAATCGGTCTTTTAAGCGATCTGTAAAAAACGTAAAACCGCCCGATACTAGCGCAAACTTGATGTTGTTTTGTTGCAAACTGGCTAGCATTTTTTCGGCACCCGGATTTAACTTCAAGCGCTCATCATAAACCTGCTGTAGAACTGATTCCTCCAATCCAGATAATAATTTAACCCGCTCTTTAAGAGACTGGGCAAAGTCCAGTTCTCCTCTCATGGCAGCTTCGGTGATTTCAGACACCTTCGCTTTCACACCCGCAAAATCGGCAATTTCATCCACGCACTCTATATTAATGAGTGTTGAATCCATATCGGAAACAACAAGCTTTACATTTCTTGGATCAAATCCAGCAGGAATTAAATTCACATCTAAGTTAAATTCATCCCTTAACGACTTCAAAATATCAGGCGATGGTTTTTCACTCAGCCTCAATTCATAATAGACTGGATATTCTATGAGCTGTTTTTTATTAAAACGGGTAATAAGCGTTGCTTTTTCATCACCACAATTTGGCTTTTTTTGAATAATAATTTTATACATGAATAAGTCTCGTTAACGTATAGACAAAAATATTAAAAATATTCAATATTTAGCCTCTTTTAAGGTTGCTCTCAAATTACAGTGATGATAAAACAACGAGTTGTTATTGAATACACACTCAACACGCTCAATTATACGGGAAGTAAACCAGTAATCAGAGAATGAGGTGTGGAGTATTTTTGTGATTACACCTACTCTTTAGGGGGAAATATGAACAAGTTGTTAAAATCGATCGGAATAGCCACAGTTGTAGCTGGCCTAGCGGCAGGTTGCGCATCCACTGGCGGCGGTGATATGAAAAAAGCCGGTAAGAAAAACGCAGGTCATGATCATGACTATCGTACTTTCGTTTCTGGCGGAGATATTAGGTACGGCAAAATTTCTGATTCCTACGATTCAGAACTTGTTATGTACTTGGCGGGAAATCAATTCATGGTAATGGAAGAGCTCATTCAAGACTTCCAGAAAAAAAATTCTGACATCAAAACTATCTACGTGGAAACTATTCCACCTGGGCAAATTTTGAAAGGCCAGATCTTAAAGCAAGGGCAAATTAATGGGCAAGATACCAACATGCGTCCTGATATGTTTGCCAGTGTACGTGATGCCCATTTAAAGAAATTGGTTAAAAAAGGCATCATGAACAGTGACTGGATTATTTATACTCACAATAAACTTGAGTTAATGGTCGCCAAGGGCAATCCTAAAAACATCAAGGGTGCAGCAGACTTGGGTCGTGATGACTTAGTTCAATCACATCCAAATCCAAAAACTGAAGGTATCTTTAAATTCTACGGTTCTGAAATGCTTAAAGATCTTGGCATTCACGAGAAAGTGACTGGCGGCAAAATCTGTAAAAAATGCTGGGCAGTTGAAGGAAAAACCTGGTTTACTTCTCGTCACCATCGCGAAACACCTCATCGCATCGAAAATGGTAAAGCAGACGTAGGTATCGTTTGGACGACTGAAGTCATCGAAGCGAAAAATCATGGCCGCGCAATTGATGGTGTGCCAATTTCTGACAAATACAACAAAGGTGACAAAGTTGGTTACGCAATGGGTATCTTGAAAGAAGCAAAAAACAAGAAAAATGCTCAGCGCTATCTTGATTATTTGAAAACCGATGCAGCACAAAACATTTACGCAAGTTATGGTTTTGTAAAAGCATCAGCTGAAGAGTTAACTCAAAAAATGCGTTAATAATTCAGACCATTGTGCTTAAACAAAAAACGGGGCTTAATGCCCCGTTTTTTTATGACTTTTACTAAGCACAGTCGTTTATCAAAATGATAAAATCACTAATCCGTAAAAACTTTGAAATAGCAAAAAAATGAAAAATTTCGCACTCAAGCTAACTGAATCCACAGGTTTTCAACGATTCATCATTATCGTCATATTATTCAATGCGGTTTTAATAGGCACGGACACTTATCCATCCATGCACCAGAATTATGGCAAGCTCTTGTCATTTCTCGACAGTATTTGCCTGTGGATTTTTGTAGTGGAAATCCTTCTAAAACTAATTGCATGTGGCAACAAACCTCTTGAATATTTCAAAAGCGGTTGGAATGTGTTTGATTTCATTATTGTGGCCGCTGCGTTTATGCCCGGGCTTGAGGGACAAACAACCATTTTACGATTAATTCGCTTGCTCCGAGTTTTACGCTTGCTCAGCGCTATGCCAAACCTTCAAATAATGGTCACCGCCTTAATCCACAGTATTCCGCGAATTGGTCAGATGGCCTTATTGTCCAGCCTATTGTTTTATATTTACGCAGTCATTGGGCAAACCTTATTTAGTAAACATGATCCTCAGCACTGGGAGACGTTACATGTCTCTTTGCTCAGTCTATTTCGTACACTAACGTTAGAAGACTGGACTGATCTCATGTACAAAGGAATGGAACTGCACCCTTGGTCTTGGGTGTTTTTTGTGAGTTTTGTTTTATTGGCAACTTTTGTCATTTTTAATATGCTGATCGGCATAATCCTTGGAAGTATGGATGAGGCCAGGGAAGAAGTCTTGAAGGAGCATCGCAAAGCAACAGAAACGCACTTGGATATTAAACTCGGCGAAATCCGAGAAGCCCTGGACCATATCGAAGAGCATCTTAAAAAACAGAAATAAAGATAAACTCGCCATCGAGGATCCATGGTTAAGAATAACTCTCATTATTTTGCAGCTTTTTGCTTAATTGTTATTGTGTTTCTACTCTGGTTTCTTAATCTTGATAAGAATCAATTTTTTCCCTATAAATTTTCCGCCTCATCGCAAGAAAGAAGCAACCAAGCCGTTGACATCAAAACTACCAAGGAATTAATTTCGCTATTTAATAAAAGCAAATTTGACCAATCTCTTATGGAAAAAAACATCATTCCCAATGTGTTTGTTAAATCCATCCCAGCCGATATAAAAAGCATTAACAACATTCAAGACAAGAAAAATATATTTATTCGTCTAATGTTGCCAATCATAAAAGCCGAACAAAAACTATTGCGACAACAACGTATCATCGCAAAATTAATACTGGAAAATCGACAACAATTAACTCAACCCAATGTTATACATTGGTTCGACCGAGTAAAAACAGAATACAAAATCCCTTCAAAATTGAATTATTCAGAACAAAAAGATGAATTATTAAAACGTTTGGATGACCTACCTCTAACGCTCATATTGGCACAAGCCGCCATCGAAAGCGCTTGGGGAACCAGTCGCTTTGCCTTAGAAGGTAACAGCTTGTTTGGTCAATGGAGTTTCGATAACAGCGAGGGAATAATTCCAGCTCGGCGAAATGCTGGAAAGTCTCATCGAATTAAAGCCTTCCCCACATTACAAGCTTCTATCCGATCTTATCTAAAAAATATTAATCGAAATAAAGCATATAAGGAATTACGTGAGGATAGGGCCGTGATGCGTTTACAAAAAGAAAACCTTAATGCCCACAAACTTGCCAAGCGATTACATCGCTATTCCCAAAAAGGAAAACAGTACGTTAAAATTATCCAGCGTCTGTTAAAAAGTACAGATTTTAAAAATTTAGAGCGATTTAATTAAAGCCATTTATTAAACCGTTCACGCCAGGTCAAATTTCACCAAATCAAATAAAGACAATTTGTTTACTTTCCGTCAGGCAATGTTACATTAAGCTATCTCAAATGATTTATGTCATTCACTAATTGGCTATGGAGTCTTTTTAATCATGGATTTTTTGTATGCTGAAACAACAATCGCAGCGACGATTAGTTATATCTTAATGATTGTTGCTTTCAAACTGTCACATATACGCAAATTTCATATTAGCGTTATGAGTGCATGCATGATATTTGATCTTCTCATGCCATTTTATCTTTATTTAAACCGTGATTGGTATGGCCGACTCATTGAGGGAGGAGAAATTTTAAATTTCTTAATTTGGATGCATATCGGCTTGGTTATAACCGTGTTTATTTTATACTTTATGCAAATTATAGCCGGCAGAAAAATTCTCGCGGGAGAGGCAAGTCGTGATGATCACTCAGCGCAAGGTAAGGGCATTTTGCTCGCTCGCTTTATTATGATACTGACTGGCGCGTTATTATATGAAGCAGAGAAAGTAGCATAAACATAAAAAAACCCTCGTTTTCAAACGAGGGTTTTTATTTTTCTAACAGTAATAAATTACAGCTTGCGTTTATTCTCAATCATCTCATGCACGCGTGGTGTGAAGATAATTTCCATTGCAAAACCCATTTTTGCAGCAGGAACCACAATTGTATTAGGTCTTGACATAAATGAGTCATGAACCATGTTTAGCAAATAGGGGAAATCAACCCGATCCTTATCGCGAAAACGGATTACCACAAAACTTTCATCAGGCGTAGGTATGTCACGTGCAATAAATGGATTTGATGTATCCACTGTGGGCACACGCTGAAAGTTAATATGTGTTCGAGAAAACTGTGGTGTTATATAGTGAACGTAATCATGCATTCGACGTAAAATTGTATCGGTTACTGCTTCTGCAGAATAACCCCGTTGTGCAGTATCACGATGAATTTTTTGAATCCATTCAAGATTAACAATAGGAACCACGCCTACTAATAAATCTACATGTCGTGCTACGTCAACATCGCCGTTAACTACACCGCCGTGTAAACCTTCATAAAACAACAAATCACTACCATCTGGAATGTTCTCCCACGGCGTGAATTCACCAGGATTTTGCCCATAGGGCTCTGCTTCTTCAACAGAATGTAAATACTTTCGAGTTTGACCACCGCCGCTTTCGCCATACACCCGAAACAACTCTTCAATTTTATCGAACAAGTTTCCTTCAGATCCGAAATGGCTGAGATTAATGCCTTTCTCTTGAGCCTCTGCGATAGCTGCTTTCATTTCCACCCGGTTATAGCGATGATAACTATCACCTTCAACAACGATGGGATTAATGCCTTCTCTACGAAATATATGCTCAAAAGCGTTTTTGACTGTTGTAGTACCCGCGCCGGAGGATCCCGTAATCGCTATAGTTGGGTGTTTGACTGACATAACTTTCTCCTCAAAAGCAATTTATTACCGTTATATTTTGCTTTTTACTCAATTGACATGAAAATCGTTTTGTTATCTGTTTGTTTTTATTAGATTTATTATAAGACAACTGATTTAGCAGGACCTAGATCACCTGCAAAAGAGCGGAATTATAAACAAATATTGCTGCCTTTGTCCTGGTTTTTATTCGGCGTTTATTTAATGAGCAAAATCATTTGAATATTATTTTTTCAAATGAAACTCAGCGCCGCAATAAGGACATTTTGCCGTGCCCGTTTTTTCAACCGGCAAATACACTTTTGGGTGGGAATTCCACAAACTCATTCCATCCATTGGGCAATGGAGTGGTAAATCTTGCTCGGAGATTTCGTATTTATTTTCAGCATTTGCTTCAATTTGTGCCGTTGAATTCATTTCTAATTACCTTTTATATAAGTAAGCCACGAATCTTTTTCTGATACACGACCTTGAACTATATCAAAATACAGGGCTTGTAATTTTTTCGTAATTGGTCCGCGTGTGCCATCACCAATTCGGCGATTATCCACTTCACAAACCGGAGTTACTTCTGCAGCGGTGCCAGTGAAAAACACTTCATCAGCTACATAAACTTCATCTCTCGTAATGAGTTTTTCAATAACCTGAATCCCACTTTCTTCTGCCATCTGAATTATGGTTGCGCGTGTAATACCATCTAGGGCGGAGGTTAAGTTCGGGGTGTAAATGACACCATCTCTAACAAGAAATATATTTTCGCCACTTCCTTCAGCAACATAGCCTTCATTATCCAACAACATGGCTTCATCATAACCACAGGTTAGCGCCTCCTGTAGCGCTAGCATGGAGTTCATATAGTTTCCATTCGCTTTAGCCTTACACATCGTGACGTTGACATGATGACGCGTATACGAGGAGGTCCTGATTCTGATGCCTTTTTCCAAACCTTCGGCACCCAAATAGCTCCCCCAATGCCATGCTGCTACGATGACATGAACTTTTAAATTATCAGCGCGCAATCCCATTCCTTCGGAGCCATAAAAACACATGGGTCGTATATAAGCAGAATCCAAATTATTCTTACTCACAGCTTCAATCGTTGCCCGATTGATTTCTTCTTTTTCAAATGGTATTGGCATTTGCAAAATATGAGCTGACCGAAATAAACGATCGGTATGTTCTTCGAGCCGAAAAATCGCTGCACCTCGATTGGTCTCGTAGGCGCGCACTCCTTCAAATACGCCCATTCCATAATGTAGGGTGTGAGTTAAAACGTGGACCTTTGCTTCTCTCCAATCGACAAACTTGCCATCAAACCAAATGACGCCATCTCGATCATCCATAGTTGGTGTGGACACTGATTTATTAACCTCTTTTTATATTCACATGATCGCTTATTGATCTGGCCCGATTATATCCTGCCATAAGCGTTTAACACTAGTGCGACTACTTTCGAAAATACTGCCATCAGCAAGTGTAGTACTTTTACTCTGTAAAGCATATTGGTGGGCGGTATGCCTGTAGGTCAAATATGCATCACGCAGCATTTTAGCATTATCTTCCGAAAGCAGTTTATTTTTTACAAGCGATTCCAATATCCGTATATTATCCGTGTGTTTTATAATTTCCGGAAAATCATTTGCCCAACGTAAAACCAAAAACTGAATGATAAATTCAATGTCCGTAATTCCGCCCGTGCTTTGTTTAATATCAAATTCTTCGGCTTTACATTTTAGCAATGCATCTCGCATACGCTCGCGCATTTTTTTCACTTCTTCTTTTAAAGAATTTTCATTTCGCGGCTGACAAAGAATTGTTTTTCTAATGGTTTCAAATTCGCGTTTTAAATGCACATCGCCACTGACAAAACGTGCGCGAACTAAAGCTTGATGCTCCCACGTCCATGCTTTATTTTGCTGGTAGTCAAAAAAACTTTTCAGGCTGCTTACCAACGCCCCAGCACCACCGCTGGGCCTTAGACGCATATCAACCTCATAGAGTTTGCCGCTTTGCGTTGGCGTATTTAAGTAAAGAATAATTTTTTGTCCAAGCTTCGCAAAATAAACAGCGTTATCGATGGATTTTTCTCCATCGGTTTCTTGCTTGGCCCCATGACTATCATGCAAGAAAACCAAATCCAGGTCAGAACCAAAGCCTAATTCTATGCCGCCTAATTTGCCGTAGGCTATTACACAAAATCCTGCCTGTTTGGGCTTCTCTTCCTCATCTTTGTAATACGGCTCACCATGACGTAAGCTTAATTCAGACTTTGCAAATTCAGATACCGCATCAATCACCACTTCAGCAATATAAGTTAAATGATCACTGACTTTTGCAACCGGCATGACATCTGTGAGCTCTGACGCTGCCACTCTTAAAAAATTTGATTGCTTAAATTCAATAAGGCGCTGAATCTTTTGCTCTAAATCCAGAGATTTTGTATCAACAGAATACCGCCACTCATTGAAAAGGTCGTCCTTTGACATTGGTTCATATAAACGACGCGGATCAATTAACTCGTCCATCAATAATGGATGAATCACTAATAAATTCGCTACCCAAGAACTCTTGTCAAACAATTTTACCAATTGTGACAAACCCAAAGGGTGTTCAGCTAACAAAGCGATATAAGCGGTTCGCTTCACAATAGCTTCTAACAGACGAATCACACGCAACAAACATACATCTGGATTATCCACTTTAGCAACCATGGGTATTAGCATAGGAATGAGACTATCCACCCTCTGTTTGCCATTTTGACCCATGGTTTTATATTTTGCGCTTTCTCTCAATCCGTTTAGTTGACTAAAAACAGTTTTTGCTTCAGCGTAACCTAGATTTGTAATTATTTTTTTCGCCTGCTCTTCCAAAAGTAAACCTAACCAAAGTTTTTCAAAATCATTTCTATCGACTTTAGAAACCGAGAGTGAATCCAATTGAGGTGCTGAAAAAATCTGCTCAAAGTGCTCATGCACATTTTGCATATGATGGTTCAGCTCATCCTCAAATAAAGACCAACTACTAAAACCTAACGAATAAGCAATTCTTAGTTTCTCCAAGTCAGCCTCGGGCAGGACATGCGTTTGTTTTTCAGCAAACGCTTGTAGACAATTTTCGGTTTTCCGCAAAAACAAATACGCATCATGCAATTGCTGTTGAACAAACTCCGGCAAAATATCCATTTCATTTAACAACTGCAAAATCTTGAGTATGCTTCGCTCTTTTAGAGCCGTATTGCGTCCACCACGTATTAGCTGAAAAGCTTGTCCAATAAATTCTATTTCACGAATGCCACCCGGCCCCAGTTTGACATTTTTTTCAGCACCTTTACGACTAACTTCAGTATCAATTAGCTGTTTCATTTCTCGCAATGAAGCAAATGAACTAAAATCCAGATAACGTCGATAAACAAATGGCTGGAGTAATTGCATTTGTTCAGCTGCTGCCTCTGGGTCTTCTGATATGGCCCGAGCTTTGACCATGGCGTATCGCTCCCACTCACGACCATGCCGCTCATAATAAGACTCGATGGCATCAAAACTTAGCGCGAGTTGTCCGCTATTACCAAACGGTCGAAGCCTCGTATCAACCCGGTAAACAAATCCGTAAGCTGTTACTTCCGATAACAATTTAACGAGTTGCTGACAAAGCCGAACAAAAAATTCACCATGACTCTGTGATTTTTGGCCCGAGGCAATCTCTCCATCTTCTTTATAGGTAAAGATTAAATCAATGTCGGAAGAAAAATTAAGTTCTTCCGCGCCAAGTTTCCCCATTGCCAATATCACGAGATGAATGGGATTTCCATTTCTATCTAATGGCTGACCGTAATCGTTAACTGCCCACGACATGAGCTTTCGAACTGAAATTTTAATGCAGGCATCGGCCAACCAAGATAATTCAAACAATGTTTGAGAAACATCGCACTTGTTGTGCAAATCTCGCCAAACTATGCGCAAGGTTTGTTCGTATCGATATTGACGCAAGGCGATTGCCAATTCTGCGAAGGAGTCAATTTCGCTTACGCGATTTTCCAGATTCCGCAAATACTCATCACGACTGACATGTTTATCTAATAATCCTGTTTCAATTAACTGCCTTACCCACTGAGGGTTCTTCAAACAATTCGTGATAAAAAACTCACTGCTCCGAAAACAGAAAAGCAATTCCTGTTTTTGTGATGCAGAGAGTGAACAATCACTCAAAACATCGCTATCTAATAATAAATTTAGTTTTTCTAAAATCTGATTTTCGAATTCTTGTGTAAACATGATGAGCAGAAATAGCACGCTAGTTAGTCAATTGAATATCCAGCATACGATTATATGTTGGCTGTTTCAAGCTCTCCAATTGTTGGCTTGTTACCCGTAAGAATTTGGAAACCCAATTGAGTTGGATTTAAGTATTTGTGAACGAACGTCGATATGAAAGCAAACAAACTTAATGATGAATTCGATTCAATGCAATTATCACCCTACCTCAAACAAATGGTTAAACATGAGGCGTCTGATCTATATTTAACCACTGGCGCACCACCAAGCGCAAAAATTCAGGGTAATCTCAAAGTTTTCAGCCAAACGAAGTTCGCGCCGGGAGAAATTAAAGAACTTGCTTACGAGCTGATGTCTGAAGAGCAAATTAAAGAATTCGAATTATCCCCAGAAATGAACCTGGCCATATCCGAAGCAAAAGTTGGTCGTTTCAGGGTCAATATCTTTCGGCAACGCAATCAAATTGCCATGGTAGTGCGCCATATTCAAGTGGATATTCCTGACCCCAGTGACTTGAACCTACCAGAAGTTTTAAAACAGATAATTATGAGTAAGCGAGGTTTAATCCTATTTGTCGGTGGTACAGGCTCGGGAAAATCCACTTCACTCGCATCACTGATTGATTACCGTAATGTAAATTCCTCTGGGCATATTATTACAATTGAAGACCCCATTGAGTTTATCCATCAACATAAACGCTGCATTGTCAATCAAAGAGAAGTGGGCATAGATACCGACAGCTATGAAACTGCTTTAAAAAATACCCTGCGCCAAGCACCCGACGTTATCATGATTGGGGAGATTCGAGATCAACAAACCATGGAGCATGCACTAGCCTTCGCTGAAACCGGTCATCTTGCTATTAGCACGCTACACGCAAACAATGCCAATCAAGCGTTCGATCGAATCATCAATTTTTTCCCTGATGAACGGCGTAAACAAGCATTGATGGACTTATCACTAAATACTTGCGCAATTGTTTCTCAACGATTGATCCCTGGCAACAACGGTAGACGTGTCGCGGCAATCGAGGTATTAACCGGAACGCCAATGATAAAAGATTTGATTCTTAAAGGTGAATTTCATCAACTCAAAGAAATCATGGAAAAATCTGCCAACGCCGGCATGCAGACATTTGATGGAGCACTGTTAAAACTTTATATGTTAGGTCAAATCACTCAGGAAGAGGCTATTAAAAATGCGGATTCTCAAAACAATGTCAGATTAAAAATCAGTCTCCACGAAGATGGACAGAGCGTCAACACATTTTCAAATTCCTCACTAGTTCGAGAGGTGAACATCGAAGAACTAGCAGAAAACCATTCCGTTATTGATCTTGCTAAAAAAGGCGAGTACCACAAAATCAAAGCCATTGCAGAAAAGTCTTTGAGTGGAAGCACAAAAAATTATGACGATTTACTGATGGAGCTGTACAAGCGAGACCATATTACAATAAACGACATGATGCAAAACGCACTAGAGGGTGAAAGAATTAAACAACGACTCTCCAATCTCAGTAATAAGAGTCATCATTCGGCACTAACACTTACACCATTAGATGAAAAGAAAAACAATAGCTAAGATTTAGTGCTTCTGACCAATATACATAACTTCATTGCGGAAACCTTGCGTTAGGTCCCCCAACAATCCTTCTTCTCGATAAACCACCAGTTGCAAATCTGAAAACAAATCTAACAATTCATTTTTTTCAAGTCGAAAAGCAGGATTTCTTGGTCCAGTATAATCAGGTGTTACTTCCTGTGAAAAGGTTTGGTAAACCAATAAACCATCTGCGGCGAGCGAATCAACTAAGACGGGAACTAACTCACGCTCAAGAAAATGAGCAACACAAATAACGTCATAATGGTTTTTTTGTGGTGCTGACAAATTAATATCTCGAGCATCGGCATGAATTGACAATGCATTTTCCTTTGCGTATGCAGAAAGTTTACCTATTACCGTATCCGAAATATCCCAGGCATCAACATCTAATCCATGATTGGCCAAATATATTGCATCAGCACCAGCACCACAGGCCAAATCAAGTGCTCGACCCTTTTGAGGTAACAAATACGCATTATCTAAAAGCACTCTCGATACCGATTGATTTTCCACATTCGTTTGCGAATATATTTTATTCCATTTTTCTTTCGCTTGAATATCCAACTTATTTTCTCCAAAATGCCGGCGTTAATAAAACTAAAACCGTAAATATTTCGAGTCGGCCCAATATCATAGCAAAACACAAAATCCATTTAGCCACATCATTGATTCCTGCGTAATTCGATCCAACATCACCTAAACCCGGACCTAAATTATTCATACAGGCAGCTACCGCAGAAAATGCCGTAACTAAATCCAAGCCAGATGCAGCAAGCAGTAACGCCATCACAATAAAACTGCCCACATACAGAGAGAAAAATCCCCAGACTGCATCTACAACACGTTCCTCAAGCAGATTCCCACCTACTTTTACTGGCACTAAGGCATTTGGGTGAATTAAACGAATAACTTCTCGCATGCCTTGCTTCAATAACAACAAAACACGAATGACTTTCATGCCACCACCAGTCGAACCGGCGCAGCCGCCGATGAAACTGGTTAACAATAATAATGCGGGCAAAAAACCCGGCCAGTTGTGGTATTCAGCAGTTGTAAATCCCGAAGTCGTACCAATGGAGACCGCTTGAAATAGGCCATTGTGAATTGCTCCACCTGCTTCGAATGTGCCAGTAATGTATAGGTACATCATCGTAATCAACGACACCATGAGAAGAACTTTGAGGTAGGCAACAAATTCAGCATCCGCAAAATAAGGGCGATAAGAAAAACTGCGCCAGGCCAGAAAATGCAAAGAAAAATTCACCCCAGCCAATATCATAAAAACAACGGCAACGATTTCTATTAGCGCGCTTTCAAAAAAACCCATACTCAGGTCATGCGTAGAAAAACCACCAATCGCAATGGTTGAAAAACTGTGACAAATGGCATCAAACAATGTCATGCCTGCTGCCCAATACGCAAAAGCACAGAAGATGGTTAATCCTAAATAAATGTACCAAAGTGCTTTTGCAGTTTCCGCTATTCGAGGTGTTAATTTGGCATCTTTCATTGGTCCAGGTGTTTCAGCACGATATAACTGCATACCACCAATCCCCAACATGGGAAGAACAGCAACTGCCAAAACGATAATACCCATCCCACCTAACCATTGAAGTTGGTGTCGATAATACAAAATGGATTGAGGTAGATCATCCAATCCTGTAATAACCGTCGCGCCAGTGGTTGTTAAACCGGAGATAGATTCAAACACAGAATCGGTTATCGAAAGATCTGGTGTACTGGCAAGAATCAGAGGTAAGGATCCCGATACACCGAGCACCAACCAAAACATGGCAACCACGATGAATCCATCTCGCAATCGCATTTCTTTCTGAAATCCTTTAACGGGATACCAGAGTGCAGTACCGCCTAACAGTGTTGCAAAAAAAGCCAAAATAAAGGAAAACATCGCGCCATCCGCATATAGCCAGGAAACCATCACGGGTGGAAACATGCTAATGCTGATTACCATCAGCAGTAAACCAAGAATTTTTTGAATCGCTGCACGTTGCATAGGAGAATTATTGACAGATATTCATTGATTAGAGAAAAGTAACACCAACCTGAAACAAGCGTTCGACGTCCTTAATACGTTTTTTGTCAACCACAAACAAAATAACATGATCTTCGGCTTCTATCACAAGCCGGCTGCTGGCAATAATGACTTCAACACCTCTAACCACCGCACCAATTGTTGTACCAGGTGGTAACTTAATATCTTCAACTGTGTTGCCAATTACTTTGGATGATTTTGAGTCACCATGCGCGACCGCTTCAATTGCTTCCGCTGCCCCACGTCGTAAAGAGTGCACTACAGCAACATCTCCGCGTCTCACGTGTGTTAATAAACTGCCAATGGTAACTTGTTGAGGAGAAATGGCTATGTCGATTAAATCACTTTGCACTAAATCAACATACTCTGGGCGATTAATGATTGCCATAACCTTCTTTGCACCCAAACGTTTCGCGAGCATAGAGGATAATATATTGGCCTCATCATCATTTGTCATGGCACAAAAAATATCAGTACCTTCAATATTTTCTTCTAGTAACAAATTCGAATCTGCAACATCGCCTTTTAACACAATTGTTTTTTCAAGCTCGGCGGAGAGTTCATTAGAATTTCGCGAGTTATGGTCAATCAATTTAACCTGATACTGGTTTTCCAATGCCTTAGCCAAACGTTTACCAATATTACCCCCACCTGCGATAATCACACGTTTTACAGGTTTGTCTATTCGCCGAAGTTCAGACATCACAGCACGCGTGTGTTTTCGTGCTGTAATAAAGAAAACTTCATCGTCAACTTCAACGATAGTCTCCCCTTTCGGAATTATGGGTGTACCGCGGCGAAAAATAGCAGCAACTCGGGTTTTGATTCCCGGCATATGTTCTCGCAAGGTTTTCAATTCATTGCCTACAAGCGGCCCCCCATGAATCGCTCGCACTGCCACCAACCGAACTTTACCGTTTGCGAAATCCAATACCTGCAAGGCACCAGGGAATTCTATGATTCGTTGAATGTATTCTGTCACAACTTGCTCAGGGCTGATCAAGACGTCAATTGGCAGGGCTTCTTGAGCAAACAACTGAGGATGCATTAGGTAGTCTTTCGATCGAACACGCGCAATCTTCGTGGGCGTATGAAACAAGGTATAAGCAACTTGGCAAGCTACCATGTTGGTTTCATCACTATTTGTAACCGCTAACAGCATATCCGCATCTTCTGCGCCTGCACGTCTTAAGACATTTGGGTTTGATGCAAAACCATGCACGACTTGTATGTCAAAACGATCTTGTAATTCACGAATGCGCTGACGATCGCAATCAACCATAGTTATATCATTTGCTTCACTTGCCAAGGTTGCCGCAACCGAAGCACCAACCTGACCTGCGCCGAGGATAATTATTTTCATTGAGCGTTATTGTTAGCTTTTTTGTATTTTTGCATAATAAAATCCATCCATCTTATTTTCACCCGGCAAGACCTGAACACCAACATCACCTCTTCCCCAGGCTACATCAATTTTAACTTCTTTTGCATCTTGATGAGAATGTAAAAATTGAATAATTTGATTTTCGTTTTCATCTTTAAGTATAGAGCAAGTAGCGTATAACAAGATACCTTTTGATTTTAACAGCGGCCATAGCTTCTCGAGCAAATTCCGTTGATTTTCAACCACTGAAGAAATATCTTCACGTGAGCGGTGTATTTTTATATCAGGATTTCGACGAATAACACCTGTGGCTGAACAAGGTGCATCCAATAATATGCGGTCAAACGTCCGTCCATCCCACCAATTTTCCACGTCTGCAGCATTTGCACACTGCACACGTGCCTTAAGCTGTAATCGTGCCAAGGTTTCTTTTATTAAATCACAACGGGGTTCACTGATATCCAATGACAGTAGATCTATACTTGCTTCTGTCTCCAGCAAATGCGCTGTCTTACCTCCTGGTGCTGCGCATGCATCAAGCACATGCGCATGGGGAAAAAGATCCAATAAACTTGCTGATTGTTGTGCCGCAGAATCTTGCACTGATATCACACCATGATCAAAACCCGGGAGCTGAGTTACTTCACAGGGACTAACCAACTCAACAGCATTTACGCTTGTTGGCATTGCGTTGCCTTCCAATCCCATTTCAGCTAATTGCTTGAGATAGGTACTTACATCAGTTTTTTGCTGATTAACTCTCAGTACCATTGGCGCATGGACATTAGATTCACTGACAACAGATTGCCAATCACCGGGCCAATCAGTTTGAATTTTTTCAAGCAACCAGGCAGGAAACGAATACTTTGCATCATTGGCGGTGGCCATCCAATCATCCAAAGAATTTTGCTCCCTAATGTAGGAGCGTAATACACCATTAACAAAACCTTTTGCCCAATTCTTTTTTTGTTTCTGAACCAGCTTAACTGTTTCATTAACAGCAGCATGATCTGGCACACGCATATATTTTAATTGATAAACACCCAACATTAAGATAATGGCAATATCAACATCTTTCGCTTTTAACTTTTTCGGGGTAAATTTGTTAACGATAAACAACAACTGATGATAAAAACGTAAAACACCAAAGACCAGCTCACGGGCTAAAGATCGGTCGTTAAGCTCTTTAATTTCTTCGTTGATTTGAGAAGTGCAAGCGTTTAATGATTTGCCTTTCGAAATGACTTCCAGCAAAACTCGTAGCGCTAACAGTCGTGGGTTCATATTTTCTATTTTAGGGTAACGCCAACAACATCATGTGCGTTAATAAAACTGGAGGCATCCATTGCTTTCCCACCGGGTAACTGGACTTTGCTCACACACAAAACGCCCTCTCCAGTAGCAATCTGAATACCCGCCTTTGTTGTAGCTATGATTGTTCCCGGTATCGCATCACTCGCTTCAGTTAACGCCTCTGACATCCATAGCCGCAATACCTTATCTTTGTATTCACATTGTGCAACAGGCCATGGATTAAACGCTCGAATTTGCTGATCAATCTCAACTGCAGATTTAGACCAATCAATTTTGGCTTCGGACTTAACCAGTTTTTCCGCATAGACTGCTAGGGAGTCGTTTTGTTTTTCTGCTTGGACGGCTTGATTTTCGATTGCGACCAGGCTTTTTAGTAATGCTTCGCCACCCAAAATCGCTAATCGATCATGTAAGCTGGCTGAAGTATCATGCGCTTCAATAGCGCACTCAGCTTTTAAGAGCATATCACCTGTATCTAAACCTTTGTCCATCTGCATAATGGTGATTCCCGACTTTTCGTCACCATGTAATATCGCTCGATGAATAGGTGCCGCACCCCGCCAACGTGGCAATAATGACGCATGAATATTTATACAGCCATACTTAGGCGACTCAAGCACAGCTGTTGGCAATATTAATCCATAAGCAGCAACTACCATGATATCCGCCCCCTGATCTGCCAATTTAAGCTGCTCATCTTGAGCTTTTAATGATAGAGGTTGATATACCGAAATATTTTGCTCTATCGCCAACGCTTTTACCGGACTGGGGGTTAATTTTCTGCCTCGACCAGCCGGTCTATCAGGCTGGGTATAGACTGCTATGACTTCGTGCTCGGAATTTAATAGTGCTTGAAGTGCAACCGCCGCGAACTCAGGAGTGCCCGCAAAAATAATTTTCATTTTTATAACGTTTCCCGGCGATACCTTTCCATTTTCTTACGAATTCGCTTTCGCTTCATTTCGGTTAGGTAATCTACAAATAATTTTCCCTTTAAATGATCCATTTCGTGCTGAATGCAAACAGATAACAATCCTTCGGCTTCTAGCTCGAACCACTCCCCTGTTTCATCTTGCGCTTTAACACGAATTTTCTCATATCGACTGACTGGCTCATAAATCGCGGGTACAGACAAACAACCTTCGTCAGTTCGTATTAAACCCTCATATTCGAGCAGCTCTGGATTGATAAAACACTGGGGTTGGTTTTTGGTGTCTGATATATCGACAACTAACATGCTTTTGAGCTCATTCACTTGAATGGCCGCTAAACCAATGCCGGGCGCAGCATACATAGTTTCTAACATATTTTCTTTAAATATGCGCAAATCTTCATCAAAAACCTCAACGGGTTTTGTTTGCTGCCGTAAACGTGGATCTGGAAAATGTAAAATAGAAAGAATCGTCATAAATACCTAGTAATGTGACATAAAATTTGAAGTCACTGCTTACGACTTCGTCATCTCCAGCGACTCAACAAACAAAATAGTTTAGCACATGAACAATATTCTGTTTATTTTCTCAAAGCTCAATCAGATTAAGAATAATCTAACGCTTTGATGACAATAATATTTTATTTTTGTCTTATACTTCAGTATTTTGCTAATGATGCCGAAAGCCTGAGAGTATCAAAATTTCGTCGCTCGCATAGCTTTTGGACAAGTTTCAATTCGGTTTGTTTGATACGGTGATCAATTCGGAAGATCTTAGGAAATTCATGATCATGACGATTTAGCATTTATATTTGTTTGTTTTCCATGCAGGGATTGAGAAAAGCGGTTATGAATATGATGATCAAAAGTGGCTACCTCTTAGCTATCGCACTATTTACACTTTCAGTGGCGCAAGCGGAAGACATTGTTCTAAAAAAACAACACCCCACAAACTATGTAATTACTGAAGGCGACACACTTTGGGATATTGCATCTCGATTTCTTCGCGACCCTTGGCGCTGGCCAGACATTTGGCATGTTAATCCACAAATCAAGAATCCACATTTGATCTACCCAGGTGATGAAGTCGTCCTCACTTTTAAAGATGGCAAACCACAACTGGTATTAAAACGCAAAAATGCATCACAAGATAATTTGCGCTCAATCAAATTGAGCCCATCGATTCGAAAACGCAAATTGAGAAAAGCTATTCCGACAATTCCGATTGATGCAATCCAACAATTTCTCAGTCGACCAAAGGTTATGTCAGAAGCAGAATTCATGAATTCACCATACATCGTTGCATTACAAGAAGATCACTTGGTCGCTGGTGTCGGTAATGTAATTTACACTCGAGGTATTGTTCCTGGTAGTAACACCCGCTATTCCATCGTACGTTCTGGAGAAGAATACACAGACGATATTGAGGGTGAAAACGTATCACTGGGTTTCGAAGCGATATACATTGGCGAAACTGTGGTAAACAATTTTGGTGACCCAACCACCATGACAATCACCGACTCCGCACGAGAATCAGCAAAAGGTGATCGATTAGTCCCAGCGAGTTCACAAAAGCTAGAATACAACTTTATGCCCCATGCGCCTAAAACGCAGATACTCGGCAAAATCATCGCGGTAATTGATGGTGTATCGAGAATTGGCCAATATCAAACCGTAGTGATCAATCGTGGCTCAGAAAATGGCGTTGAAAAGGGCCATGTATTGGCAATTTATCAAAAAGGAAAATTGATCAAAGATAAAATTGGCTCTGACGCCAGTGAAGTGTTACTCCCTGATACTCAAGCGGGTTATTTATTGTTATTTAGAACTTTTGATAAAGTCAGTTATGCGCTGGTAATGAAAGCAACCCGAGCAATTAGGGTCTCTGATGTTGTTGCCACGCCCTAAAACCAAAACATAAACCTGATAGCATTCTTGCTATCAGGTCAAGCCTTGAGCTTACCTTCCCAAATCCTTTCAAATAGATAATTCAATAGCTTTAGTGTTCGTATCGCGTTAAAATTTAATCAGTATTTTCCGTGTTAATAATTCACAATAAGACTAAATAAAAAACACACTTTCTCATGGATCAACTCAGACACTGGCTAGCTTTGCACCACACACCTTATATTGGACCAATGGGTGTGCAGGCAATATTTGATGTTATCGATAAGCCATCTGATCTTTTTGATAATCTAAACGATCTATCCAAACTTCTTAATTTCAATGACAAATCGGTAAAATACCTACGCAATCCCAATTGGGAGCTTATTGATCAAGAGCTTGAATGGTCGACATTGGATTCCAATGAAATTATTCCAATTCATCACCCTAATTACCCAACTTTATTGCGAGAAATTCCCGATCCACCATCTGTGCTTTATATACATGGAGACGTGAAATTATTAGACTCTGCACAAATTGCCATTGTTGGAAGTCGAAATCCGAGCGCCTCAGGTAAAGACACGGCCTTTCAGTTTGCCCATCACTTGTCCAGCAATCAATTCACTATTACCAGTGGATTGGCACTGGGTATTGATTATGAAAGCCATCGTGGTGCACTAACAGGGAATGGTAAAACTATTGCTGTCACTGCGACAGGTTTAGATCGTGTCTATCCCGCTCGTCATAAAAGTCTTGCTCATCAAATTGTGAATCAGGGTGGAATACTCCTATCGGAATACCCACTCGGAACACCGCCAAAAAGAGAAAACTTTCCACGGCGCAATCGAATAATCAGTGGCTTATCGCTTGGCACCTTAGTTGTCGAAGCCGCGCAACAAAGTGGCTCACTGATCACCGCACGTTATGCCGGTGAACAAGGCCGCGAAGTTTTTGCGATTCCCGGTTCGATACATAATCCACTTGCAAAGGGGTGTCATAATCTCATCCGTCAAGGAGCCAAACTTATTGAAAACGTTGAGCATATACTTGAAGAACTCTCACACTTAGCGCAATTTGTTAGTGACTCCAAAATAAATGAAGAAATAAAACACAACACATCAAGTCTCGATTCAGCATATTCTGATATACTGGGTCACGTAGGTTTCGAACCAACTACTATTGATACGGTCGTACAGCGTAGTGGATTGACTCCGGACGCAGTTTCGTCCATGCTGGTGGTACTTGAATTGCAGGGATATGTTGAAACTTTGCCCGGAGGGACATATTCCCGCACCCAATAAAGGGTAAGATATGAAAGAAAATGTTCTAGACGTGCTAATGTATCTGTTTGAAAACTATATGGATGAGGACAGCGATGCCCGATCCGATAGAGAATCGTTAGCCATTGAACTCCAAGAAGCCGGCTTTTCAGCTCAAGAAGTTGATAAAGCGTTGTCCTGGCTGGAAGGTTTATCCACACTTCAAGAATCTGAAGATTTAAACAAAACCAAAAACCGAAAATCTTTACGTATTTTCTCCAAACAAGAAAAAGAAAAACTCAACCCAGAATGCATGGGTTTTATTTTGTTTCTAGACAACATCGGGGCTTTCGATTTAAACATTCGTGAAATGATTATCGATCGCGTCATGGCATTGGAAACACGTGAAATTGACTTAGAGCAACTAAAATGGGTAATCTTGCTCGTTTTATTCAACCAGCCGGGGCAGGAAGCCGCCTTCGCCTGGATTGAAGATGTTGTATTTGAGGAATCTTCTAGTAGTCTCCATTAAACATTTTTTTGTAAAGCTATGACTAAAGCGCTAGTTATTGTTGAATCGCCTGCGAAAGCGAAAACAATCAAAAAATATCTCGGTAAAGGTTATGAAGTTTTAGCTTCATACGGGCACGTTCGTGATTTGCTCCCAAAAGAAGGGGCTGTTGATACTGATAACGAATTTGCCATGAAATACCAAGTCGTCGACAAAAATAAAAAGCACGTTGACGAAATCACCAAAGCCATGAAAAAAGCAGATGCCTTGTTCCTCGCAACTGACCCGGATCGCGAAGGCGAAGCCATTTCCTGGCATCTATTCGAATTACTTAAAGACAAAAAGGCACTCAAAGACAAACCCGTCGAACGCGTCGTTTTCCATGAGATCACCAAACGAGCCATTCAAGATGCCATTGAACATCCACGCGAACTTTCAACGGATTTAATCAACGCCCAACAGGCGCGCCGAGCATTGGATTATCTGGTTGGATTTAACCTTTCCCCATTACTTTGGAAAAAAATCCGCCGAGGTTTATCCGCAGGTCGCGTGCAAAGTCCCGCTCTCCGCATGATAGTGGAACGTGAATTAGAAATAGAAAAATTTGAAGCACGCGAATACTGGAGTATCGAAGCAGACGTTAGCGCCAAAAAACAAGATTTCGTTGCCAAGCTTACGCATTACGAAGATGAAAAGCTAACTCAATTTAGTGTAACCAACAACGAGTTTGCCTCGCAAATTGAATCAACACTCAGCGACGAAACCAAAGGTGAATTAATCGTTAGCAAAGTTGAGAAAAAACAACGCAAACGAAATCCAGCAGCACCCTTTACAACGTCCACCTTACAACAGGAAGCTGCCCGTAAACTTGGCTTTACCACCCAACGCACAATGCGGACTGCACAGCAGCTTTACGAAGGGATTGATACAGGTGAGGGTGAAATCGGCTTAATCACTTATATGCGTACCGATTCTGTCGCGTTGGCAAATGAAGCGGTTGACGAGATTCGAGATTTTATCGCAGGACGTTACGGCGCTGATATGTTACCCGACGAACCGCGCACCTATAAAACAAAATCTAAGAACGCTCAGGAAGCGCATGAGGCCGTTCGACCCACTTCCGCTCAAATTACACCAGACTCCATAAAAAACAAATTAAGTGCAGATCAATTTAAATTATACGACTTGATTTGGAAACGGACAGTTTCCTGTCAAATGATTCATGCAACATTACACACTGTAAGCCTGGATTTAGATGCGAAAAAAGGAATTTTTAGAGCTACTGGCTCCACAATTGCCTCACCAGGTTTTATGTCGGTATATATGGAAGGGCAAGACGATGCCAAGAAAGATGACGATGAAGGCCGAATCTTACCTGCCCTAGAAAAAGGCGACAAAGTTAACCTTAAAAAAATTCGCCCGGAACAACATTTCACTGAACCACCACCACGATACTCGGAAGCTAGTCTGGTTAAATATTTGGAAGAACATGGCATTGGCCGGCCTTCCACATATGCGTCAATTATTTCCACATTGCAAAATCGTGAATATGTAGAACTGGTGAAAAAACGCTTTTACCCAACCGATGTTGGCCGAGTTGTAAATAAATTCCTAACTCAACATTTTACCCAATACGTAGACTACGATTTTACAGCGAAATTAGAAGATGAGCTGGATGCCATCTCTCGTGGCGAAAAAGAATGGGTGCCATTAATGAAAGATTTTTGGCAACCGTTTACATCGTTGATAAAAAATAAAACCGAAACGGTTGACCGCAAAGACGTCACTCAAGAAGCAATGGATGAAGATTGCCCCAAGTGTGGCAAGCCGCTTTCTATCCGCCTCGGACGCCGTGGACGGTTCATTGGCTGCACTGATTACCCAGAGTGTGATTACACCCGCAACTTGGGTGACGACAAAGACGCCAGTAATGAGCCAGAAATCGTCGAAGGCCGACTGTGTCCAGAATGCAATTCAAACCTGGTAATCAAACAAGGCAAATATGGCAAGTTTATTGGCTGTAGCAGTTACCCTAATTGCAAACATATCGAACCATTAGAAAAACCGGAAGATACCGGGGTTCAATGCCCTGAATGTCACAAAGGAAACATCCTCAAACGAAAATCTCGCTACGGCAAGGTTTTCTATTCCTGCGAACGCTACCCGGATTGTACGTATGCCATTTGGAATCCACCGGTAGCGGAAAGTTGCCCAGAATGTAATTGGCCCATACTCTCCATCAAAACCACCAAACGTAAAGGCACGGAAAAAGTATGCCCCCAAAAAACGTGCAAGTTTGCTGAGCCCTACGAAATTGAAGAAGAACAGGAAGAAGAGTAAACCTCACTTCCATTTATCCCTAAATTTTATGAGTAGACTATTGTTGCCTAAACGGCATAGATGTTGATGCATTTAATCGCGTCTTCAATTTTCAAAAATACAATGCTAGCCTTAACAATAGAACCGAAAGAAAAAAGTTGCATACGCAGAAATCGGTCATTAAATCAAACACTTAAAATTCAACGAATGACATATCAACATTTTAAAAAATGCCTTAACACGCTTGCCCTTTGCTTATTGCTGAGTTTGTTGAGTCCTTGTACATTTTCTGCGAATAAGTTGTCAACCGACGAGCTCAAAAAATTATCTGCCACCAAAGATGACACTGAATCCCAATATTTACTTGGTTACCGTTATGAAATAGGTAGGAGTGTTAAACGCAATCATAAAATAGCAATTGACTGGTACATTAAAGCTGCGAAAAAGAAACATAAAGACGCTCAGTACCGACTGGGCAAGCTTTATTATCAACAAAAGAAATATGAAAAAGCACGTTATTGGCTCGGGAAAAGAGCGAAGGATGGTCATGCACATGCGCAATATTATTTTGCCAATACGTTTCGTTACGCACTTGGCACGAGAGAACAAACCAGTAGAGCAAGAAAGTGGTATCAAAAAGCGGCAAAACAAGGGCACGCAAAAGCGCAATATGAACTTGGCTTACAATACAAACGAGGCATTGGCGCTCGAACAAGCAATACACTAGCGAATAAATGGTTAAAGAAAGCGGCAAAACAAGGCCATAGTAAAGCAAAATCTTTATTAGCTAAGAATAAATCTAATCAAAAGTCGGTATCAAATTTTGAAAAAGCTAATTTACGTCTAGCTCGAAAAGGTGATGCTGAAGCGCAATTTAAATTGGGAAAGGCTTATAAGTACGGCAAAAAGCTTAAACGTAATCACAAGAAATCCTTTTATTGGTTAAGTAAGGCCGCCAAGCAAAATCATAAAGATGCACAATATGAACTTGCATTAACTTATTTTAAGGGTAACAAAACAACCAAAAAAGATTTGACCAAAGCAAAAAAATGGTTTGCGAAAGCCGCCAATCAAAAACATAAAAATGCCAGCCGAGAGTTAGATAAATTAGCAAACCTTGCAAAAAAAAATAGACACTCGAAACAATTCAACGACATGATAGATGCCGCCCTACTCGATGACAGCGACCAACAATACGAACTAGGTATGCGTTATTTAATGGGATTTAAAACAGCGATAGACGAACAACAAGCAATCTACTGGTTGACCAAAGCTGCCGATCAAAATCACCCATTGGCTCAATATAAATTGGCCAACCAATTTATCAATGGCAAGTTTGTCAATCAAGACATCGCCCGCGGTGTACATTATTTCGTAGCTGCATCTAAGCAAAATGTTTTGCCCGCAAATCTTGCGTTAAAGCATTTTGCAGAAAATGGATACAAGGAAACAATTCTTGCAGAACAGGGTGATAAAAACGCTCAATATAAACTTGCTAAGTCACTATTAAAATTAAATGATAGGACTCAAAAGCAAAAAGGCGTCGCCTGGCTTAAAGCTGCGGCTGAGCAATCACACGACAGGGCTTTATCTAACTTAGGCGATTTATATCAAAAAGGCGATTTAATCGAACAAAACTACGAGAAAGCCTTTTCCGCATACACAAAAGCCGCTGAACTTAACGATGCTGACGCACAGTTCCAACTAAGCCTGATGTATCGCAAAGGCTTGGGAACTAAGAAAGATCCTGTACTCGCATCACGTTGGTTAAGCCGAGCCGCCAGTCAAGGACAACAAGACGCCCAAAAAGCACTTCAATTTTCTGGCATTTAAATGAAACTGACATACTACCGATATACTTTGCTCCAAACCCCTTAACGCTGTAAAATGCGCGCACTTAAAATCGACTATAAAGCAATCAATCCTCATGAGTAACATAGAAAATCTACGTAATATCGCCATCATCGCTCACGTTGACCATGGTAAGACTACCCTGGTCGATCAGTTACTTAAACAATCCCAGACCCTGGATGAACGCACGCAGCTGGAAGAGCGCGCCATGGATTCCAACGATCAGGAGCGGGAGCGTGGTATTACCATTCTTGCCAAACCAACCGCGATTCGTTGGGGTGAGTATCACATTAATATCGTTGATACACCGGGACATGCGGATTTCGGCGGTGAAGTAGAGCGTGTTCTATCCATGGTTGACTCTGTGCTGCTACTGGTCGACTCAGTAGAAGGCCCTATGCCTCAAACACGTTTTGTAACCCAAAAAGCACTAGAACGCGGCCTGCATCCTATTGTTGTTATTAACAAAGTAGACCGTCCTGGCGCCCGCCCTGAATGGGTATTAGATCAAACCTTTGATTTATTTGATCGCCTCGGTGCTACCGACGAGCAATTAGACTTTCCCATCGTTTACGCCTCAGGCTTAAACGGATTTGCTGGAATGGACTCCGACGTAAGAGAAGGAACATTAGATCCTCTGCTGCAAACTATCGTTGATGAAGTTCACGCACCACAAGTTGAAATTGAAGACCCATTTCAAATACAAGTTTCCCAATTAGATTACAACAGTTATGTCGGCGTTATCGGTATCGGCCGAATATCACGTGGTCGAATTAAAAAGAACACTCCCATTACCATTGTTGATCCTGATGGCAAACGACGAAATGGCCGTATATTGCAATTAATGAGCTTCCTCGGTTTAGAGCGCATCGAAGTGGATGAGGCACAAGCTGGCGACATCATTTGTTTTACTGGTATCGAAGGTTTAAATATTTCAGATACACTTTGTGATCCTGATGCGGTGGAAGCATTAGCACCGCTTTCCGTTGATGAACCCACTGTTAGCATGACTTTTCAGGTAAACAATTCTCCTTTCGCTGGCAAAGACGGTAAATACGTGACTTCACGGCAAATTCGTGAACGACTGGAACAAGAATTAATTCACAACGTTGCATTACGCGTAGAGGATACGGGGGATCCAGATAAATTTCGGGTATCCGGGCGTGGTGAATTGCATTTATCTGTGCTGATTGAAAGCATGCGACGAGAGGGCTTTGAATTAGGCGTCTCACGACCTGAAGTAATTATCCGAGACGTTGATGGCGAAAAACACGAACCCTTCGAACAACTAACAGTTGATGTTGAAGAGGAACACCAAGGCTCCGTGATGGAGAAGTTGGGTGAACGTGGCGGCATGATGCAAAACATGGAAATGGATGGAAAAGGTCGTGTACGAATCGATTTCATCATTCCTGCACGCGGTCTTATTGGTTTCCGAACCGAGTTCCTCACAGCAACTCGCGGCTCTGGATTAATGTTTAGCGTTTTTGATCATTACGCGCCATCAAAAGGCGGCGATTTTGGCTCCCGTAAAAATGGTGTCATGATTTGTAACGCACCCGGCAAAGCACTCACCAATGCGCTATTCAATTTGCAAGAACGCGGCAGAATGTTCCTTAAACACGGCGATGAAGTATATGAAGGTATGTTAGCGGGCATCCACTCTCGCGATAATGACTTGGTCGTTAATGTATTAAAAGGAAAGCAATTAACCAACGTCCGCGCCTCAGGCACAGATGAAGCACAAGTGCTCACACCACCCATTCAGCACACATTGGAACAAGCCTTAGAATTTATCGACGATGATGAATTGGTTGAAGTTACGCCAAACCATATCAGATTACGTAAGAAGATTCTCAGCGAAAGTGATCGCAAGCGCGCCAGTCGCGAAACTAAAACCGCATAAGCTACTCATAAATATCGCGCTCTTATTAGAAGATAAGAGCGTGCTTCGTTTTCTAATCTTTTTATCATTAAATTCAAAAATCGTTTTTTCTCGCGTCCATTAATTTACAAGAAAAATTAAACTTGGATGGGAGTAACAAATGAAAACGTATCAATCTCTATTTCTGTGCGCTTTACTTGCAGTAAGCCAACTAACAAATGCCAACGAAAACACCCAAATTAAGCTTGATGAAGGTGGCTTTTTCAAACCGGCAACTTACTCCATTAATAATGGAGAGAAAAAACCCACTGCCGGCGCAATTGGATTAAACGATCATTTTATTGAAGCATTTAACGATAATCCTCAAGCCTACAAAGCCATTAAACAAACAGATACATATGCAAAGTTTTCCGTATTGGGATTGGGCATAGTGACTGTTGGATCCGCATTATTACTCGCAGACTCGTTGAAACAAGCGGATGAAGTCAACAATGGCAAACTGCCGGAGGATGATAGCAGTGGGCAGGAAACTGCATTAACCGTTGTTGTTGTGGGCGCTGTCGTTACGGTCGTTGCTGCACAACTCGCCAAATCAAAATTGCGTAAAGCATTATCACTTTACAATAACAAGCAGCTCTCCAGGATAGGTTCGGATCAAATAGGCTTCATGGTTTCTAACAACAGCCTTATTGATTTTAACTTCAATCCCGGCTTTATACACAACAAGCATTGGAACATGCAGGCAAGTTATCAATATTTATTTTGAAGCGCATGCCGTAAAATGGGGAGTTCTCACTCCCCATGTTTCAAGCAATTTCCGCAGTTAATGTTCCGTCACGATAATCCTGAATCGCTTGCTCTATTTCCTGAACGGTGTTCATGACAAACGGACCATGCTGAACCACTGGCTCTTTTAACGGTTTACCCGCCAATAAAATAAAGCGCGAATCATTAGTAGAGGACACGATTACATCACCATTTTTTTCAAGCACAGCAATTTGCAAAGCAGCAATTTTGTTTTCGACTTGACCAACCGCCACCTGTCCCTCATACACGTATATTAAAGCCGTATGACCATTCGCAACGGGCAGTGTAATGCTGGATTCCTTTGGCATGTGAACATCCAAATAGAGTGGATCTGTTGACAATCCAGACACAGCACCTACGAAATCTTGATCACCAATTTTTATTTCTCCCGCTATCGATTTAATTGTTACCCCGTCAATTTTCGCCTCAGGAATATTTGCTGCAGGAATATCTCGATAAGAAGGCGATTTCATTTTTTCAACGGCTGGCAGGTTAACCCACAACTGAAAACCACTCATTCGCCCTTCTTCCTGCTGAGGCATTTCTGAATGAATTATCCCGCGAGCTGCAGTCATCCATTGCACATCTCCACTATTCAACAATCCCTTGTTGCCAAGATGATCTTCATGCAACATTTTTCCTTCCAACATATAAGTTACTGTTTCAAATCCCCGATGCGGATGCGAGGGAAATCCCGCAATATAATCTACCGCTTCATCAGAACCAAACGCATCTAACAATAAAAATGGATCATATTGCTCTGGCTTACGTCCACCAAAAACCCGATTCAATTTAACACCAGCACCATCTGATGCAGGGCGCGCGCTGTTTACTTCCGTCACTTCTCTTGTCATCGTTATCTCCTTATGCTGCGACTAATGAATTTATATTTTTTCTGGCTTCAGCAATTCCCTGTTCTCGAGATTCTCCACCTAAATTTAGGCCTTCTGCATAAATCACTTCAATCTGCGTAAGACCGATAAAATTTAAAAAGTTTAATACAAAAGGAATTTGAGTATCACTCGCCTTATCCTTATGCACACCACCACGCGTAGTGACTAAATAAACCGTTTTGCCCGTTAATAATCCTTTTGGGCCGTCACTCGTGTAAGCAAATGTACGCCCTGCCCTGGCTAAATGATCAAACCAAGCTTTAACAACCGAAGGAACACTAAAATTGTACATGGGTAAAGCAAGCACAAGGATATCTGCGTGCTCTACCTCTTCAATCAATCGGTCGGAATAATCAACTTTAGCCTGTTGCTGCTCAGATCGTTGATTTGGTTTCAGTGATAGCGCCTGAATCCATTCCGCATCTATATGGGGTATTGCGTCGTTCACTAAATCACGCTTTTTCACATTCTTAATATTGCTCTGGGTTTGTAGCTTTGCCACTAACTCATCCATCAAAGAGCTGGATACACCTTGTTCAGAAAACAAACTTGAATCCACACGTAATAGGCTTTTCACTCGCTTTCTCCTTTCATTATTTATTTCATGTATTTATAATAGATCCATATTTCTGATGAATGCCTGCAACTTTTAGCGCATAAATATCGAAAATTTAGATATATGAAACAACCCAAAGTCAATTTAGAACAATGGTACTGCTTAAAAGCGGTGGTAGAAGAAGGTTCTTTTGCCAGAGCTGCTGACGCTTTGAACAAAAGCCAATCCAGCATTAGTTACAATATTGCTAAACTCGAAGAGAATTTACCCACGCCGGTACTTAAAATTGAAGGTCGAAAAGCGCAGTTAACAGCCGAAGGCAAAGTGTTATATCGTCGCGCCAACCAGTTGTTAGAATTAGCCTCTGAGGTTGAGCAAATCGCAAATTGTTTGGCAGATGGGTGGGAAACAGAAATTACGGTTAATGCTGATTCCATTGTGCCCGTTATCCCCACTCTTCGCGCGATTGAACAATTCTCAAATCAAGCACCTCAAACTCGTATCACATTATTAGAGACCACCCTATCAGGCACTGCAGAAGTTTTACTGGAAAAAAGAGCAGATATTGTTATATCTGGCCAAACATCAACAGGATTCATCGCAACACCTTTGACTACGTTACAAATGATACCGGTTGCTCATACAAACCATCCATTGAATCAGAAAAAAAATGTCATTAGCGAACATCAACTCAAACAACATCGGCAAATTGTTGTACGAGATTCTGGCTTAAAACGAAATCAAGATACAGGCTGGCTTGGCGCTGAACAACGATTAACTGTTAGCCATTTTGCACAATCTATCCAGGCACTAGAATTAGGCCTAGGATTCGCCTTTGTACCACAGCATTTCGTGCAAGAACATTTAGATAATGGCAGTTTGAAAAAACTGAATCTGGAATCAAATGGAAACAGAGAAATTCCCATTTACATTACACTTGCATCTGCCGGTAGAGAAGGCCCGGCAGTAAAAGCAATGCGGGATTTCATAATCTCCGCATTTAGCAAGTAACATTCGATTATTTATTAAAAGAATACTTTAGCTCATGCTCTGCATTCTTAGAGAGCATTTCAATAAGATTATAAGAAGACATGGGGCGTGATATTAGAAACCCTTGCACAATATCGCAACCTAATTGTTCCAACCGTTCCAATGTTGGATCGGTTTCTACGCCTTCCGCCACAACGCGCATACCTAAAGCGTGTGCGAGATCTATCGTTGCTTTAACAATTGCTGCATCATTTTCATTTGTCATCATGTCCATGACAAATGATTTATCTATTTTCAATTCATCCACTGGTAATTGTTTTAGGTAAGCCAACGAGGAATAACCCGTACCAAAATCATCTATCGACAGCTCGATACCAAGAGCATTTAGTTGATATAATATTGTTTTGGCTCGCTCAGCGTCTTTCATAAAAACGCTTTCGGTCAACTCGAGAATGCAATGATGGGGCGACACGCCGTTCTCGATTAACAACTTCTCCATGGTACCGGGCAAATCTGTAAACTGTAAACAACAAACGGACATATTTATCGCGATTGAAACATCGTACCCCAGTCTTTCCCAATGCTTCCATTCGGCCAACGCACGCTTAACAACCCAAATTGTTAACGGCAAAATCAACCCGGTTTGTTCGGCCAGAGGCACGAATTCATCAGGCGGAATGTAACCACGTGTTGGATGCTTCCAACGTAACAATGCTTCCACGCTAATAATTTTCTGTGTGTGAATATCCATTTTTGGCTGATAAAATAAATACAGATCATCTTTCTCAATAGCTTCTCGAAAATCATTCATTAACGCGAGTCGACTCAGTGTATTTTGATCTTCCTCAGCTTTATAAACCGAATACCCCAATTTATTTTGTTTTGCGTTATACATTGCAACGTCAGCTCGCTGCATGAGGACATGTGCATCTTCACCATGAAAAGGAAACTCAACAACCCCAATACTGATCCCAATATTTAGACTTTGCCCTTCAATTACGAATGGTTCATTAAACTTTTCAACCATCTTCCCGGCAATACGGTGACAATCTTCCACTGTCGTATTTGGTAATAACATGCCAAACTCATCACCACCCAAACGTGCCACTGTATCATCTTTTCGTAGGGAGCTTTGTAACCGATCAGATGCTTGTTGTAAAACAAGATCCCCAATATGATGACCTAATGTATCATTGATCTCCTTAAAACGATCCAGGTCGCTCACCATTAATATGAAGTGCGTTTTTTTAAATTCGCTTTTTAGTAGTTCAATACGAATTCTTTCATTAAGCAGTTTCCGATTCGGCATATCTGTTAGTGGATCGTGTAATGCCTGATGCTCTAAGGCCTTGGTTTCTGTTTGAACAGCGCTTGCAAGTAACTCAAAACGCCCCTCCAACTCTAACAATTCGTCATGAGTTTTTAACTCCGGCTGCTGAATTTCCATGGCTCTCGAAAAATCAACAACTTTCTTCGTCAATCGTTGAATGCGGGAGGTAACCCAATACATCACCATGGCGAATGCTAATATAAACGCGCCAGCAGTAACCGCTCGAATCTGTCGATCTTTTACCAAAATGGCGCCGGTTTGCTCCTCCACATCTTTGGTAGAAACGAAGGAGGCAAATTGAACCAGCATATCGGAAGAGCCCGAGCCCAAATGGCCAGCAACAGTTGATAAATATTTATCCTTCAAGTCCCCAAGTGTTACACCCGCTGGAATATTATCTTGATCGCTGCTCACAATGACTTGCTCGCCCTCAATATTAAGCAGTGCGATATTTTTATTGCCAGAAACCCCTTGAGACTCCAGCAAAAATTCTTCATCCACAGGGGAAAGTATAAACAATCGAGGACTCTCGTCTTCATCTCCGATAAACTCAGACGACACAATGTATAACTTCTCATCCACTTCGGCGAGATAACTTTGTTGATACGAATTATCTAAAAGCCGATCGGATAGATTTAACAATGAATCCGGCAGCATTGGATTTTTATAGCGATACAACTCACGCACCCTGCCATCCATATCCACCAGCATGGCATAACGCGGCATAACAAAGCGACGCATCATTGAAAGCTTTGGCAGCCAGGACGGCGGAAACTCGTGATCAAGCAGGTTTATTTTATCGTCCGCCTCCCAAGCTATAGTATCGATATAATCTCTGGCATTGGTTTGGGAGGCGTAAGTTCTTACAGCTGGATAATACGCTTTTACGAAGCGATCAAAACGTATTCTCTGCTCAGTCGCTTCGCCCTGAAAGCGCTCTTTTAATTTCACATAAAAAATATCATTTAACGCGGCGTGTTGATAAGTGTCCGATATCGCCCAAACAACAAGACCGACGGAAGCCGTTAACAACAACATCGAAATTGTTAACGACAACCGAGACATCATATAGGCGCACTCCCCATTTTATACATTATATTTTTCTTTTAAATATGATCGTGAATTACCGGCATGCCATCAGGCTCTGAAATTAACTCATCACCGTTAAATTTCCAACCCGCTTTTTGTAATTTTGATGGTGGAATAAAGCCATAGTCATCACCATTTTTTTCTATGTGTGCTTTCAAAGCAGCAACAAACTCTTTGGCTAGTTTATAATTTTTTCCATCACCTTCCCAAGTAGTCAAGTTATACGTTCGATAAATCGGATACTCGCCGTTCAAAAGGAACTCTTGCTGGCTTGGACGATGACCATCAATACTTAACACTTTTAAATCGCCATGTTTTTTATGCACTTTCAACATATACTCAGTTTCAATCCCAATGGCCGCTTCATTTTTTGCAACTTGTTTTATCATGTCAGGAATTACACCTACCTCAAAAATACGCGGGCTAAACAAATCTTCGTTCTTTAATAAATGTCGCCAGTGGCCAGGACGTTTTTTGCAGTGCAAACGCACAACAGGCTGAATTTTTTCTTTGGTTAAATTTAATTTTTTGGCTGAAGGCACTTCTGACCATTGCACATATTCTCCACGATAAATATCTTGCGCTTCGACGCTTGTAATATTTTTTAATGGATTTGAAGGGTGAGTCACAAAAGCGATTGGAGCAATCCCAATCGTGTGAAATTGCAATCCAGGCAACCTATCTTTTTTCATTGGCGGACAGCAATACGCTCCCACATCCACCGCTTTCCGAGAAAGTTTTTTCGCCGTTTTGCCACAACTGCCTTGCTGAATAACGACCTTGATTCCACGATCGTCAGCCATTTTCTCAACCAGTTTGTGTAACGCAGGGTAGGTTTGCTGGCCTAAAGAAATCACCAAGTCTGCATTCTTAATTTTTCCATCATAGGCGACTGGCTTATCAATCCACTCCGGCTTCATTTTTTTAACATAGGTATGATCAGCGAAAGTTTCACCTTGTAGTGCAGCTGCCTTACCACCGGCCGCAACGGTTACTGAACTCATTACCATCAGACTCAATAAAAGCAGCCCACCCTCCATAATAGAGATTCCATTCCATGCTCGTGTTATCGTAATCACGTAAGCCTCCAGTTGCGCAAAAAGTTACAAAAACTGATGAATTTATCGGCGCTTACGGTCAAAGTCTTAAACTTTTTACAAGCATAATGCAGATCAAGCAACGACCAAATAAACGTACTTACCCCTTGTTCACTTTTATTGCTGTATTCAAATACTTAGGGAAAATCTAAGACTATGTCTTTAAGTTCGTCCCACTAAAGGTTTAAACTAAGTCTAAAACAACTAACAAGCGATGATCAGCACATTGATTTTGTGATGATCGCGCTGACCATAAAATAACCGGAGATTAGGATGATTGGTAAGAAAAATATTGTTTTTGGCTTTTTGTTTCTTGTTTTCTCAGCAGGGTTGGGGCCCTATATGGTGGTCTATATGTATGAAGACCAAGCTCCGGGTTCTTTCATCGACTCAAGCGCAAAAAAACAACAAAATGTGGGACGATTACAAGAACTCAAAACGAACGAGTTTGAAGAGGATCTTGAAGAATTAGAAGCAGACGCCATTGCCAAAGCGAATACAGATGGTGTTTTAGCCATTAATCAACTTAAAAATGCCGAATTCGCTATTGATTTCATCAAAGGTGGACCACACGCCCACGGTAATCTAGAAGCACTGGTCAACATTGTGGTTGGTGTTGTTTTATGCTTTATCGCAGCTGCCCCCTTGCTGAAGAATATTGTTAGCTGGATGTTTATTCTCGGTACGATCATGCACTCAGGCATGCTCTACTTAGAACGTGTATTCGAATTGAGCTGGGCAACAACCGCTTTACAAACTGGTGTCGGACCAGCATTAATTCTTCTCGGTTTTCTATTCATGGGAATTCTTGCCTGGATGGGATTTGAAAACCGTTTCGCCGACGAATAATTGCCTTTAGATACTCGTAATGATGCGTTATCACGGAAATAAAGTTTTATGATCGGCTTATTACAACGAGTTTCATCGGCAAACGTGATCGTAGAAGAAACAATAATTGGAAAAATTGACCAAGGATTATTGATCTTACTTGGAATCGAACGTGAGGATAATGAACGAAATGCCTCACGTTTGATCGAGCGCATTTTAACTTATCGCGTTTTCGCTGACAACGAAGGAAAAATGAACCTTAGTCTGACGGATATTCAAGGCGGCTTACTTTTAGTGCCACAGTTCACGCTCGCAGCGGATACTAAAAAAGGAACTCGCCCTGGATTTTCTACTGCTGCCTCTCCACAGTTGGCAGAGGAATTATTCTATTATTGTGTCACCGAGGCAAAACACAAACACGGCAATGTTAGCCAAGGGAAATTTGGCGCCGACATGCAGGTTAACTTGAGTAATGATGGCCCTGTAACTTTTTGGTTACAAGTTTAGACAAGATACTTTATGTTCCGCCTTTCACTGAAAACCTGTAATTCCAGACATTTTTGAAAGATATGCCTGTATCGAAATAATCTATGCAATACTAAAAATGCCAGGGTCACATTATATGAACGTTTTAGTCCATATTCCAACCAATTGGCAGTTTCGGCTACGGAAGCATATGTTAACATTGCACACAAACACGGCCTGAATCCAGCTCAAATGGTGTTAGCCTTTGTTAATTCACGCCAATTTCTGCGCAGCAATATTATTGGCGCTACATCCTTAGAACAGCTTAAAATGAACATTGATAGCGAATAAATAGAATCCGAGGAAATGATGAAAATCACACAAACAAAAATTGCACTAGTCCTTTGCATCGGCCTAATGTGTCTAAGCGCCTGCACAACATCTGTCATCATGCCCAGCAATCCCCAGTATGCAAACGAAAATAGCAACAACTTCGCCACTGTTTACGTCATGCGACCAACACTACAGCGTACCCGTGGAATTGCTGACAACGACTTAACCATTGAGTTTGGCGAGAAACAACTAGCCACACTATTAAGCGCAGGTGAATATGTTGCATTTAAAGTTAAACCGGGCCCACTGGATATTATTACCCGAAACGAAACTTATCTAACCGCGAAACCAGAGCCAACCACCGTCTGGCGAGCGAGAAATTTTGTGTTCGATGCGGGACAAACTTATTTTATCGAAGCCAAGTTTACTCAAGAAGAATTCAGAGGCATCTATTTTATTCCTAAGAAAATTGATTTAAAAACTGCTAAATCCTACCTCAATCGAATAAAACCAGCAGGTGATTTAGCAACTTCCAAACCTATCGCAAAACTATAACCCTATACGACACACAATTACCCATCATCTTGCTCTAATAATAAAGGGAATTCGTGAGAGTTAACTTGCTTTTATTTGTTTGCTCCTGGCTTTTATATCTACCAGTAGTTCTCGCCAATCAACCCCCCAAATTAATCAGCGTGAAACCAGATACACTTAAGATGCGCCACGCGCAAACGATTCATTTCAAATTGAGCAACCAAAAAGCAGACACACAACTCAGCATATCCCCAGGGGGTGCTTACGTTAGAAATAGACTCAAAGGCAATTTCAATGCTTTATTTTTGACAAACCAACGCCTTATGGGGTTAGGCCAAAACAATCAGATTCACCTTTACCAATCAAATAAAACCGGATTTACACCGCTCAATACAATCTCACTGAACAAAAATACGCGCAATATCAGTTATAGCAATCAGATACTGGTTTCAGCCACAACAAAAAAACTTTCCGTACATCAACTCAATGATAAGCAAGAAATTGTTTCATCAATCTCAAATCAGCTTAATCATAACATTGAAAAAATTGCGCACTCACAGGACAGCGTGTGTTTATTGCTAAACAACAATCAACTAATTCAATTCACAATTTCTACTGGCCAGAAAATCGAATCAAAAAAATTGGCAAACCCGATTCAGCGCTTAGGCATTTTCCAAAACAAATGCATCACCACCACAATTCATCATACGTTGACACTTTGGAAACAACAGAATAATGAATTGATCGAACACTCCAACTATCATTCCAGCAGTGAAATTCATCAAATCGCGGAACATCAAGATAAAATAATTTTGGCCCATGACGAAATAGGATTTAGCATTCTTGATCTAATCGATGATCGATTAACATGGTTAAGCAGTTACAATAAACTGGGCAAAATTACTCATATTGCAGCCTGGAAGAATTCATTACTCGTTGCTGACACGCGAGGCATTTTAAGCTTATTTGATATCTCCCAAAGCGACTCACCGCTGCTTATTTCTGACTTTAATACCCATGAAAAACTGGTCGACTTAAAATTTGACGGCAATTTCGCTTACGCCTTATCATCAGATCAACTCATGCAAATCGACTTTAGCACCAGAAGCACACCGACAATTAGCACCTTAGGCGTTAACCAGGGCGGTAGTCGACGCTCGTTCATAAAAGATAACATTCTATATGTCGCCGATTGGTTTTCCGGAATGCATTTGTATGACATTAGTAAACCGGAAGCCATAAAACTCATTTCAAGCTATCCCACGCCTGGTTCGCCAAAAGGTGTCGTAGTAAGAAACAACATTGCCTTTATTGCCGACGACGATCATGGCTTACAAATCGCTGACGTTAGCAATCCCACACGTCCAAAGTTTATTTCGGAACTGCCTTTAAGCGGTTTAGCTTACACCATGAAGCTAGAAGATAATTTGCTTTTCATCGCATCGCACCGTGGTGGTTTTCATATTGTAGATGTTAGTAATGAAAAAAAACCAAGATTACTAAGCAGCTTTGATACACCTGGCAAATCATGGGCTTTGGCTATTCAATCACAATTTCTTTTCGTCGCCGATGATGACTCTGGCGTTTTAATATTCGACATTAAAAACCCCGCCCAGCCAATACTCGTTAACCAATTTAATCCCGGTGGTTTTGCCGAAGATATTTTCTTGAAAGATGGTAAAGCGTATATCGCTTTTTTTGATCTCGGATTATTTATTGTAGACACAACTGATCCCTTAAATCTGGTAGAAATCGCAAAACTAACCACACCAGGCAATGCTCGTGGGCTGGAAATTGTTGGCAACACCCTTTACCTCGCGAGTTGGGAAGCTGGAATACATATCATCGATATTACTGACAATAGCAACCCAACCCTACTTGGTCATTACGATACCAAAGGAGCAACCTGGGGCTTGAGTGTAAACAACGAAGTACTTTATGCGATGGACTGGTGGGGAGGCGTAAAAGTGATTAATGTGTCAAATTCAAAGCGACCTGACCTTCTCGCCAAATATCAAACTGATGGCAAGATCAATGACATCATCTTTAAAAATGGTTTTATATACACCGCCCATGGCTCGCGCGGTTTACAAATATATGATGCCAACAACAGCTTAAATCCGGTTTGGGCAACAGGACTCGATATCAGCGGCGACTCTCGGAGTATTAGCCTAAACAAACAACAAGCTTTAATCGCCGCTGGCGATGCAGGACTTGTCATCGTTGATATTAAAAATCCATTTCAGGTCAAGCAATTGAGCCAGGTAAAAACAACGTTCTCCACAGATTACGTGCAATCATTAAACTCTCTGGCTTTTGTTGCTTCTCATGGGGGTGACTTATTGATTTTTGATATATCGCAGCCTGAGCAACCACTGCAGTTACAGCAACTAAAGGCAGAAACGCTTGCCATAAAGACATCAAAGCATGCATTATTTTTACTCGAGCCAAACGGCATTTTACGTAAAATTAACGTCAATAAGCTGTCAAATACCACAGTTGAACAACGATATAAAATCGACATTACAGCTAGGCACCTGGCCATAAAAAATCAATCAGTTTTCCTAGGGACAGAAAAGGGCAAGATAACGCGATATAACATGCTACAGAACAGTCTTCAAAGTACGACATCTTATGCAATCAACGAAATGATAAACGACATGCATACACATAAAAACTCATTGTATATCACATCGAAAAATAACAAATTGTTTGTTTTTGATATTGAAATGAACAATAAGATGCATTTACAAAACATTTATCCGACTACGCATGAAATTACCCGCATAAGCGTTTCAAATGATGGGATTTTTCTTGCTGGTGAATCCACAATTGCCTCTGGTAAGTTATTACCTGATATCAATATAACGGCCATATCTGATGGTTTTATCGCCGAAATTCCAAAATATATGCCTCTTGGCGCTTACAATGTAAACGTTTCAAATCGATCCGGAAAACAAAATACGAACATTAATGCTTTCCAAATCACCTTTCCAAAATACAAATCAAAATTCACGATGGAAGACTTGAAGAAAAAAATGCAGGAAAAATCCTTTTCAGGAAAAGCCCAATCCAGCCAGTAAAAGCCCAAAACGCTCACTTATCCGCCACACGTGGCATACAAAGTGCAATTATTCAATAAATCGGAAATCATCCCGAAAATTTTTTAAACTGCTGAGAGATTGCTTTCATTTCATATGTCTGCATTGCGTAAAGAAGTTTTGGACATCAACAACCTAAATGACGCCGGTACCGATCCTGATACTCAGGAAAATGACCGAACCCAATTGATACAAGAGAACAGACAGCTACAAAAACAGCTGCGTGCCCTGTTGTCCAATGTGCGCCATAACGAAGAAAAACTTAAACGATTTCAAGAACTGGAATTAAGACTGATAGCCTGCAGCGAACTGTTTGAGTTACTGCAAATTGTTATTTATGAATATCGCGCTACATCCGGTCTCGAACACGTCAGTTTGGTTTTATATGATCCGGAATATGAACTCCAACGTATTCTAGAAGATGAAGGCCTACGCATCAGCGAACATCCAGATATCATGTTCACCGACAATATCAGTGAAATTGATTCGTACTATGGTTTCTCCCTAAACCCTTATCTAGGAAGCTATCAACACGAAGCACATCTGCAATTTTTCCCCAGAAAAATTCGTTCGGCATCCAGTATTGCCCTACTGCCTTTATCCCGTAATATGGAGTTGGTTGGTAGTCTGAATTTGGCAAGTCATCATAAGGGCCGGTTTTCAGAGAGTAGTGCCAGTGATTTCCTCCAACGTTTAGCAGCAATGGTGACAGTGTGTTTGGAAAACGTATGCAATCAAGAACGGCTAAAAAAATTAGGCCTAACCGACATGCTGACAGGAGTTAACAACAGACGGTTCTTCGATCAACGATTACTCGAAGAAGTGGGCCGTGCACAACGCGATAAACTCGTCATAAGCTGTCTGTTTTTTGATGTAGATAATTTCAAAAAAGTTAATGATACCTATGGCCACAATGATGGCGATATTGTACTTAGAGAAATCGCTGCGCTGATCCGAATGAATTTACGAAGTAGTGATGTTATCGCGCGTTATGGCGGAGAGGAATTCGCAGCCATACTTAACAATACCGATGTAGAAACGGCAATTGAGATATCGGAACGAATTCGTCATAGCATTGAACAAAGAGAGTTTGAAATCAGCGAAAATAGGGCAATTCACGTCACAACGTCTATTGGTATAGCCACGTTACAAGCTGGTCGTTATTCAATTAATGTCAATCGACTTGGACAAAACTTGGTACATAAAGCTGATCAATGTTTGTATGAAGCAAAACGAAATGGTAGGAATCGAATCATAAGCTCAACCGACGAGCCCATTTCAAACAAGAAAAAACAAATGGAAATGTTTAGTAGTTAGAAATACCACCGGCAAATCCTATTGCCAGTGGTATCAGGAATTCTTAAACTGCCATGTCCTTCAGGCCTTTTAGTGCCAACACTTTAACAACATTTCGTGCAGGCTTGGCTTTAAACATCATCTCTTCACCTGTAAATGGATTTGTTCCCTTTCTCGCTTTTACAGCGGGCTTTTTAACAACCTTGATTTTCAACAAACCTGGCAATTTAAATTCACCACAAGCTTTCTTTTTAACATGGCGATTAATCACTACACTTAGCTCGTCAAGAACTGCTGCTACATCTTTCTTGCTTACTTCTGTTACTTCTGCAATGTGTGTCAACATTGCTGTTTTAGTCATCGGTTCAGTAATGCCTGTCATTACAGACTTTTTCGCTGCAGGAGCCTTCTTTGCTGCAGATGTTTTTTTTGCCGCAGAGGCCTTTTTAGCTACAGACTTTTTCTTTGCCACAGATTTTTTCTTCGCCGCCATATTTAATCCTATTTAAGAAAGTTAACAATATCCGAATAAAATCGAATCCGTATGCGTACCACTAAATTCAAGACAAGAGACTAACGTCATTAGTTACAATCGCTTAAACACTGTAAAAATAGCACAATTGCAAAATAAGAGAAGCACAAAGATTAAAAATATAGAGTTTTTTAGATTTTTTTTAGCAATTTGCTTAAAGCATAAACGAAACTTTCAATAATTTTTTCAAAAAAATTCTGTTTTTCTTTTTTTAAACTTCTAAATTAAAAATGTCATCAACCTTCCACACGGCAAATAGAATGTTACTCCGAAGAGAAAATGAAAAAAGTTTTATCGACTTCAATTCAGATTTCTCTCTCAATATTGACCTTCGTGCACCAAACAACTTGCTTGTCTTGTGAACATAAGACATTACTTAAATCGGTAAAAACTTGGGAATAGGCTTGGTTTTTACGCTTCTAACCGTTATTATTGCGCCATTCAACCAAACGTTACCTGGGAGAGACTTCTTTTAATTCGGAGTAAAAACTCTGATAAAAGAAGCGCCGAAGGCGCAACTACCCGGAATCGCTCAGGCAAAAGGACCCGGTAACGGCAAGTATTTACTAACCTACGTATCTACTTTTGTTGACTCTGGAGAGTGGCTTGGCTCAAAAACACGTAACAAACGTGTCTTCTACCCAAGCCCACCGAAGGGGAAAATTCAAATAACATCTTGGATTTAAACTCTCAGGTTCGTGGACAGAGGGGTGATCTGTTAAATACAACTAACAGACATACCTTTATGTATAAAGCGGGCTAACTGGAGCAACAAAATGGGTAATCAAAAAACTGCACTCTACAACTGCCATATTGACGCGAACGGGAAAATGGTCGATTTTTCTGGCTGGGATATGCCAATTCACTATGGATCTCAAATCGTAGAACACAAACAAGTCCGTGAAGATGCCGGCATGTTTGATGTCTCTCATATGACTGTATTGGATATGAAAGGTAAAAACGTTAAAGCCTTTCTCTTAAAGCTACTCGCCAATGATATTTCTCGGCTTAAAACACCCGGCAAAGCATTATATAGCTGCATGTTAAATGAAGAAGGCGGCATTATTGACGACCTGATCACATACTATATTAGCGACGAATTCTACCGTACCGTGGTCAATGCAGGCACGCATGATAAAGATGTGGCCTGGATAAACAAACAAGCGGCTCCATTCAATGTAGAAATTATCGAACGCACAGATCTCTCAATGATTGCTGTACAAGGGCCTAAGGCAAGACAAATTTGCAGCCCTTTATTACCCCAGAAAATGCAATCTGCTGCATTAGAATTAAAACCGTTTTTTGCCATAGAAGATAACAACACCTTTGTTGCACGCACGGGTTACACCGGTGAAGATGGATTTGAAATCATGCTACCTAATGAAAACGCACCAGATTTTTGGAATGCACTGACTGCAGCCGGCGTTAAACCTTGCGGCCTGGGTGCTCGTGACACCTTACGATTGGAAGCTGGTATGAACTTGTATGGGACAGACATGGATGAATCAATAACCCCCATGGAATGCGGCTTGAACTGGACTGTAGCCTGGGAACCGACAGATCGAGATTTCATCGGACAAAAAGCACTTTTGGCAAAAAAGGAATCCATCAATGTGCGCTTTGTGGGAATTGTCCTGGAAAATAAAGGTGTTATCCGCAATCATCAAAAAGTAAATATTGAAGGTGTCGGTGAAGGTGAAGTAACCAGTGGCAGTTTTTCTCCAACCCTTGGCAAAGCAATTGCCATGGCCCGCATTCCAAAAGGAAACGCAGAAACTTGCACAATTGAAATTCGTGGTAAACAATTACCCGCAAAAATCGTTAAACCAGTCTTTGTTCGAAATGGAAAAGCCTGTTTATAAGAATTTACCGGAGGATAAAAATGAGTAACATTCCTAAAGAGTTAAAATATTCACAAACCCATGAATGGATTGAGATAGCCCATGATGGAACTGGAACCGTTGGCATCACTGATCATGCGCAACAATTATTGGGGGATATCGTATTCGTTGAGCCACCAGAAGTGGGTACAAATATTACAATTGAAGAAGCCTGTGGCGTCGTGGAGTCAGTTAAAGCTGCATCAGATCTTTATGCCATTGTTTCTGGCGAAATAACAGAGATCAACGAAGAACTCGCCGACGCGCCTGAAGCCATCAATAACAGTGCTTTTGCAGACGGCTGGATTTACCGTATGAAAATTGCCGACACTGCTGAGCTAGATCAATTGATGAGCGCAGATGAGTACGCAGAATTTATTGAATCAGAAGAACACTAAATTACTATGCCTTACATTCCTCACACCGACGATGATATACAGCAAATGCTTAATAGCATTGGCGCAAAAAATATCGATGAATTATTTGACGAAATTCCCGAGCCACTGAAGGACACATCTCTTAAAGATGTGCCATCACGATTAAGCGAAATGGATGTCCAGCGCTTGATGCACCAACGTGCAAACCAAGATGGCACGCCACTGTGTTTCGCCGGCGCAGGTGCCTATGAACACCATATACCAAGCGCGGTTTGGGAAATTACTACGCGCGGAGAATTCTACAGCGCATATACGCCCTACCAAGCAGAGGCCAGCCAGGGAACACTGCAACTAATTTACGAATACCAAACCATGATTGCTTCGTTGACGGGTATGGATGTGTCAAATGCCTCTTTATACGATGCAGCCTCTGGCTTAGCGGAAGCCGTTTTAATGGCCGTACGCGCTAATCGCAAATCAAAAACCAAACGTATATTAATGCCTGCTACGGTTCATCCAAGCTATCGCAAAACAACAAATACCATTGTGAAAAATCAAGGCATCACAATAGAAACCATTGATTACGATAAACATAATGGCACCATCGACATAAACACCCTACCCGCTGATCCTGGTGATTTTGCAGCGCTTGTAATTCCACAACCTAACTTTTTTGGTAACCTCGAAGAGGTTGATGCACTAACAAACTGGGCCCACCAACACAACGCCCTTGTTATTGCGGTTGTGAATCCCATGAGTCTGGCCATCTTTAAAGCGCCAGGCGATTGGGGCGAAAAAGGGGCGGACATCGCATGTGGCGAAGGTCAGCCCTTTGGCATTCCTTTAGCGTCAGGTGGCCCTTACTTTGGTTTTATGTGCTGCAAAAAGGCCCAAGCACGACAACTACCCGGCCGCATCGTTGGTCGTACAGTGGATCTGGATGGCAAGCAAGGTTTCACGCTGACTTTGCAAGCACGAGAGCAGCATATTCGACGCTCCAAAGCCACATCAAACATTTGTACCAATCAAGGGTTGTTGGTTACTGCTGCAACAATTTATTTATCTATTATGGGATTTGAAGGCATTCGGCAAACTGCATTGATGTCTCATAAAAATACTTTGGCACTGACCAAAAAACTTGAGAATATCAATGGCGTTAAAAAAGTCTTCAACAAGCCATTTTTTCATGAATTCGTTATTCAGCTTTCAAAACCTGCAAAAGATGTGATTGAAGCGTTGGCAAAAGAAAATATCGTCGCTGGAATAGCGATGGCAGACGACTATCCAGAACTGGAAAATTCCTTACTTGTTTGCGTTACCGAAACTAAAAACGAACAAGACTTGGCATTTTTCACTGAACAACTTGATGCGTGCTTGAACGCCTAAATGGCCACGGTTTATTTACAAGGCAATGAATGCCACACCAATGGAACATTACCTGAAGTTGGGCAACAAATTCCTGACTTCAACCTGTTCAACATCAAGCTTAAAGAAAAAACGCTTTCAAGTTTTTCAGGCAAAAGTAAATTGATATATTCCGTATCTAGCCTGGATACCATGGTGTGCGCTAACACAACTCACACCTTAAATGAACTTGCTGCAAATGTAACAAATTCTGAAATACTCGTTGTCTCCGCAGATTTACCCTTTGCACAACAACGAATCAAAAAACAGAATAAACTCAAGAATGTCACACTCTTATCGATGATGCGTGACAGAAAATTTGCCGAGGATTACGGTATCTTACTTATTGATGGAGCATTGGCAGGACTGGCAACAAGAGCGGTTTTTGTAACTGATGCGGATAACAATTTAATTTACAAAGAACTTGTTAACGACATTACAGAATCACCTGACTTTAACCAAGCACTGAAACACTTATAAATTATGCTAATTTTCGAACAATCAAAACCAAACCGCGTTAATCTCTCTCAGATTAATGAAAATGAAGATGTATCACTCAATGACATTCCAAGTGAATACTTGAGAGAAAAGCCTGCATTATTGCCAGCCGTATCCGAACTGCAAGCGGTTCGGCACTATACACGGTTATCACAAAAAAACTTTTCCATTGATACCCATTTTTATCCTCTGGGTTCATGCACCATGAAATACAATCCACGACCCTGCAACAGTCTTGCTATGTTGCCCGGTTTTCTTGCTCGCCACCCCCTTAGCCATTCAACGTTGAGCCAAGGTTTTCTAGGTTGCATGTATGAATTGCAAGACATCTTAAAAGATGTGACTGGCATGACGGCAGTTTCTTTAGCACCGATGGCAGGCGCACAAGGTGAATTCGCCGGCATAGCCATGATTCGCGCTTACCATGACGCCAACCAAGACGATGAACGTTGCGAAATATTAGTACCGGATGCAGCCCACGGCACCAATCCCGCGACTGCTGTAATGTGTGGTTACAAAGTAAAAGAAATTCCGACAGACGCAAATGGTGATGTAGACATTGAAAGCCTCAAACAAGCCGTGGGTCCACAAACTGCTGGATTGATGCTTACCAACCCTTCTACCTTAGGCGTGTTTGAACGAGACATTGTAAATATCGCAGCCATTGTTCACGATGCGGGCGGTTTATTATATTACGACGGCGCTAACCTGAATGCCATTCTCGGCAAGGTCAAACCTGGTGACATGGGTTTTGATGTTATTCATATGAATTTACACAAAACATTCTCCACACCTCACGGCGGCGGCGGTCCAGGAGCCGGTCCTGTTGGCGTTAATGAACGCTTACTACCTTATCTACCTATACCCATTGTTGCCAAAGGTAACGATGGCTATTGCTTGCAAGAAGAAACTGATTGCCCAAACACAATCGGCAAATTATCCACCTTCATGGGTAATGCCGGCATTCTGATGCGCGCATACATCTATGCACGCTTATTGGGTAAAGAAGGCATGGTTCGTGTTGCTGAGTTTGCGACATTAAATGCAAACTATTTAATGAAAGAATTGGAAAAGCGCGGCTTTAACATCGCTTTCAAAAATCGACGGGCGACACATGAATTCATTGTAACAATGAAGAAAGAAGCCAAAGAACTCAACGTCAACACCATGGATTTTGCCAAACGATTATTGGATTATGGTTTCCACGCGCCAACAACCTATTTTCCTCTGTTGGTTCCAGAATGTTTACTCATTGAACCCACGGAAACCGAACCCAAAGAATTGCTTGACGCCTTTGTTGTTGCGCTTGAAAAAATTCTACATGAAGCGCAAAACGAACCTGATACAGTCCGAATGGCACCCCACACCATGCCAGTTAAACGTTTGGATGATGTCAAAGCTGCACGGCAATTAGACTTGACTTGGACAGCTGAGTCCTAGTTCATGACAACCGATAACCGTGGCTTTTTACGTGTAATTAAAGCCGCGGAATATAGCTGGCAAGGCATTAAGGCCACTTATCGATTTGAAGAGGCCTTTCGGCAAGAACTCTGGCTTTGTCTAATACTCGTACCCGCTGCAATACTCATTGCAGTCGATGGCATAGAACTCTCTTTACTTCTAGGTAGTTTAATTCTTGTACTCATCACTGAGTTGTTGAATTCTGGACTTGAAGCCGTTGTTGACCGAATTGGCACAGAACACCATGAATTATCGGGTCGCGCAAAAGACATTGGATCCGCAGCCGTTATGTTAGCGATAATAAACGTTATCATCGTGTGGGCATGTATTATAATTCTCTAATCACTATCAAAACCAACATCAGCCCAACTGGGCATGAAATCAACAAACGGAGTAATAAATGACAGCACTAATTTGCGGGTCCTATGCCTATGACTCAGTAATGACATTTCCTGATCAATTTAAAAATCACATTTTGCCGGACAAAGTTCATATGCTGAATGTTTCATTTTTAGTCCCAGAAATGCGACGTGAGTTTGGGGGTTGTGCGGGCAACATCGCATACAACTTGAATTTATTGGGCGGCCATGCACTACCAATGGCAACCGTTGGGCGAGACTTCACACCTTATGCAGAATGGATGGATAGATGCGGCATCGATCGAAAACACTTAAAAATCATTGACAGCGAATACACCGGCCAAGCGTTTATTACCACTGATATGGATGATAACCAAATTACAGCTTTTCATCCTGGTGCCATGGGTTTATCGCACAACAATTCTGTGGCTGAAGCGAACAATGTAAAAATCGGCATTGTTTCACCTGATGGACGCGACGGCATGATCCAACATGCACGAGAATTTAAAGAAGCCGGTATCCCTTTCATTTTTGATCCTGGCCAGGGCATGCCCATGTTTAATGGCGAAGACCTATTGACCTTTATCGACCAGGCTACATGGGTTACCGTGAATGATTATGAAGCTGAGTTATTGCAACAACGCACCGAATTATCCGCCCATGAAATCGCAGAACGCGTTGAAGCATATATTGTCACCTTGGGCTCCAAAGGTTCACACATTTATACGAAAAATCATCGACACGAAATCCCTTGTGCGCAAGCAGCAGCACTGTCCGATCCAACCGGTTGTGGTGATGCTTATCGAGCGGGATTACTCTATGGCTTGTTAAACGATCTTGACTGGGAAGTAACTGGAAGAATTGCATCACTGCTCGGCGCAATTAAGATTGCTCAACACGGCCCCCAAAATCATAGTTTTACACGAAGTGAATTTGCCGGATTTTACGAAAACAACTTTGGCAGCAAATTAGAAAGTTTTCTGGATTAAATTTATTTATCTTTCTTAGCATTAAAAAGCACGGAGTAATAACGTTTTTCTTAAATGCAGCGTTATTGCTCCGCAGCTTCAATCCTTAAGCATAATGCCCATGATGATGCTGTGAAGCCGTCTCTTCACGACCAAAGACGATGGACTTAGCTGGATCCCAACCAATAATCGCTGTTGTAGCCAAACCAATGGCAAGCAAAACAACGACACCAAACATTGTCGTTCCGGCGATGGAACTTTGCATTGCAACCAATATAACTAACATGCTTACAGCAAATCGAGCCATTCTTTCACTATAATTCAAATTCTCTGTAATCTTTCATGGTACTTCTCCTTTATGTATCAATTTTCAAATTAAAATAATATCAATGGCTCCCCAATTACGTCGTTTTTTAACTTTGCTATTAATAAATATTGCCCACCTAAGTTACTAAATAATTTCTGCAATATTGCCATTTAGTAACAAAGATCAAAAAGGTGTATTGTTTCCTTCATCTCGTTTAAACGGTAAAAACTTAGCAGATCGAGCTGTCCAATATTTCACAGGATCCCAGCCCAAGACCGCAGTGCTTATTTGAGCAAGGGCAATAATAATTACTACATTAAAAAAATCCGTATCGTAGAATGGGCTATACACAATTCCAACTACCACCAGCAAACTAACTAAAAACCTTGCCCAGCGTTCATCTGATGCCATATTTGTTTGCTTTTTTGACGTATTAATAACAAAGCTCCTTATCGATTAATACACTGAACAATAAGGGTCTTCAGAAAAAACAATGGGTAAATAAATAGCCAAATAAGGAAAGTTGAATCACATTGAGCCTCGATGCATGATGGTAGTTGCGAAACAATCCATCACAAAAAAGAAGCCCAATGCGAATAAGA
>Ga0316207_10000126_pt1 | contig 158271 bp, 155 predicted proteins | sample 6weekpyrite_MG_FD_204943 | JGI IMG/M metagenome (GOLD analysis project Ga0316207, IMG submission 204943) | Microbial mat bacterial communities from mineral coupon in-situ incubated in ocean water Damariscotta River, Maine, United States -... | ecosystem: Environmental > Aquatic > Marine >... | reverse complement strand
ACTTGAAAATATGAAAAGCGAATTTGTCTCGACGGTCAGTCATGAATTACGTACGCCGTTAACCTCGATAAAAGGTACATTGGGACTGCTACATGGTGGTGCCTTAGGTGAAATGCCAGAAAAAATCAAACAAATGGTTGATATAGCGGCTAACAATACCGATAGGCTATCTTTTCTGATTAATGATCTACTGGATATGGATAAGATTGCTAGTGGCAAAATGACATTTACATTAGAACAAGTCAGATTGATGGACGTTATTGATGATTCGGTTAAACTAAATAAGTCATATGCTGACAGGCATCATGTTGCATTCAATATTGTAAACCGGTTGGAAAACTTGAATGTGCTGGTTGATAAACAACGTATATTTCAAGTCCTGGCAAATCTATTATCAAATGCTGCAAAATTTTCTCATGAAAATAGCGTGGTCGATATTTTGGTTGAAAATAAAGAGAACTCGGTCAGGGTCTCTATCAGGGATTACGGTATAGGTATTGATAAGAGTTTTCAGGAACATATATTCAGTAAATTCTCCCAGGCTGATTCATCAGATACACGAATGAAAGGTGGTACAGGTTTAGGTCTTGCCATTACCAAGGAACTTATCGAGCGTATGCATGGTGAATTAGCTTACGAAAGCGAGAAAGACAAAGGTTCTGTTTTCTGGTTTGAATTGCCGATATCAGCAACACAATAATTCCTCTTTTCCATATTTGATGTTTATTAGAGGTTTGCTATAGTGAAACCCAGTGCAGTAGGGCGCATCTGGGTCCGCGGAAAGGGGAAGATCCCCACCTACCTTTGAACGACAAATCTATGTCCTTCTTTCTACCTGTATCGCGGCCAACAGGAATGACGAAAGGAGGGTTTCTATGAAATCATTACCTGCAAAGCCAAATCTAGAGTTCCTGAAAAAGGAAGCTAAAGCCCTGCGCAAGCTTCACCGTGATGCCGATAGCGTTTGTTGTGAACGTATCCGAACGGGCGACGCTTCATACAAGGCACTGTCAGATAGCGATATCCTGGCGCAGCATTTTTCGATTAATGATGCTCAGCGTATTATTGCGCGTGAATATGGCTATTCCAGCTGGACCACATTAAAGCGCTATATCGAGAACATAGGTCTGCCGATCTATCATGGTGTGTCAGATCGTAAGGAATATCATAAAACTATTACTAATTCTTATGATGCACGCAGTCTGAACTATGACAATAGCGAATGGCATCGTGATGTGGCAACGACAACCGTCAATTACGCTAAACCAGTAACAGGGCAGCATGTGCTGGATATCGCGACGGGTACGGGAACGATAGCATTTTACTGTGCCGAACTGGTTGGGCCCACTGGTAAAGTGACAGGTGTAGACATTTCAGAAGGCATGTTGGAGAAGTGTATTGAGAAACTTTCCGAGTGCAATCTGTCACACCTCGAGTTCAGCTACGGCGATGGCGAGCACCTCGATTTCAACCCGGCCAGCTTTGATCGTATATATTGTGCCAATGCGATTTTCTGGATGAGTAATCTACAGGCTGCTTTCCGACATTGGTATGAGTTATTAAAGCCAGGAGGCATTGTCGGCTTTAACGCAACGCCATCAACATCATTCTTTTGGGGCTATGCGGCACGTAAAGCCCTCGCAACGGTGGGTAGAGATTTTGTCTGTAATATTCCTGCTGGCGATGAAACGAATGTGCGTGACATGCTGGCATGTGCCGGGTTTGAAAATTTTCAGATGCATGCAGTGCCGAATGGATGCTTTGAGTCGGCCGAAGAAGCCAAAGTGCCTCCCTTCATCACACTTGATAGTTATGCGCCGGGGCAACACCCACACCCACTTGAGGGGATATCAAAAGTAGACATTGATAAAGCACAACAGGCCTTTGATGCTGAAGTAGATAAACACGCTACCGATGAAGGTGTCTGGCATGACATGACACAGCTTTATATATACGGACAGAAACCGTAACGAAATAGGACAGTGGCAGGTCTGATTGCCTGTCACTGTCCCTGTTTCATCAGCACGACTACTACTGCTGTTCTACCTTAATATCGACATTCGCACCCTGTGAAATGGTTTTGTAGACAGGTGAGAACTCGGCAAGTTCTCTGAGCTGTTCGGCTGTCGCATCCGCTTCTACCTTGAACGTCACACGAATGTCGCTGTAACCCTTGGCTACATCGGCATCAAGACCAAGGAAACCATTCAGATCGATATCACCCTCAAGTTCTGATTCAAGTGACTCAATGTGAATACCACGCACCGCGGCATGTGCGACCATGCTGGTCGTCACACACGCGGCCAGTGCATGCAGCAGGTACTCTACTGGGTTTGCGGCATCATCAACACCGGCCAGCATTGTCGGTTCATCCGCTTGAAACACGTACTTCTGTTTATGGGTATGTTCCTGCCCGGCAGCATAAAAGTCGCCGATGCTGCTGGCATTCTTACTGCCGCCATGCCACTGATTGGTCGCACGGAATTTACACTTTCCGAGTGACGGCTCGTTACTGATGGCATCGATGGTGTCGCAAAGGATATCCATGTCCAGTCCATTTACTGTGTGTTGTTGCTGTGTTGCAGTTACATGTGTCATCGTTATTTTCCTCTCGAAGAAGACAGACAGGTCTGTCTAGTTGCTAGGCAAAAAAAATGCCCGCTTTTAGTCGATCAGATTTTTTACCATTTTAATGGCATGTTTGATCGGCCAGGTGTCATGGTAGACCTCGGTCAGGGCAATTGCGCCGACAAGGATTACCATATAATCATCTGATAGCTGTTTTGCTGTCTGCTTATAGCGCCCAGGGTCAGATTCGATCAGCTCTTCAGACAGCTGTTTTATAAGATTACGTAACCACTCATAATGATTACTGCCTTTTTTGCGTAATGGGTCCTGTGGATCCGGTACTTCGGCGACCGTATTCAGGTATTCGCAGCCGCGTAACTCTGTGGCCTCGAGCCACGGTTGTATCGCCTCGATAATTGCCATAAAACGAGCCTTTGGAGTTCGTTTTGCCGCGACCTGCTGCTGAAAACTCTGTTTTTCCGTAATACTACGTTTTTCCAGGTAAGCCAGACACAGATCATCTTTAGCAGGAAAGTGCTTATAAAACGTAGCTTTAGCAACACCTGACTGCTCAATGACTTCGTTTATTCCGGTGGCTCGATAGCCCTGTTTATAAAAAAGCTCTGAAGCCACATCCAGTATGCGTTCTCGTGGTGTACCGCTTGTCGCTTTCTTACTCATGCAAGCAAGTATAGACAAGACAGACAGGTCTGTCTAACGTAATTTCAATTATTTTGAAATTACGTGTCACAGGCCTCTCTATAACGAAATATTGTTACTATATGTTTATCATTTCATAATTTCTGAGAGGCGAGAATATGTTTCATCCAATAACTATCCCATTTGGTTGCGTCATGCTTTTCAATGTCGTTGATCTAAAAGAAGGCGTTACCGTCGAAGATGTCGAGATGGTGCTTGGCGAGATGTGCAACGTGGTTAAAAATAATTATGGCGATGACCATGGCGGATTTATTGGCGGTCAGGTATATAAGAACAGTGGCTTTGTCTCTGATGAAGGCACGCTTGAGGGCGATACCAGGGCAGAAAAACGCATTAATCAGAATATGGGTGATCTGGTGATCGTAACTTACTGGAATTCTTTCGAACAGCACGAGAAATCCCATGCCGATGAATTATTTAACAAACATTTTTCAAGACTTGGTGAATTTTGTGATGCAACTTTTGAAGTTGGCTATGAAATGTTATGGCAGGGCGTACCGGAAGATGAGTAATGCCTGATAAGCATCAGCTGCAATGGGAAAGATTAGGGGCTACTGATCCTTACTGGGCAGTACTCACTGATAATACCAGGAAGAATGGCAACTGGAATGCCGAAGAGTTCTTTCAGACAGGTAAATCTGAAATCAAATACCTATTCCAGAGGCTTGAACAGTTAAATCTGACATTCACTGCGGAAGTTGCCGTCGATTTCGGGTGTGGTGTTGGGCGTCTTTCCAGAGCGTTAGCGGAGCATTTTACAAAAGTTATTGGTATTGATGTTTCAAGCTCTATGCTGGGTGAAGCTAGAAGTGCAAATGCACATATCCCTAACATTGAGTTTATCCATAACGTTGCAGAGGACCTTTCGGTATTGTCTGATATTAGCGTGAATTTTATTTACAGTAATATTGTACTTCAGCATATGCCACAGCAGCGTCAATCCCAGTATATAAAAGAGTTCTGCAGAATCCTTGGAGCGGGAGGTGTACTGGTTTTTCAGACGCCTTCGCAGTGTCGGCTCACTACTCGCGGAGGATGGGCGCATCTGTTGCTAGGCAACCGCATACTAAATGTAATTAGAAAATGGCGTTATGGTGAAGACGGTGTGATGGAGATTCATACCTTTGAGAAATCTAAAGTTATCGAGTTGTTAACACAGCACGGCATGTCGTTGGCTGGTGTTGATGCCTATGATTCTGCGGGCCCTGCTTATAAGAGCTATCGATATTTCGCAGTAAAAAGCTAACCGTCATATAGGGTTAGTGCAGACAAAATTTGCTGTGAAGAGAAAAAATGAGCATAGGGCAATACCTTATGCTCATATCTTCAATTTCCTATGAATGTGCGCGCGGTTGTCTCTGCTTGCCACTACGGCCTTTGTTTCCACCGCGAGGTGGGTTGCCACGACGCTTGCCGGCAGCCGGTTTACCCGAGGCACGTTTCGGTCTGTTATTCGAGTTTTTGTTGCGACCACGTTGAATTGGCTCAGGCTTGATGGTCGGATCAGGCTCGTAACCTTCGCAGGTGACCTGGTTGATTTTGCGCTTCATCAGTTTTTCAATTTCAGCCAGTAGTCCTAGCTCATCAACACAGACTAGTGACATGGCCTCACCTTCATTGCCTGCACGTCCGGTACGGCCGATACGATGAACGTAATCTTCAGCAATATTGGGTAATTCATAGTTCACTACATGCGGTAGCTGGTTTATATCCAGGCCACGTGCAGCGATATCTGTCGCAACAAGAACGCGTACACGACCAGACTTGAAATTGGCGAGTGCGCGGGTGCGTGCTCCCTGACTCTTATTGCCATGAATCGCGGCGCTGCTGATGCCATCTTTTTCAAGCTGTTCGGCCAGACGATTCGCACCATGTTTGGTGCGGGTAAAAACAAGTACCTGTTGCCAGTCATAGCCACCGATTAAGTGTGAGAGCAGTTCACGTTTACGTTTTTTGTCGACCTGTATAACAAGTTGTTCAACACTTTCTGCGGCGGTGTTCTGGCGTGCCACTTCAACCAGTGCTGGGTTGTGTAGTAGTCCATTCGCTAGTGTTTTTATCTCGCTCGAAAAGGTTGCCGAGAACAGCAGTGTTTGCTTTTTCTTTGGCACAAGTGCGATTAGCTTGCGGATGTCATGAATAAATCCCATGTCGAGCATGCGATCGGCTTCATCAAGTACCAGAATATCGATTTTTGACAGGTCTACCGAGCGTTGACTTACATGATCCAGTAGTCTGCCAGGTGTGGCAACGAGGATATCTACGCCTTTAATGAGTTTCTGTTTTTGAGGGTTAATGCTGACACCGCCAAAAACAACTGCTGAGCGTAGCGCCAGGTGTTTGCCGTAATCACGTACACTTTCATGTACCTGGGCGGCCAGCTCGCGTGTGGGTGTAAGCACCAGCGCTCGCAGTGGACGTCTACCCTTAGACGGTTGTTGCGTTGTAATAAGTCGTTGTAACAGTGGCAGTGTAAAACCGGCGGTCTTACCTGTGCCTGTCTGGGCAGCACCCATTAGATCGCGTCCTTCAAGGACGAGAGGGATAGCCTGTTGTTGAATAGGTGAAGGTGTGCTGTAACCTTTATCGGCAACAGCACGCAATAATTCGGCCTGCAGGCCGAGTGCGTCAAATGACATTGTGGATGTTCTCCAAATATAACGGGAGTCGGCCTGCCAGATTATGTATCTGGTTCGGTCGCGAGGCGGAGGCGTTGTATCTATGTTACTGGGGAAATCTAAAGAGATTACCGCTTTTGTTAAGGTACAGACCGATGTGTACCTGAATGTGGGCGGGAGTATACATGGCTTGTAAGCAAAATACCTGTATTTTTATGGATTATTTTGTATTTCTGACACTTATAGCTACTTAAAGTGAATAATATCCAGTGCCGCCAATACGCCAATGATCACCATCGCCGGCCCAATCAGGTAGCGCAGGTAATGTACAAGCCTTACGCCAGGGTTTAATACGCTCATTTCAGGATTTTGCGGATTAACATTTGCAGTGAGCGCAATGCCCTTATCTTCAAGTTGTTGAATGACCTTTTTTGCCCAGTTCTCGGAACCCGAACTGGCGCTGAAATCGATAGTACTCCCTGTATAGTCGTTACCAAGATAGGAATATTCGTAGCTGGCAACAGGTGTGTAGTTACTACCATCTCCCGATCCCAGAGAGGAACGTATGCCAGTTGATAGAAGTTTTGCGCTAACTTTCGGCCAGCGTTTACTTTGTCTGGCCTCTGCGTGTGAAACAAATGCCGTAATGGTAATGAATACACCAAGTAGAGCGAGCATGGACCAGCCTAGTTTTACAAAAAGACTATTATTCTCTGTTAGCACTGCAGCAATAATGACAAGTAAAAATGCGAGAATGAAAAAGAACGCAAAAATCTGGCTGGATGTGACGAGTCGGATGAAGTTCTGCATGAATCGAATACCTGTGTTTGCCTAATTATAGCAATCAGATCCGCTGATGTATCAATGCTATAGTGTAAAGGGTAATGTGCAACGTGCCTGATGGGCAGGAATGACAAATACGAATCCACATATTGTTTTAATCGGCGCAGGCATTATGAGTGCTACCCTGGGTATTATGCTGAAAAAGCTGATGCCGAATGTACGCATTTCAATATATGAGTATCTTGATCGCGTGGCGGCGGAGAGTTCCGACGGCATGAATAATTCGGGTACCGGACATGCCGCGTATTGTGAACTGAACTATACCCCTGTTGAAAATAACCAGATCAGTATCGATAAAGCACTTGCGATCGCCGAGTCATTTGAAATCTCCAAGCAGTTTTGGGCCTATTTAAAAGAGTCACACACAATTCAGTTTTCTGAGCATTTTATTAACTCAGTACCACATATGAGTTTTGTCAGGGGCAATGTCAGCTTTTTAAAACAACGTTTTGACGCCATGCACCAGGCTGCGATATTTAAAGATATGCAATTCAGTGCTGATGCGTCCAATATAAAAGAGTGGGCGCCGCTGATTATGGCAGGCAGGCAATCGACCGAGATGGTTGCGGCGACACGTATGACAGCAGGTACCGATGTTAATTTTGGCGCCATCACACGTGACATGATGCGCTCGCTAGAATCGTCACAAGGTGTTGAGCTGTGTTTACAACACAAAGTCACCGGGATTACCGATTTAACATCGCGCTCTCAACAGCGATGGCGCCTGCGCATCATAGACATTGCTAACTCCAGGCATAAAGACGTTGATGCTGATTTTCTGTTTATCGGTGCGGGTGGTGGTGCACTAAGCCTGTTGCAGAAAACAGGTATTGCGGAGTCTCGTGGCTATGCAGGTTTTCCCGTTAGTGGGCAATTTCTCTTATGTCGTAACCAGGAAGTTGTACAGCAACATCATGCCAAGGTATATGGAACTGCAGAAGTCGGTGCACCGCCAATGTCAGTACCACATCTGGATACGCGAGTGATCAATGGTGAAAGGCTGTTATTTTTTGGACCTTACGCCGGTTTTGTCAGTAAGTTTCTTAAGCAGGGTTCGTACTTAGATTTACCGGCGTCTATTCGACCGGATAATATCTGGCCGTTGTTATCGGCAGGTATGAATAATTTTTCTCTGACCAAATATCTTGTCAAGCAGTTATTGCAGAGTGAATCCGACCGTTTTGCTGCATTACAAAAGTATTACCCACAAGCAGTCCAGCAAGACTGGACACTTACCACTGCCGGGCAACGTGTTCAGGTGATTCAGCGTACTGCCTCGGGTAGTGGTGAACTGAAGTTTGGTACAGAAGTGGTGAGTTCCAGCGACGGTTCTGTCACAGCACTGCTGGGTGCATCGCCGGGTGCATCGACCTCAGTTTCGATTATGCTTAGTGTGCTGGAGAAAATGTTTCCTGAAAAAATGCAGCAGAAAGACTGGCAGTCTCAACTGAAGCAAATGATTCCTTCGTTTGGTGAGTCACTGGTTGCTGATGATGAATTATGTCTACAGACGAGAGAACGCAGTCATGCTGTGCTGGAGCTGGAGTCATAATACTAGAGGTTGCTAAGGCATCTATACTGTGATGCCTCTAATTTAATACTACAAAGCGTGCCTGGTGACAGGGCCGACCTGTTTTATCTATGATCCATAACATATAGGGGCCTGGAGGTGCGACGCCTCCGTTAGGTGGTGATGTTACTGAGAGAGTGCCACTATTACCTACCTGAGAAAAATTGAGACCGACATATCGTTGATCACCATCCCATGCATGGGTGACAGTACCACAGCGTAATAATGCTACTCGTGCAATATCTGCTGCATGTGGTGTGCTGATGGTAAAATTTTCACCATAACCTATCTCTTCTGGTGCTGAGCTTAGCAAAGGCCTGTCTGGATGACCGTCATACCAGGGTGAGTAGATTTCAATGCGATACTCTTTTTTATCATCGCCACCGCTTGCTGAGTTGAAATTTGAACCAGCAGTAAAAACAAGCCCATTCGGCATCAGTAAAGCGATGGAGTGATAGTTGCGCACAACTCGAGCATGAGGTGTCGTCTGCCATGTTTCAGAATTTTCTGAACTAGTCTCATGATTCTCATTCAGGTCGTAACGATGCTCGTCCCAGTTGATAGGTGGTGTATAGATCTCAGCCTCCAACCCTGTAGCCCCATCCGGGCTACCCGGAGCATCTTCAGGTAGATTGCGGTTATCATGGTTTATACCACCCGTAAAGGCTACCTCTCCAGTCGGAAGCAGGGTAGCACAGCCATGTCTTCTAAACGGAACCTCACCTTCTGGCCAGTCACGTACTCCTGCGAGTTTCCAGTCTGGCAAATTGTCAGGGTCATCTATATCAAGTGTAATGCGATGTATGCCTTCATAACCTGAGAATAGTAAAGAAGTACGATAATTATCACCTGGCAATAATGGTAATAATATGGCCGTGTGATTCGTTTCTAAATAAGTTTTTTCATCATGCGGAGGTTTCGGTAGTAGTAATTCTTGATCAATTAGACCTGTCTCAGGGTCGTAGAAACCACAGTTACCATCATTCGGTGATACCATGAAGACCTTACTATTAGGTACTACATACATACGAGGGTAATAGATATAATTATTTTCACCTGCTGGGCGAGTCTGCCCGTCAGGCAGTTCAACGTCTTCATGAACGTCGTTCCAGTTTACGTAGAGCCAGTGACCATTAGCATATCGCCAGGAATTATTATTAGGCGTATAGATCTCAGGCAACCAGGTGGCGTGGCGACCATCAAATAAGTTTGGGTGGCCACCGACCGCCAGGACATGCCCATTGGCAAGCGTTACTAATGTTGGATACCAACGACCACCACCTAATTGCCTATCAGGCTCAGGAAGCATATCGGCAGCTCTTTCAAATTCGAATTTGTTAAGCCTGAGAATGTCGCATTCTTTTGCTCCGCTCCAATGATTTCTAGGTTGACCGTGGCGATCAAAATGTTGATCTGCCTGTCCTTCAGGGTTTGGCTCGTCATTAATTTCTGGTGGGTCATTCCATTGTTCTGTCCCGCCACCAATAAGTAGTGATCCATCTGGGAGAAACGAGTGTTCGCAACAGAAAACATCCGCAGTGGTATTTCCAGTTAACTCTATTTCATTGGTTTTGATATTATAGAGGCGTGTATTTTGTATTTGTCCACTATCAGCATTAGATTTATCATGCTCATCACCACCAAGTATTAGTACATATAAATTACTCTTAGTACTTGGTAATAAAGCTGCATGCACTGCAAGAATTTCTGCATCATCGAGCACAATTTCCCATGGGTCTTCGGGGCCTTCTTCAAGGTTATCGAGGTTGTTTGTGGTAGTACTGTCACCGCTAGTACGCAGGTACTGACGCGTAGGACCGTTGACGACTTCTATTTCATCCTGGTTGCCATCACTATCCTCAACAAAATAGGTGTGTCTATTTTCGAGGATATCTTGAATTGCCCAGCTTAAGCGGCGTTTACGCCAGCTTGAACCTGGGTTTGCTAGTGCCAGGATATCGCCATCAACATCCCTGTAGACATGCGTAACGCGACGGTTAGCCATACTATGGTTCCTTTATTTTTTCTGAGCTCGAAAGCAATAACTCGCTGAGTAATAATTAAATTACCCACGAGCATAATGATGAAATGAAAACTCTCCCGGCACTTATAAAAACACTTAGAAAATATTGAGTCAATTAGAAAAAAAGTGTCAGAGCTATTACGCGAACAGAGGTGTAGTTGGAGTGACGTTTAAATTGTTACAGTATGTGCAGTCTATCACCGACACTGATATGTCCACTTTCAATGACCTTGACGCAGAAGCCAGCTTTTTTACGTAAGGCCTTACCCATGCCGATGCCTTCAATCTTGTCTAAATAGCCACAGGGTGGTCGCGGTTTGTGGTATTCAAATACTGCACTACCAATTTTGAAGCGTTTGTCGACAAGTTTGATGTGTTTAATATTGTTGACGACAATGTTGCGACGGTGTGCACCTTTATCGAGTGTCAGCTCAGTTGCCTGTTCTGCCTTCGATAATTCGTGCTGTGTAATCAGTGTTACCTGACAGGCTTCGATGGGGCGCCAGAAGCCATTGCCATCATGATAACGATCGCCCTTCAGTCCACGCTCCGCAATGGCATCAACTTCAGTTACCGCCCGCATGGGTTCTCCAGCAGTTGTAGTAATATAAATAGCGGTCACTTCCGGTTTGGCCGTGCTTCGCCGAAACCATGCTCTCAGTGTTGTTAGGAAATGTAACATGCATCCATCCTAGCATTGAGTTCCATTATGTGCAGCGTTAGACTGAAAGCAGTTTTTCGAAAGGTGAGCACAAATGGCGAAACTGAATGTTAACGGGAAACTTGTTAGCGTAGATGTTGATGATTCCACTCCGCTATTATGGGCGCTGCGCGAGCAGCTCGGCCTGACAGGCACCAAATACAGCTGTGGCATTGGTCAATGTGGTTCCTGCACCGTGCATATTGATGGGCGCGCGGTACGCGCCTGTATGGTCAGTGTTGCTTCTCTGCGACCGACGCAGAAGATTGTGACCATTGAAGGCCTGTCCGAAAAGAATGATCATCCATTGCAGCTGGCCTGGAAAGAACTCGATGTGCCACAGTGTGGCTACTGCCAGCCCGGCATGATCATGTCTGCTGCAGCCTTGTTAAATACCAACCCGAATCCTTCAGATGCTGATATTGATACCAATGTGACGAACCTGTGTCGTTGCGGCACGTTTAACCGCGTGCGCAGTGGCATTCATCTGGCGGTAGATATCGAAAAGCGTGGGGTTCAGCATGAAAAAAGATAATGTGAATATCTCTCGACGCGAGTTTCTGGTTAACAGTGCCAGCGTAGCCGGTCTGGGTGTTGGGTTTTCTCTGGGGCTGTATTTGCCATTTAGCCAAAGTGCCACGGCGGCCGAGTCTGCTGGCAAGGGAGCCACCGAGGTCAATGCCTGGGTTGTCATTCAGCCCGATGACACGGTCATTATTCGTATTGCGCGTTCCGAGATGGGACAGGGTACGCTGACGGGGCTCGCACAGATGGTAGCGGAAGAGCTTGAATGCGACTGGTCAAAGGTCAGGACCGAATATCCAACCCCGGGGCAGAATGTTGCGCGTGATAATGTCTGGCGCAGTTTTTCTACTGGTGGTAGCCAGGGGATTCGCGGTAGTCACCTGTATGTACGCAAGGGGGGCGCGGTAGCCAGGCAGATGTTGATCGAAGCGGCATCTGAAGAATGGGGCGTGCCTATGGAGGAATGCATTGCCGCAAACAGTGTCATTACGCACAACCCCAGCGGTCGTACGATTAAATATGGCCAGGTTGCGGCCGCCGCCGCCGAGTTGTTTCCTCCCGAACATGTCACGTTAAAGAATCCAAAAGACTGGAAACTGATTGGCAAACCGGTCAAACGACTTGATACCCAAGACAAGACCAATGGCAAGCAGGTGTTTGGTACAGATCTATCTCTTCCAGGTATGTTGAATGCCGCTATCAAGGCCTGCCCGGTGTTTGGTGGTAAGGTGAAAAGTTTCGATGCCAGCAAGATTAGTAAGCGTAAGGGTGTTCGTAAGATTGTACAGGTTGGTGCTGATGCCGTGGCCGTGGTGGCTGATACCTGGTGGCAGGCAAAGACCGCGCTGGATGCATTACCAATTACCTGGGATGAAGGGCCCAATGCAGCCGTTTCGTCGGCAGATATTGCTAAGCTGCTTGATGCCGGCCTGACCTCAAATGAAAAAGTTTTTGTTGGCAATGAACATGGTGATGCAAAGGCGGCGATCAAAAGCGCGGCGAAGACGCTTGAAGCCACCTACGCCTATCCTTATCAGAACCATGCCTGCATGGAGCCAATGAACGCAACCGCATTATGGACACCTGACAAGTGTGAGGTGTGGTGTCCAACCCAGAATGGTACCGAGGCACTGAATACGGCAGCAAAGGCGGCGGGTTTGCCAGTGAGTAAGTGTGATGTCTATAAGATTCACCTCGGTGGAGGTTTTGGTCGGCGTGGTGCCGTGCATGATTTTGTCACACAGGCGGTGTTGATTGCCAAACAATTACCAGGTACACCAGTGAAAATGCTGTGGTCACGCGAAGAAGATATGGCCCATGGACAGTATCACCCGATCACTAAATGCAAACTCACCGCCGGGCTGGATAAGGATGGTAACTTAAGTGGGCTGCATGTACGTATATCAGGGCAATCCATTCTTGCCTCGATACGCCCGCAGTGGCTGGCAAAAGATGGTTCTGATCCGGTTACGTTCCAGGGTTTTCAAAAGGATGGTGATCATGCGATCAGTTATAGCGTGCCAAATCTTCTCGTTGAGCATGCGATGCGTAACCCGCATATACCGCCGGGCTTCTGGCGTGGTGTGAACATCAACCAGAATACCATTTACATGGAATGTTTTATTGATGAACTAGCGCATGCGGCCGGTAAAGACCCACTCGAGTTTCGTCGTAAGATGATGGCGAACCATCCGAAGAGTCTTGCCGTGCTAAATGCCGTAGCTGAAAAGGCCGGCTGGGGTAAACCGGCAGGTAAGGGAATCCATCGTGGTCTTGCAGTGGTGAATACCTTTGCCAGTTATGTGGCCGCGTGTGCCGAGGTGTCCGTGGATAAGGATGGTATTTTAGCGATACATCGTATTGTAGCTGCGACTGATCCCGGTTATGCCGTTAACCCACAACAGATCGAAGCGCAGGTTGAGGGCTCATTTGTGTTTGGCCTGTCGGCATTGCTATATGGTGAATGTACCGTACAGGATGGTCGTATCGTGCAGTCAAACTTTCATGATTATCCCTCCATGCAGATACGCGATATGCCTAAAGTGGAGACCATTGTCATGCCTTCCGGCGATTTCTGGGGCGGCATCGGTGAGCCAACGATTGCCGTCGCGGCTCCTGCGGTACTGAATGCTATTTTTGCCGCAACAGGTAAACGCATTCGTGAATTCCCATTAAAAGATGTCGACTTGCGAGCAGCCAGTTAATGCAAACTTATGGTAGCGAACAGGAAATCTTAAGCAAAGCCATCGAGTGGTTACATCAGGGGTATGATGTTGTCCTTGTTACCGTATTAAAAACCTGGGGTTCATCACCGCGACCTGAGGGTTCACTGATGCTGATGCGCAAGGATGGTATTTCCTGTGGCTCGGTTTCCGGTGGTTGTGTTGAAGAAGACCTGACAGCACGTTACCGCGATGAGCAGCTGGGACAATTTCCAACGAAGGTGAATTATGGCGTCAAGCGTGAAGATGCGACACGGTTTGGCCTTCCCTGCGGCGGTCGGCTAGAGCTGTTGCTAGAACAGCTGGATGATATTGAAGCACTACAGCAGCTGTTATCCGCAATACAACAGCATCGACTACTGGCGCGCCATGTCGATCTTCAGACCGGGCAGGTGACGTTACAGCGGGTCAAGCATGAACAGGATTTTACTGTCAGCAATATCTTTGTGCGTAAAGTGTTTGGGCCACAGTGGCAGATGCTGTTGATTGGTGCGGGACATCTTTCCTACTATGTTTCGCAAATGGCAATGATGCTCGGTTACCGCGTGATCGTCTGTGAACCGCGTGAAGAATATGCTTCTGAGTGGCAGATTGTGGGAACCAGGTTGACCACCAGTATGCCAGATGAGGCCGTAGAGCAGTTTGCACAGCAGGCGCGCAGTGTAGTCATTGCGCTGACACATGATCCAAAACTGGATGATATGGCCTTGCTGGATGCGTTACAGTCTCCGGCCTTTTATGTCGGCGCGATAGGTTCACAGAAAAACTGTGCCGCAAGGCGCGAACGCCTGCAGTCGCTTGGCATTACAGCAACGCAATTACAGCGTCTGCATGCGCCTGTTGGGGTGCCGATTGGTAGCCATACGCCAGCAGAGATTGCAGTGTCTATTCTGGCTGAAGTAACACAGCAACGTAATGCCGCTAGCCAGGTTACAACCGCTTCTGTCAGTATCGTATGACTGAATTACCCGTGGGTATTCTGCTCGCAGCCGGGCAGAGCCGCCGCTTTGGTAGCAACAAACTACTGCATCACACTATTGATGACACGCCCATGCTACTGGTATCAGCCAGAAAACTTGTCTCGGTATTGCCACACAGTGTTGTCGTTATCAACGAAAAGCTACAGAGCATCTCCAGGAAGCTTGAATCGCTGGGCATGCAGGTAGTAGTCAATGAACAGGCTGAGCAGGGTATGGGAAGCAGTATCGCCTGTGGTGTTGCAGCGAGTTCGAACGCCGTTGGCTGGCTGATTGCGCTCGCAGATATGCCGTATATAAAAGAGAGTACCACTCACCAGCTTGTCACCCGGATGCAACAGGGCGCAGGCATTGTCGCGCCAGAATGTGACGGACAACGTGGCCACCCGGTGGGTTTTGCAACGAAGTATCAGCAGGACCTGTTAAACATACAGGGTGATTGCGGTGCACGTGTTGTGCTGGAGCAACATCAAAGCGATGTAGTGTTGTTACAGACCGATGACAATGGCGTCTTGATTGATGTTGATCAGCCAGATTAGAAATAAATAGCAAGGAACTTCGATAATAGGTTAGCATCTACACAAGATAACTGATTTGTCTCGCGAGCCCCTATGCGTTTTATACTCCTGCTGATATCACTGTTTCTTTATTCATTACCCTCACTGGCGGCAGCATCCTGTCCCGGGCCACTTCAGCATACGGTTAAGACGCTGGTAGAAAATAATCCTGTGGATCTATGCAAGTCCTATCTTGGCAAGGTTGTGCTGGTGGTTAATACGGCGAGTAAGTGTGCCTATACCTATCAATATGAAGGCCTTGAGGCGGTGTATAAGACTTATAAAGAACAAGGGCTCGTTGTGCTGGGTTTCCCATCGAATGATTTTTCCGCGCAGGAGCCTGGTACTGAAAAGACAATCCGTAATTTTTGTCGTATGACATACGGTGTGCAGTTCCCGATGTTCAGTAAGACGCGCGTGATACAGCGTAATGCTGATCCACTTTTTGCAACGCTGGGGAAACTCTCAGGTGAATTTCCGCGCTGGAATTTTCACAAGTACTTGATCAATCGCAAGGGTGAACTGGTTGGCAGTTATGGCAGCCATGTCGAGCCTACTGATGCACAACTGGTCAATAAGATTAAACTATTACTAAAGCAGTAATTCATTATGGCTGATCAACATTGGTATGCAGAACCGGTAGATAATGTTCTGACGCATTTCAATACGACGGTTGATGGGTTATCTGAAACCGAAGTCGCCAACAGGCTTGCACAGTATGGCGCAAATCGCTTGCCTGAACCTGAGTCGCGCAGCGCATTAATTCGTTTTCTTACTCAGTTTCATAATGTACTCATTTATGTGCTGATCGCTGCAGCCATCGTCACAGCGTTTCTCGGCCACTGGGTCGATGCGGGAGTGATCTTTGGTGTTGTGCTGATAAATGCCTTCATCGGTTTTGTGCAGGAAGGCAAGGCGGAGAATGCATTACGCGCTATCCGACAAATGCTCTCACCCAATGCCATGGTTAGACGTGGCGCAAGGCAGGTATCCATCCCGGCCGTTAACCTGGTGCCTGGTGATATTGTGGTACTGCAATCAGGTGACAAGGTTCCCGCCGATCTGCGAATGCTACGTGCGAAAGGCCTACAGATACAGGAAGCTGCGTTGACAGGTGAATCACTGGCAGTCGAAAAACAGGTTGAGCCAGTTCAGAGCAGGGCAGTGTTGGGTGATCGTAGCTCGATGTCCTTTTCCGGCACACTCGTCACGCATGGTCAGGGTACGGGCATTGTGGTTGAGACCGGTGTCAATACCGAGATTGGACACATCAGTGAAATGGTCCAGCATGTTGAATCACTGACAACACCATTGTTACGACAGATGGCGCAGTTCGGGCGCTGGTTAACCGTTGCTATCATGTTAATAGCGATGGTGACATTTGTGTTTGGCATCCTGTTACGTGATTACCAGGCAGCCGATATGTTTCTTGCTGCGGTCAGTCTTGCCGTAGCTGCGATCCCCGAAGGGTTGCCGGCCATAATGACGATTACGCTAGCGATAGGGGTGCAGCGTATGGCAACACGCCATGCGATTATTCGTCGTCTGCCTGCCGTGGAAACGCTCGGTTCGGTTTCCGTTATCTGTTCTGATAAAACCGGCACGTTAACACGGAATGAAATGACAGTACGCAACCTGACGACATCGAATGATATCTTTGAGTTGCGCGGCACAGGTTATGATTCACATGGCAGTATTGTGCTTGATGGCCAGGAACGACTTCCCGAACACCACCCACTGCTCATGCAGGCCTTACGTGCAGGTGTGTTATGTAATGATGCGTCTCTGGAAGATGGTGGCCGCGAACATACTGTGCACGGCGACCCTATGGAAGGTGCGTTGCTGATCGCCGGGCTTAAGGGTGGTCTGGATCTGACAGTTGAGAACAGACACTATCCACGCACGGATATGATCCCATTCGAATCCGAGCATCGCTTTATGGCGACGCTTCATCATAGCCATGAGGGCGAGTCGTTTATTTTTATTAAGGGCGCACCTGAACGTGTCATAGAGATGTGTTCACAGCAACGTGGTTTTGACGGTGATAGCCCTGTCGATGAAGATTACTGGCTCAAGCGCATTGATGAGCTGGCCCAGCGCGGACAGCGTGTACTGGCGATTGCTATGAAAAATAGCAGTCATGATCAGATGGATCTGAGTTTTGAAGATGTTGAAAATGATCTCATCATGCTGGGGCTGTTTGGTCTCATCGATCCCCCACGTGATGAAGCCATTAGCGCGGTTCAGGCGTGTAGTGATGCTGGTATTCGTGTGAAGATGATCACCGGTGATCACGGTGCAACAGCACGTGCCATTGCAGGACAACTCAAGCTTAAAAATACAGAAGATGTGCTAACCGGTCAGCAGCTGGATGAGATGAGTGAAGATGAATTACGCCAGCGTGTGCTTGAAGTGGATGTGTATGCTCGCGTGAGTCCGGAACACAAGCTCCGTCTTGTCAGGCTAATGCAGGATCAGGATCTGATTGTAGCGATGACGGGTGATGGTGTGAATGATGCCCCTGCATTAAAACGTGCTGATGTCGGCACGGCAATGGGACATAATGGTACCGAGGCAGCTAAAGAGGCTGCCGAGATGGTGCTCACCGATGATAACTTTGCCTCCATCGCACATGCGGTAGAAGAAGGGCGCACGGTTTACGATAATCTGAAAAAATCCATACTGTTTATTTTGCCGACCAATGGTGGTGAAGCACTGATTATTCTCGCGGCGATCATGCTTGGCTTTCAGCAATTGCCATTAACTCCAGTACAGATCCTTTGGGTGAATATGGTAACAGCAGTGACGCTGGCGCTATCGCTTGCCTTTGAACCCTCTGAAAAGAATGTCATGCAACGGCCGCCGCGTAATGCCCGGCAGCCCATGTTATCGCGTCATCTTGTTTGGCGTATTCTATTCGTCTCAGTGATTTTAATGGCAGGAACATTCTGGCTATTTATTCTCGAAGTGCAACGTGGAGCCAGTATTGAATATGCACGTACAGTCGCGGTAAACACGCTGGTGATGTTTGAGATCTTCTATCTGTGGAATTCGCGCTATATTACGGCATCGGTTTTTAACTGGCAGGGGTTTGCTGGAAACCGTTATGTCTTGATTGCAATTGGTGTGCTTATTGTCCTGCAGCTGAGCTTTACCTATTTATCCTCACTACAAACGCTGTTTGGCACTGCAGCGATTGATGCGTTCGTATGGCTGAAGATTGTAGCTGTCGCAGCCTCGGTACTGTTTCTTGTTGAACTGGAAAAAATCTACTTACGCTACGTTGAACGCAAGAGAGCGGGCTAAGCAATAAGATTTTTGTAAAAACTGGCGTGTATTCAACGCGCAAGTATTCTTAGAAGCAGGTGCCCATCGCCAGGGTTGAGATTGTGTGGTGCCTGAATAACATGTGTGGTCGCACGACCAGCTAAGGCCGGGACCTGTTTCAGGTCCTGACTCACCGTTGGCACCAGATTATCCAGCCCCATATGTACGATTGAGTGATACTGAATTTCAGGATGCACCTGCTGGTTTAGCCAGTCGATCAGGTTACCTGTGCCGGCGGGAGCAAGATCAAGCATGGCGCCACGTGAATGCTTTAGATAGTCGTATTTGTTGCCACCAAACAGGCTCTTGAGAAAGTCGATTCCCGGTCCAGGACAGAAGAAAGGTTTACTATCGACAACCTCCAGCCCTTGAACTGCACGCGGTGTCCCAAGATGTGGGGAGGCGATAGTAATGAGCTTGTGTATATTTACTAGCTCAGGTTTTATTGCAACCAGTCTTGCGACCACGCCACCTGACGAATGGCCAGCAACCTCTAAAGATTCATCCGGGTGCCGTTGTTGTATAAACGCGAGCTGAGAGGTCAGATGTGAGGCCTGTAATAACATCGGCGTATTGGAAGGCAAATGTACGCGATAAAAACGTTTTGACGTGACCCGGGAAGGATATCCTGGCAGGTGGCTAACTCCCTGAGGAGTAGCGATGACAACGCCTGCATCATGCCAGCCATGTTGCACCAGTAGGGGCGCAACACCACTGCGCACCCAGGTATCAGCATTGGCATTCCAGCCATGCACCAGCACCAGTACATCAGCGCGTGCCACGCTAGTCAGCAGACTGGCTACAAGTACAAGGATATAAAAGTAAATACGATTTGTTTTCATGATTGTTCAGGTCTGTGGGACGGTTTAGTTAGTATGAAGTACATACCATATAACATTGGTGCGACGGCCGCTAATTTGATGCCGTAGTGAATAGTGGAAAAAAAGATCAGGTAGCTGCAACTCAGCAGCATAACAGTGACTGCCATGACCTTTGCAGCAAGTGGGATGACGCGGTGTTCTTGCCATTGTTGCAGTGGTGGGCCAAATAATTTGTGGTGATAGAGCCAGTCGTGAAAGCGTTGCGAGCTACGTGAAAAAGCCCATAGCGCCAGCAACATAAATGGGGTCGTTGGCAAAACTGGTAAAAAAGCACCAATAGCGCCGATGGTGAAAAAGGTCCAGCCGAGAAGGAAATACAATGTACGATTCATGGGTGAAAATTATTTAGCAGCTGGTACCAGATTTCTAATGTTGGAAAGTAGAGTATAGCTGTTTTCCGGGTGTGATACCTGTTTGCGCTGCCCATGCCGATTGTGGTGTCTGTTATTGCTGGTGTACAACTGCCAAACTGGCCTTTTGCCTTCATTCAGCGCATCCTCTCATAGCGCCCCAGCAGACTGGTTTGTCGACATTTGGGTTTGCGTGGTTTACTGCGGGCAAATGAATCCGTCTAATCGGTTACATATTTTTCCCCAGGATAAAAAAAGGGCCGCTAAATAGCGGCCCATACGTCAGTGAGGAGTGTTATTCGAAATTTTTCACGAGCATTTTCTGGGTGACATAACCATGTCCCTTAGTCTGCGCGCCGACGTTAAGAGAATCACCCTTGAGGTGATTCTTGTTGATATAGGCCGGGTAGATAGTCGCAATTTCCTTCTCGGTTTTGACAACCACCTTAACGACAAGCGCCGATGTATCCACTTTGTACCAGCCTGAGTTATTCCACTTCCAGCTGGTGCTACGGTTCCAGTTATTTGCTGGGAAACGAATCGCCATGATGTCATCTTCAGGGTAAAGCTTTTCCCATTCTTTGCGAATCATTGTCATCAGGTTCGATTTATCTGAGCCTGAATATTTATCACCTGGCGCTTTGATGGAGGCCAGCAGCTCTGCTGCCATCGCGTTTTCAACCGCATCGATCTTCTGCTTTTGCTGGTCATATTTTTTAACTAGCGCAACAACCGCAGGATCCTCTTTACCTTTTATTGCTTCCATAACACTGAGTACATCAGTAGCTCTACGAAAATGCTGTGCGACGCCACCCTTGAAAAACGCCGGTTTGTTATTGGCGCGTGCTTTTTCAGCCATGCTGACAGCCTGATTTATTTCTTTATCAAACATGCCGGGTAGTTTGTTGGCATAGTCATCCTGGTATGCCTTGAATTTATCCAGGTATTTATCATTCGTCTTGAGCCAGGTTTTCAGGCTGCGAGCCTTGTTAGCCTGAAGTGGCAAGGCGTATTTTGTTGGCAGGCTCTTGTAGAACGCATATTCATCATTAAATTTTGGAACAACAACTTTGGCCTTTTCAGGGTTATTGAAGACACTGCGTGGGTTTTTATATGCCTTATACATTTCCTTCAGTCGTGCAACATCCTGGTCATAATCGGGGAAATTCTCGATATCGGCTTTTTTCGCATTTGCCTGAAATTTGCCATAGCCTTCGAGGTAATATTCTTCGAGAAGTGGCGTGTTTTTCTTCAGCGCATCCATCCATGACTTAACATTTTTTACCTTTTTGTGATCCTGCGGCAGTTTGGCATTCTCAAATTCAATAAACACCTGATCCAGTTTCTTCGTGATACCGAGCCCGGGTTCTGGCTTACGGGTATAGGTTTTCTTCTCATGTAGTGCCTTATAGGTCTTAAAAGTTTTCACCATCGAGGAGACTTTATTAGAGATAGACTTGAGCGCTTTTTCCTGGGGGTAGAGCAGCTTCTGTCCTGCCAGTGTTTGTGTGCTGATAGCACCAAGCATGCATACCAATAGAATTGTAAACAGCCCCTTCAGGCTCTTCTGAGTCAGAATCATGGATATCTCCTTAGCGTCTTAAGTGGACAGATTTCTGCAATCTGTGCTTTAGAAGTGACGTTATTATTTGTGATGTCACATCTAGCCCTTGTGATATTTTTGTATCGGAATCTCAACAATATCCTTTAATTTCATAGTGACTTTTTAGGGGAGCGCGCAAGAATAACTTTATTTATAATCAGGTAATTAGATGACAGACGGTATCAGATTCATGACATGGTGCGCAGTCAAACTGGCAGCAGCAACATATAATTAGAAGCATGAGCCAGAACTCTATGCAATTTCTCTATGGTGATCGTGAGCTACTGCTTACCGTGGGTGATATTTTCTCCGCGAGTGCCGAGGTTATTGTTAGTCCTGCACAGCCTGATCTGAATAATACGAAAGCCCTTGCCGCCGAGTTTGTCGTTCGTGGTGGTGCCAGTGTGCAGCAGGAATGTGAGCAGTTCATCCGGCATCATGGCGAGCTGGAAAATGGCATGGTAGCGATGACATCAGCAGGAGAGATTCCCTATGAAGCAATTTTGCACGCGGTAGTACCATGCTTTGGTGATGGGGATGAGGTCATGAGTGTCACGCGTGCAGTATCAAATAGTCTCAAGCTTTGTAGTATGCATGCATGGCAAACAATTGCTTTTCCTGACTTTTATGAAACCACAAAGGAAATGCCGGTTGAAATGGTGGCACAGGGCTTTTTCCATGCCATTACCTCATTCTGGGATGCGCGCCTGGATGAGCCGCCATTTACAATCATTCTGTGCCTCAGTGAAGCGAATTTTCGGCCCTTTTTTGATGCATTTCGGCAGGCCTCCATGATGCCGGACGAGGATGAGCCATTGCTGGTAGAAAATACGGCTGAAAGTGCAGAAGTTATTGCAGGAAGCGTCACTTTGGACGAAAATGAGATATCTGCTCTGCAGAATGACGAGGTCAGCGACTGGTTTAAATAAAAAAAGGTGTATTTCTGCTAAAGTAGCGCTACACTACTGTAGTAAGATTTTACCCGGGTTTTTTCAGTGTCACTTCTTTTTAAGATCGTTCCTGTTTAATACCTCGTAAGACTTGTAACACACTATTTTATTAACTATTTTTTTTGAGGTAATTATTATGGCGACAGGTACTGTCAAATGGTTCAACGAATCTAAGGGCTTCGGCTTTATTTCTCCAGAAGACGGCAGCAAGGATGTCTTCGTACATTTTTCTGCGATTCAGGGTTCAGGTTTCAAAACTCTTGCAGAAGGCCAGAAGGTCTCTTTTGATGTTGAAAATGGCCAGCGTGGCCCGCAGGCGACTAACGTCACAGCGTAAATTTTCAAGAATCATAAAAAACCCCGCTCTTTGTAGCGGGGTTTTTTTATGTCTATAGAAAATGATGAGCTTACATTTAGTAAACATGCAGCGGTCTAATGCAAGGTCTGTCCGCAACTCAGTATTCTTTCGGCTGTAGCTATTTCGGCTTCACTCATTTGTTCGATAATAATATTACGCAGTTCTTGAGCATCGCTATCACCCTGTTTGATAGCGCGAGATAGCCAGACATAAGATTTGACCATATCAATATTGGTACCACGACCTTCAGCATAAATGAGCCCAAGTGCATACTGGGCATTAATATTGCCGTCTTCTGCAAATGGTATGACCTCAAGTAGTAGCTCTGGATCATTTCTTAACAGCACCAGATCCTGGAGAAATTTTTGCTCAGTTGTTTTGTTGCGATTAGGTTTTCTCATGAGTGTCACAGTGCTTAGTTAGGCTGCTCGTATGTATCAATAGATACCCTGTATTTTACAGTAGAACATAGGCATTAATAGGTTGTCTCATAGAATATGCTAATAGCAGCTTTCATTAAATTACGTGTTATCAGCCTACAGGTGACTGAGAGATGATTTTTAAACAATTAATAGAACCCGACTCATGTACTTACAGTTATATTATTGCTTGCCGTGATACCGGTGAGACAGCGATTATTGATCCGGTGATTGACACGGCACAACGTGACTTAAGTGTACTGCAGTCACTTGGGCTGTCATTAACTTACACGATTGATACTCATGTGCATGCCGATCATCTCACCGGTGCAAGGCGACTCAAGGCATTAGCAGGATCAAAGATTGCCTATCCGGCGATTGATGAATTGCCCTGCACAGATATTGGCTTGCAGGAAGGTGTGCCTTTTAAAGTAGGTAATATTGAACTACATCCTTTATTTACACCAGGACACACCGATCATCATCATGGTTACCTGATTAATACACCAGTACAGAGTATGTTGTTTAGTGGTGACGCCTTGCTTATAGATGGAGTGGGGCGGACTGATTTTCAGTCGGGTGATAGTGAGACGTTATATAAAAGTATTCAGCAAAAATACTTTTCATTACCAGATGAAACGCTCGTGTATCCCTGCCACGATTATAATAATCGTTATGTATCGAGTATTGCTCAGGAAAAAGCGCGCAATGAACATATTGGTTGCAAAAGCCTGGAAGAGTTCATTGAGGTAATGGATAACCTTGATTTGCCCTATCCACGTAAAATCGATTTCGCTGTGCCGGGGAATGAGCAATGCGGCGAATGCCCAGAGAATGTACCTGAAAAATACCGTGGACCTTGTGCGATGCACGATCAGGGTTGATAGACACTACAGTGTTATGACTCAGAGAGACGTCATCTTTTAGTGCATGTAGTCATTATTGGTGCATAAATGAAACAGATATGCGTTTCAATTCTCACTACTACTTCAATATACATATAAAAACAGTATCTTATATTTCAAAAAAAATGCGACTCCGATTGGCACGGTAATTGAAAGTATATTGCCAGAGTATAAATGAGTTATATCTGGAGCATGCATGGTTACTGTTTCAGGCGTTCCACGACGACCTGTTGTACTAGTCATACTAGATGGCTTTGGTGTTAATCCTGCCAAGCAGAATAATGCGGTAGTGGAAGCACCGACACCAAACCTGGATCGCTATTTTTCACAATATCCCCATACCTTATTAAATGCCTCGGGGCAGGCGGTAGGTTTGCCTGATGGACAGATGGGTAATTCCGAAGTGGGACACCTGGCACTCGGTGCCGGCAGTGTTATACGCCAGGACATGGTCAAGATTAACGACTCAATAGATTCTGGAGACTTTTATCGTAATCCAAAACTAATTTATGCATTGAACAAATGCTGTGAAACTCAACGACCCTTGCATTTACTTGGTCTGGTTTCTGATGGTGGCGTGCATAGTCATATTGATCATTTATATGCTTTAATCGAGGCAGCAAGACGTTATGGCGTCAGAGTGCTGTTACATATGATCACGGACGGACGTGATACCCCACCGCAGTCGGCACTCGACTACCTGATGCCGCTTGAGGCAAAACTGTGTGAAGCAGGTGGTCTTATCGCCAGTGTTAGCGGGCGTTATTACATCATGGATCGCGACAACCGCTGGGAGCGAACTGAGCTTGCCTGGCGCGCACTGGTTAAAGGGAAGGGACAGTCTGCAATCTCTGCCGAGACAGCGATTCGTGCGGCCTATGCTGCCGGTGATACCGATGAATTTATCCAGCCGATACTACTACCAGGTTTTCAGACGATTGAGGATGGTGATCAGCTGATCAGTTTCAATTTTCGTAAGGATCGCCCAAAACAGATTGTGGCGGCACTGGGTAAGCGTGAGTTTAATGGCTTTGATCGCGGTGATGCTGCGCTAGCGGACATCACCTGTATGATGCCGTATAGCAAACAGGATCAGCTGCCGTATTTATACGAGTCGGAGCATCCGAATGCGACACTCGGAAATGTTATTAGCACACTCGGACTGGCGCAGTTTCATTGTGCGGAAACAGAGAAATACCCGCATGTTACGCATTTCTTTAACGGTGGTCGTAGCGAACCCTATAGTGGCGAGACACAGTTATTGATTCCGTCACCGAAAGTGGCGACCTATGATCTCAAGCCACAGATGAGCGCACCCGAGATTGCCGATGCAGTCATTCATGCTATCAGCTCTGGGCGTTACGCATTTATTGTTGTGAATTTTGCAAACGGCGATATGGTCGGGCATACAGCGAAACGTCATGCTGTACTTGCTGCGGTAAAAACTCTTGATGAAGAAGTGGGGCGGGTACTGGATTCAGCCGAGACAGCCGGGTATTCCGTCATTGTCACTGCCGATCACGGCAACTGTGAGGAAATGGTAGACCCTCTTACCGGTGAACCACATACACAACATACGACATACCCGGTTCCATGTATGATCATGGATGAGATGAACTGGAAGCTGTCCTGTAATGGTGTGCTTCCGAGTGTTGCGCCAACCGTCCTGCAGCTGATGGGTATCCCCATTCCTGATGCGATGACGTCACCATCATTATTGCTAAAATCAGCGAAACGTCTGACACGGAATGAAAATGATCTGACTCTTCAGGGAGTTGCCTGACGTCGTTTTTACTATTTATGGCATGCTAATCGTATTATGATGGGGCAAATAATAACCCATAATAAGCGTGCCCTTCATGACAGCCATTACCGAAGATCTGAATGAAAAACCCGCTCCTGTCTCGTTTGGGGAAGCCTTTATCTACTGGTTAAAGCTGGGGTTCATCAGTTTTGGTGGACCCGCCGGTCAGATCAGTATGATGCATCAGGAGTTGGTGGAAAAACGTCGCTGGATCTCAGAGCATCGTTTTCTGCATGCTTTAAACTACACCATGGTCTTACCCGGGCCTGAGGCACAGCAACTCGCGACCTACATCGGTTGGCTGATGCATGGTGTTTGGGGAGGGATTATTGCGGGAACGCTATTTGTGTTGCCGTCCTTATTTATTCTCATTGCATTGACATGGGTTTATCTGAGTTATGGTGATGTCGACGCTGTCGCAGGCGTGCTCTACGGCATTAAACCGGCTGTCACAGCCATCGTCGTCTTCGCTGCCTACCGTATCGGTTCACGAGCGTTACCAAATAATGTTTTACGCGCACTCGCGGTAGCGGCATTTGTAGCGATAGCAGTGCTTGATGTACCGTTTCCTTATATTGTCTTGGGTGCCGGTATAATCGGTTATCTGGGTTCTAGAGTGTCGCCCGAACATTTCAAGACGGGTGGGCATCATGGAAGCAGTGGTAAGTCTTTTGGTGCAGCGATTATTGATGATGACACCCCGCCACCTGCACATGCCACCTTCAAATGGAGCCGCGTGATTAGTTACGCCATTATTGGTATTGGCATCGGGGGAGCAGTAATGGCGGCGTTGACCTTGCACTATGGTTGGGATGCTACGCTAACCCAGATGGGCTGGTTTTTTACCAAGGCGGCATTGGTGACATTTGGTGGTGCCTACGCCGTATTGCCGTATGTTTATCAGGGTGGTGTAGAACAATATGGCTGGCTCACGGGCACACAGATGATTGATGGTTTGGCGCTCGGTGAAACAACTCCGGGCCCACTGATTATGGTGGTGGCATTTGTTGGCTTTGTCGGCGGCTGGGGTAGTGAAGTGTTTGGTGCCAATGCCGCTCTTCTCGGCGGAATCGCTGGTGCTTCTATTGCAACACTGTTTACCTTTCTGCCTTCGTTTCTATTTATCCTGGTGGGTGCACCTGCCGTTGAGGCGACGCGTCATGCGCTGCATTTTACAGCGCCATTAACGGGTATAACCGCTGCCGTTGTTGGTGTGATACTAAATCTGGCGATGTTTTTTGCCTATCATGTGTTATGGCCTCAGGGTTTCAATGGCAAGTTTGAATGGTTTGCCTCTATTATTGGAGTACTGGCTTTTGTGGCGCTGGTGAGATTCAAGCTGGGTATTGTCACAGTGATTGCTGCCTGTGCGATTATGGGGCTGGCCTACTCATTTATGATATAAACAGGTTTACTCATTATTCTCTAAGACAAACAGCAAGGATCTGCTACAACTATAGATATGATATCTGCCCCTCCACCAGAAGATGAGGATCAGCGACTCCAGGCATTAGAGGATCTGGATATTCTTGATACGCTTGAAGAACAGGCCTATGACGATCTGACTCGGCTTGCCGCACATATTTGTGATACTCCGATTGCACTAGTCAGCCTTGTAGACCAGAAAAGGCAATGGTTTAAATCACATCACGGGCTTGAAGCACGTGAAACGCCTCGAGAATATGCGTTTTGTAGTCATGCGATTCTCGGTGATGGTGTATTCGTGGTTGAAGATGCCGATAACGATGAGCGTTTTACTGATAACCCCCTTGTTACCGGTGAGCCGCATGTTAAGTTCTATGCGGGTTTCCCTTTGTCCGTTGGTGATGCCAGAAAAGTCGGTACCTTATGCATTATTGATAACCACGCACGTAAGCTGAGTGAAGTGCAAAAGCAGGCCCTTGAGGCGTTATCACGTCAGGTGATTAGTCAATTAGAGTTACGCCTAAAAATAAAACAGTTAACACTTAACGATAAAGCCAAAGATGATTTTGTATCGAGTGTGTCGCATGAATTACGCACGCCATTGACTGCGATAGGCGGGTCACTGGCATTACTGTCAAGTATGCTATCTGACAGAAACAGTGTTGATGTTACGAAAATGCTTGATGTGGCACAAAGAAACAATGAACGATTATTGGCACTGGTTAATGATATTCTGGATGCAGCCAAAATGTCATCAGGTAAATTTGAGATTCACCCTGAAACCGTCAATATTGCCGCACTTATAAATGAAGCAGCTGTGCTAAATATCCCTTATGTTGAACGCTGTGATTGCAAACTGGAAGTCCAGATTGATGATGGCTGTGATGATATTAATGTTTATGCAGATACTCAGCGTCTCATACAGGTTATATGTAACCTCGTTTCGAATGCCGCAAAATTTTCCGACAAGGCATATCCGATTATATTAAAACTGCATAAAGAGAATGACAATGTCTGCATGAGTGTTATCAATCATGGTGCAGGAATTACTGAGGAGCAAAAGGCACACCTGTTTGATCGTTTCACGACAACGAAAACCAGTGCAAATTTACAACTCCCCGGTACCGGTCTGGGATTGAGTATCTGTAAATCCATTATCGATAGTCATAATGGCATTATCGCTTTCGACAATGCAGAAGATAATACCACGCGCTTTTATTTTTGCTTGCCGATTATGCATTGATGTAATATCGAGTAATAGTGCTAAGACTGGCAGGAAAATACACAACCCAATCAACATGCAAAAACGAATGCGGCGTAGAAAACCACTTTTACTTGCTATTTTGGCAATGTCGGGAATGCATTTTTCTGCAACGCTTCCAGCTGAAATCGTAACTGGTACGGATGAATTAGCAAAGCTACCATACTGGGAGTATCGCAGTGACTACATGACATTGCGTTTCGTACAACGCCTCCCCGATCAGACACGCGCTTATTTTGCCGGCCGTGGCTTTAAACAGGCAGAGATAGATTTAATTGCCAGCAAGTGTGTTTTTCAGACGGTATACAAAAATATTACCAAAGGTGAAAATCAACGTGTAATTCAGCACAACATTCGTGACTGGCGTTATCATGCCAATGGCAAAACACTAATGATGCGACCACGAGAGGACTGGAAAACCGAGTGGCAGAAAAGGAACGTACCCGTCGCTCAGCAAGTGGCCTTTGAGTGGTCGTTACTGCCTACGACACAGGTGTTTCAGGCAGGTGACTATAACTGGGGTATGAGTTTTATTGCCCTGCCTCACGGCACTACCTTTGATCTTGATATCGCATGGCAGGTGGATGGCAAACCACAGCAGCAAACCATAAAAAACATGACCTGTGCCAAAGACGAAAATTTAGCGCCACAATAGGTTGATGCCATGTCAGTATCACGTAACTATCTTGTTAAGTTCTTCCTCGCAGTCATTGTTTTTTTCACTATGCCAGCCTTGCATGCAGAGTCAAATGACTTGCATGCGGTGCAGGGAAAACCCATTGCTGCGGACTTCAGTCTGCGCGACATTGATGACAAACAACATAAGTTGTCAGATTATCGTGGTAAAGTGGTTATTGTTAATTTCTGGGCAACCTGGTGTCCACCATGCCGCTTTGAATTACCCTCGATGGAAAAGCTCTGGCAGGCCACAAAAAACAAAGATGTTGTGATGCTAGCCATTAATATTGGCGAAGATGCCGATACTATATTTACTTTTACAGCGGACTATCCCGTGACCTTTCCATTACTACTGGATAGTGACTCAGCAGTGTTAAAAAAATACCCGGTACTAGGGCTACCCACTACATTTGTCATCGATCCACAGGGGCGACTGGTTTATCGTGCTGTTGGCACGCGTGAATGGGATGATCAGAAGATCATTGATGCGATACTAAAATTGAAAGACTAAGTATCACATGAGCTCACTGTTAACACGTATTACCCAGTTGTTCCCTTTATGGGCCGTATCGCTATCTGTCATTGCCTATTATCTACCCGAGCCATTCATCTCACTGAAATCAGCCATCATCCCATTACTTGCCCTAATCATGTTTGGCATGGGTATGACGCTCAATTTTACAGATTTTAAACGTGTACTGACTCAGCCAAAAATTATCGTCATTGGTCTATTGTTACAGTTTTTAATTATGCCACTGGCGGCGTATTTGATTGCCACAGGTATGGGTATGTCCCTGGCCTTACTAACAGGCATGATTCTGGTCGGTGCCAGTTCGGGTGGTACGGCGTCAAATGTCATCTGCTATCTGGCAAAAGGTAATGTTGCACTATCGATCAGTTTGACGGTGTGTTCCACGTTGCTCGCTGTATTAGCGCTACCATTACTGACGCAGTTTTACATCGGTGAACGTGTGCCGGTTCCAGTTTGGGGAATGTTGTTAAGCGTCTTAAAAATTGTTGTTGCGCCAGTATTAGCAGGTGTGCTGATAAATCAGTTTCTTGGCAATAAGCTACAAACGTTTAAACCTGTTTTTCCCATGATCTCTGTGGTCGCAATAGTCTTGATTATCGCCATTATAGTTGCGCTGAATCAGGCTAACCTTGCGAGTTTAAGTGTAATGTTGTTGGCGGCAGTAGTGCTGCATAATCTTACAGGACTTATCGGTGGTTACTGGCTGGTGCGTTGGCTAGGATACGATAAGAAAACATCGCGTACTGTTGCTATAGAGGTCGGCATGCAAAATTCTGGCTTGAGCGTGGCGCTCGCCGTGAAATATTTCTCACCCTTGGCAGCCCTTCCTGGGGCGATCTTTAGCATCTGGCATAACCTGTCGGGTTCATTGCTCGCGTCTTACTGGGCACGCAAGACTTAATTTTGCTATATCATTTGCAAATTGCATCGTGCAACTTGCACGATACCGATCTCTACAGCATGATTTAATCAATATTATAAGGTGTGAAAAGTTAACAGGCTACTGGCATGAGCTGTGCAGGATAATTCCTGAGCATACATTATGGAGGATTTCTTATGCGTAAGGTGAAAATGTTTTTTCATGCATTAGCAATATTATTATTATCTGTCAGTAACGCCAGTGTTGCTGGCGTGCCTCAATTCATTCTAAATGATATGTACATCAGTGATTTTATCGAAGCAGGAATACATATCAAGGCGCCAAATATTGCTGAGAACGGAGCTGTAGTACCCATTACAATAAAACGTATTGATGTGGGTAATCAGAATGCCTACGTAACCGATGTTTACGTCTACAGTGATTCAAGAAAGAAAATTATTGAACGAATGGTTTTAGGTGCATCTATCATTCCAGAAGACCTGACTTCACGCATCAAGCTTGGTAAAACGTCAACTATCTACGTGATTGCCAAATTAAGCGATGGACGAGTTTTAAGTGGCGAGCACGTTGTGAAAGTAACTAATGGCGGATGTGGTCATGGTAGTAGTCAATTTCAAGCGACACCACTATAGCAATAATGTTTAGGATCATATTAATAGTTGCGTTTTGGTTGACGCTATCACCGCAGGTGGTAGCGTCAGAGCTTTCTGACACACCCACACGAGAAGAACTCGAAGCCTGGTTTAACGATGATAGTGATCTAAAAGTAGAGGATGTAAATGAAGGCGAGTTGCACATCCTCGAGAAACAGGGCAAATCAGTATTTCATTCAGTGAACAGGATTACAATTACTCCAGATAGTATTGATACAGGGTGGGTGAAAGTAGCCCATTGCTACCGAAACCTGGATGCAGTGGCAGAAGTACAGGTAGTGTACCAATATAAATTCATGCGTAATTTGAAGATTGATAGTGTCGATGGTATCAATAAGGCGTGGGTAGAAGGCCAAAGCGTACAGTTACAGGGTGTCTCGGAAAAGGCAATACTGTGTACCCAGGCAGAAGCGCGTGCTTTTTATCAGAATGAGGATGGTAGTTTTACATTGGCAAATGGCCCATATCAGCGCCGTTTCCTGGATGGTTATTATCCAATGCGGGTCTCTATTGATATACAGTACCCAGAAAAACTATTGCGGTTTAACAACGCTATGCCAGCTAATATTTCTCAACGAGTAAAAACGGACAAAAGCGGAACGCTGGTTCTTGATATATATTTCGAAGGTAAACTGTCAATGAAGTTTAATTTCAACGGAAAACATTAATGTTTCCAGACAGATTTAGGTATTTGGCGATATGCGTTCATTTCTACAGCCATGCTGGTTAGACAGAATCTGTTGTTTCAGGTAATAATCGACTTATGATGATAACGACCAGGCAAATGATTGTTGCTTTCAGTATCCTGGGTATAGTTGTTTTCGTACTATCTTTGGATCCAATTGCGCAAGATCCTCGCTATCACCAGTTTGTTGATGCCAGAACGCTGCTTGGCATTCCTAATTTCTGGAATGTTATGTCGAATCTTCCGTTCCTGTTGGCCGGTGCATATGGCATAGTGCATTTAGCGAAACATCGTATGATTGTCATTGAAGATATCAGATATGTATACGCTGTGTTTTGTATTGGCGTTGCCCTGGTTGCCTTTGGTTCAGGTTATTACCACCTTGCTCCTGATAACAGATCACTTATCTGGGATCGACTGCCTATGACAATTGCCTTCATGTCATTCTTCGTGATTCTGCTATGTGATTTCGTCTCCGTGACACTGGGCAAGCGCCTTTTTATACCACTAATACTAATTGGTATTGCCTCAGTACTATATTGGTACGCGACTGAACTGGCTGGCAAGGGTGATCTGCGCCTGTACGTGCTGGTGCAGTTTATTCCTCTCATCTTTATACCTGTCATCCTGTTGTTACATCGAAACAGTGGTAAGCAGATATCGGGTTACTGGTATCTGTTTGCCGCTTATTTTATCGCTAAGGTACTTGAGTACTTTGACAAAGAGATTTATCAGTTTGGTAATGTTATCAGTGGTCATTCACTAAAACATTTTGCTGCTGCCATTGGCATTTTTCTTTTGCTTCGAATGTTTGTTAAAGGAACACAAAAGTATTCAACTTGAAAAATGCCATTTCATCCCAATATAAGTTTCAGGGGTTATTCAAAATATAAGACATTACTTATTATGTAAGCCATTTCTTACAGAAGAATTCGTTTTAATCAATTGTGGTAATGATGCGTTCTGTCTAATATGCAGTCAGGAATAACAATTAACAAAACAAACCAAGGAGAGTGGGATGTTTACCGTTACCTTATCAATAGCTGCCATTCTGGCAGGCATTCTTTTAATTACTCGTATAGGTCCATTTGACGAGTTCATAGAGCACAAACTCAGGATAAGTTCCTCAATAGTTGCAAAGATAATTATTGTCGTCGGTGTACTAGGTATTCTGACACGCTCGTTTGTAATTATTGATTCTGATGGTACCGGGCACTTAAAACGTATCTATTTGGCATCAGATTTACCGCCAGGCAGGATTCTTGCTGTGAATGGCGAAAAAGGTCCGCAGGCAGATGTACTGGGACCAGGTTTTCATTTGATACCATTTGTACGTGTTCTTTATGATGTGGAAGAGTTACCTGTTATTGAAGTGCCAGAAGGGTCGCTGGGTTTTCTCACGACTAAAGATGGCACATCGCTGCGTAATGGTCAGTTTATTGCGAATGCCTGGCCGGAAAATAATTTTGATAGCATGCTTAACGCGAAATATTTTCTCAGTGAAGGGAGCGGGCAGAAGGGTCCACAGTTAAGCGTACTCAAGCCTGGTCGTTATCGACTGAACCACTATTTATATGAAGTGAAGATTAAAAAGGCCGTTGATATTCCAACTGGTACGGTGGCAGTGATTCGCTCCAACGTACAGGAAAAATCCAATTGTCCCGACCCAATTTCACTATCAAAAGGTGAATCGGGAGCCGCTGTTTCAACACCTGTTGTTGCAAAAGGTTGTATTGGCGTATGGGATACACCACTGACACCGGGGCGCTATTACCTGAATCCTAAGGCCTATGTTCCAACTATTATTCCTACACGTGTTCAGACCTGGTCATATAAAGGCGGCTACACACAACGCAGTATCAATCTGCGGGTGGAAGATAATGGCTCGATTAAACAAGTAGAAACAAAACGTGATATCCCTATACCGAAGAATGCGGCTGATCGTGCTATCAATGTGCGCGTCGAAGGCTGGACCTTCCCCGTCGAGCTACGTGTTATCACACAGGTGTACCCTGAAGACGCACCGAAGGTTGTTGCCAGCGTTGGTAGCATTGATGATGTTGAGAATCGTATTGTCACACCTGCGATTCGTGACATTTTACGTACCATTGGCGGTGCGGCTGAGCGTAAGGTACTTGATTTTGTGCAGAAACGTAACGAGCTAGCGGCGCTGGTTGAGCAGGCTATCGTTACCGAGGCGAAAAAAGCTGGGGTCACGATTCAGGAAGTCAGGCTTGGCGAACCGGCAATTCCACCAGAGTTGCTGGTAGCAACCCTGCGTGAACAACTCGCTGAGCAATTAAAACTGACTTATAAAAAGGAACAGGCCGCACAGTCAGAGCGAATTAAAGTTGAACGTGATCGGGCAACTGCTGATCAGCAGCAGGTATTGGTAAAAGCAGAAATCGAGAAACAGGCGGCAGCTTTTAAGAAAACGCGTCTGCAGCTCGAGGGTGAAGGTGAAAAGCTGAAGCTGATTGAGATTGCACGTGGTCAGGACGCGCAGGTCAATGTGCTTGGTAAGCAGAACACCTTACAGTTACAGATGCTCAAGGAAGTGTTGTCTGTCGCTAAGGAAAACCCAGATATTATCAAAATACCTCAGGTTCAGGTGAATGGATCATCAGGCGGCTTCGAAGGTGCTGCTGCCATTCTCGGTGCCTCGAATCTTGTCCAGATGCTCGATAAGAGTAAACAGCCTGCTTCTAAAAAGTAAGTTACAAGTAAATTTCGACATATCTATAAAATGGAGCCAATGGCTCCATTTTATTTTTCAGAGATGCAATGTATCAGGCTCAGTTGGCCTTGCTGAAGGAAGATTCGACCCGTCATCCGGTTTTCTGGGCGGCATTTAACCTTCATGGCGTGCATTAACAGAGTGATTTTTATCGTCTGAAATCAGCTGTTTTTGCTATTCCTGATAGCTTGATATGGTGTACAATCTACAGGCTTCGACGGTGATGTTGGAGCATTTCCCCTCCATTTCTTCATCCTTGCGAAGCCTTACTTATATCATCCACAGGAGATGAGCTATGCAGCCATTAGTCGGCGTTATTATGGGTTCTAAGTCTGACTGGGACACCATGCAGCACTGCATCGACATGCTTGAAAAACTGGGCGTTGCTTACGAAACCCAGGTTGTTTCTGCGCACCGTACACCTGATCTCCTGTTTGAATATGCTGGCTCTGCTGCTGAGCGTGGCCTGGAAGTGATTATTGCCGGTGCCGGTGGTGCAGCGCATCTACCTGGTATGGCTGCTGCGAAAACCGTGTTACCCGTGCTCGGTGTGCCAGTGCAGTCAAAGGCACTAAACGGTATGGACTCCTTACTCTCTATTGCGCAAATGCCAGCCGGCATTCCTGTCGGCACGCTGGCGATTGGTAAGGCCGGTGCGAAGAATGCAGCGATTCTTGCTGCCAGTATGCTGGGTAACAAGTACCCTGAAATTCGTCAGGCGTTGGCAGATTTTCGCAAATCCCAGACGGACACCGTCCTGGCAAATCCGGAACCACAAGGCTAAACATACATGAAGGTAGGCATCCTCGGTGCCGGTCAGCTTGGCCGTATGCTGGCATTAGCCGGTATTCCCATGAATATGGAATTCGTGCTGTTTGATCCTGCTGCCGATGCCTGTGGACGACACCTTGGTGAATTCATTAATGCATCCTTTGATGATGAAGCCAGTCTGCAGATGTTCGCTGACAAGGTCGATGTCATCACCGTCGAGTTTGAACACATCCCGGTAAAAAGTCTTGAGTGGCTCAATAAATCGGTTCCTGTTTATCCACCTCCAGCGATTGTCGCCGCCGCGCAGGATCGTTTGCTAGAAAAACAATTATTTACTCGCCTGGAAATTCCCAATGCAAGCTATCAGGCAGTTGATAATGAACAACAGTTTCTCGATTACTGCTCTGGCGCAAAGCGCTCCTTAGTCGCCAAGTCTCGTCATGCAGGTTATGACGGTAAAGGACAGGCACGCATACATGCTGGAACGGATTTGCATTCAGCCTGGAAGGAACTCGCTGGTGTACCGATGATCGTTGAAGACATGGTGGCCTTTGATCGAGAAGTATCGGTTGTTGCTGTCAGAAATACACAGGGTGATACGGCTTTTTATCCACTCTCTCAGAATCGCCATGCCAATGGTATTCTGGATGTTACTGACGTAAGCCTGAATGATCCACTGATGACGCAGGCCGAAGACTATGCGCAACGCATCATGGATGAATTGAATTATGTTGGTGTACTCACGGTAGAGTTCTTCGACTGTGGTGGCGAACTAATGGCTAACGAGATGGCGCCGCGTGTGCATAACTCAGGTCACTGGACGATTGAGGGTGCTGAGACCAGTCAGTTTGAAAATCATCTGCGAGCAATATGTGGACTACCGCTGGGTAGCACTCAGTCTACTGGTCCCAGCATGATGTTTAATGTGGTTGGTGAAATGCCGGCACGTGAAAGTGTACTGGCAATTCCCGGCGCACACTGGCATGACTACGGTAAACAGCCGCGCCAGGGGCGCAAGCTCGGGCATATCACACTAACCGCTGAAAACTCGCAGCAGTTACAGGAACGGCAGACATTATTGCAGGCTGTTCTGCACAAATAACTTGCTCAAATTATTACCCTCCCGCCCGTGGTATCGTCAGGATCCGCTTAATCTCGCCCAACCTCCTAGTTGGGCTCGAATCTAAGAAAACGCGCTTTGGCCTTCCCTGGCGCGCGCGTTTTCAAAGACGCAGATCCCAGCGACACCCTGGTCAGTCAGGTGCGAGTAATGTGCTGCAGCGTCATTGGCGATGCCGCGATACAGGGAATGTAGGAGCAAGTCGCCTTTGATGTGGGCGAGCTCAGGGAGGTGAGCCCAGTTAAGCATGCAGTGCATACTCGCGACAGACTTTGAGCACTAATTTGCAGACTTTAATGTGCACTGTGTTTGGGCTGATTGAGACATATCTTTGCTATTAATCAGATGAGGATAGATAGTAACTGCTACAGATGTAGCCATACTGAATCTGTTATTTACTTTCCAGTTCGCTCGTCGCAAAATCATTAGAACAGACGTTTGTTCAGAAGAGGTAATCCCCCATGAAGATACTTGCGCGATTTTTCTGTTCCGTTGTTTTAGTGTTACCAGTCTCATTAGTACATGCGGCCGAGGTAAAGATAACGCCGCTAGGCAGTCATGATGGTGAATTCTGTGCGCGTGACCGTGCACTGATATTTGAAGATCCGGATGGTACACGCATTCTCTATGATGCTGGTCTGACAGTCGCCGGGCCGGATGACAAACGACTTGGCAAGGTTGATGCTATCCTGGTAAGTCATATGCATGGCGATCATGTTGGCAGTGTGCATATCCCCGCCGTCAATGCCGGCAGCTGTGCAAAGCCGGGTGCTTCGGTTAAGGCATTACCGAATACCAGTAGTGTGAATATTGCGCTGGCGAAAAAGGCCAGTATTATCACTGGTAGTGAAATGCCAAAATTCTTTGCCAGTAAACTCAAGTCACTTGGCGGGGACACAGCCGCTTCCAGACTGGTGCGTTTTGGTGCGTCCACCAAAGTAGGTGGTGTGACACTGACGACGGTACCGGCGGTACATTCTAACGGCATTGCTGGTGCAATGGTGGGCGGTGAGCTGGGCAAGATGCTTGATGCTGCCGGGCTGACGGCTTATGCAGGCCCGCCAACCGGTTATGTATTAACGTTCTCCAACGGGCTGGTGGTGTATCTGTCAGGTGATACTGGCATCACTGCCGAACAGGATACCGTGGTACGTCAGCATTATAAGGCGAAACTTGCCGTCATGAATATTGGTGATGTTTATACCAATGGCCCTAAAGAAGCTGCCTTTGTCATGAATGAACTCATCAAGGCAAATGCCGCAATAGCATCACATGCGAATGAAGCGGCAACCAAAGGCGGCAAGGTGATCGCTGGTACACGTACCGATAGCTTTATCAAGTCAACTAAGGTACCGGTACATGTTCCATTAAGCGGGCGCACCATGTCATTTGATGCAACGGGAAGATGTGTCAAAGGGTGTAAGTAAGAACCGAATCTTGAACGGAGTTAAATATTGTATGCAAAAATTAATGATCTTACCGGCGCAGGATGCCACCAAAATCCGCCTAATTAAACTTCCCGATGATTATGAGGAACATGAAGTCTATCGTCATGTCGTCGGCATCATCTCTCAGGTTGAAGAAGCTGATGCGGATTATGACTGGGATGATATCGAGACGGCTCTGGAAGAGCACGATATGTATCCGGTAGAATTTATTCTTGGTCCGCACCTTGACTGAGTAATTCCTCGGAAAAAACCAGCCTATGCGACGGCGCTTCCCAGTTACACTTGGCGCCATCCTTTTTGACTGAGGCTATTCGCAATGCAACTCTCGTTACAGCATCATTATCTTGACCTGGGTGAAGCCTTTTCGCAGCAGATTGCCCCTGTCAGTGTGCGAGAGCCAGGCTTGATCGCTTTTAATAATGCATTAGCCAATCAACTAGGCATACCGGGCAAGGCAACGGATAACGAGCTCGCTGCAATTTTTTCAGGAAATAGCGTGCCGCAAGATGCCAGGCCCATCGCAATGGCCTATTCAGGGCATCAATTCGGGCACTTCAATCCGCAACTTGGCGATGGCCGTGCAATACTGTTGGGTGAACTAGAAACACCTGAGCAGATATTCGATATTCATTTAAAAGGTTCAGGCCAGACAGCCTTTTCACGTAATGGTGATGGTCGTGCCGCACTCGGGCCGGTAATCCGTGAATACCTGTTGAGCGAGGCCATGCATCAGCTTGGTGTGCCGACAACGCGCGCGCTTGCGGCCGTGACCACGGGTGAGCAGGTGGCGCGTGAACAATTACTACCGGGTGGTGTGATCACACGTGTGGCGAAAAGTTTTGTGCGTGTCGGTACCTTTCAGTATTTTGCATCGCGCGGCGAATTTGGCTCTGTGCAGAAACTGGCTGATTTTGTCATCACGCGTTGTTACCCTGATATGCAACCCGCTGACAACCCTTATGTCGAGCTGTTACGCGAAGCATGTCATCGTCAGGCAAGACTTATCGCCAAGTGGATGCAGTTGGGTTTTATTCATGGTGTGATGAATACCGATAACATGGCGATCTCGGGTGAGACGATAGATTACGGCCCATGCGCTTTCATTGATGATTATTGTCATGACAAGGTCTTTAGCTCTATTGATCGCAATGGACGCTATGCCTATAACCAGCAGCCATCAATAGGTCTGTGGAATCTGACCCGTCTGGCGGAATGTTTATTGCCATTGTTTTCTGATGACAAAGATGAGGCAGTGAAAATTGCGACTGACTGTCTGGATACCTTTGAACCTGAGTTTCAACATGCATGGCTTGATGGCATGCGTAACAAATGTGGATTAACCGATATTGCTGGGCAGGCATCTGCTGACAGGGCCCTGTTGGAAGGCCTGTTGAATATCATGCACGACAGTGGGGCAGATTTCACGCTCACATTTACCTACCTGTCTCAGTTAAACAGTCAGCCAGATGGGCAAGACATTGCTTTTCAGGAACGATTTAGTGATGCGCAAGCCATCGGCACCTGGTTACAGCAATGGCGCCAGCGCTTGCAGTACGAAACACAGGATGATGTCACCCGCCAGTCTCGCATGCGTTCTGTTAATCCTGCTTATATCCCTCGTAACCACCAGGTCGAGGCGGCTATTCGTGCTGCAGAAGATCAGGGTGATTTTTCAGTCTTCCATTCACTATATAACGTGTTGCAAACACCCTTTGCTGGATCAGATGAACATGCTGATTACCAGCTACCCCCACAGCCAGACGAGGTCGTTGAGCGTACTTTTTGTGGTACCTAGCTAATTTTAAACAACTTTCAATAAGTATAACTTTTACATCCATTATGCTAACCAACTGATTTTATTCGCAATATTAAATACCTGAGTGAAATATTTGGGTAATTCAGTTAGTTACGTAACATTTTCTTACAAATCTACCCTCTAAATAAATCCCTGATGGCCGCTAAGAATTGTAAGCAGTTATGACAATGCAGAGAGGAAAAGATTGATGAAAAATTTAATGCAAAGCGTAGCAATACTGATCATGGGCGCACTGTTTGCCGTAGCGCCAGTGAATGCCGCACAATTCAAGGGCACCGTGGTTGATGTCAAAGACGGTGACACGTTAAAAGTACGTGACCAGAATGGCGTCTCCTTCTATGTAAAACTTTCCGGTGTCGATGCACCTGAGTTGCAGCAATTGCATGGACATGCTGCGAGAGAATATCTATTACGTGAGATCGCAGGTCATGATGTTGATATTGTCTTTAACAATATTGATACCTCTGGCCGTGTGTTAGCAAGAATTTATCTTAATGGTGTGGATGTTAATCGTTCATTGCTGAGAAAAGGCCTGGCCTGGCACACCATTGATGACAGAAATAATGTCGCGGGTAGTGACTACAAAGAATATGCTTCTGCGGAAGTGAAAGCACGTAAAGCAGGTAAGGGTCTCTGGAATGATGGCATGGTAGCAGTTGCTCCCTGGCGCTATCGTATGATTGTCGGGCTCTAATACGTAAACTCCTCAAGTTGCTTCACCTGTTGGCCTCTAGTCTCCCCCGGACTAGAGGCTTTTTTAAGTCTAAAAATCAACTTTCATTTCTAACCGTATCTGTTTTGTTACAACTCTAATGATAGAATGCCCTGAAAATGCCGAGCAAATTTGGCAGAATAAAGGACATTGTTTTGAAAATATTCCGTACATTCATCGAGCTTGAAACCGGTAATGACATTGCATTACATGATTTGACGCATCATCTAAATCGTGTTCTTCGGGATGCTGGTTTTGAGAATGGCTTTATGACAGTAACCTCACAGCATACCACCACGGCAATATCGATTAATGAATATGAAGAGCGCCTGGTAGAAGATGTAAAGGCTTTTCTGTCGAAGCTGATACCAGCGAAGGATCGTTACTTACACAATGATATTGCCTTGCGTGACTGTCCACCTGATGAACCGGAGAATGCACATTCACATCTTGCGGCGATGTTATTAGGAAGCTCCGAAGTGGTGTCCTTGGTGGAGGGTAAAATGGTGCTCGGTCAGTATCAATCAGTGATGTTGTATGAACTCGATGGGCCACGCAAACGCAAAGTGGATGTACAGGTGTATGGTGAATAGAGTAATTGGACGTTAAGTAGAATATATCATGCACATAGATATCACGCAGTTCGTCATTGATACGACGGGGGCATCCGGCATTACAAATGTTGAGACCATACAGTCACTGTGGAGTGGTTACGGTAAAATTCTGCGTGTCAGACTAACGGGTTTAGAAACAGAAAGTGTCATCGTCAAGCACGTGCAATTACCCGATCAGGCCAGTCATCCACGTGGCTGGAATTCTGATCGCTCTCATCAGCGTAAGGTGCGTTCCTATCAGGTAGAAACAGCCTGGTATCAGCACTGGTCAGAACACTGCGATAATAGTTGCCGTGTTCCACATAGTATCGCTATGGAGCAGAGTGAAACAGGCTTCATTATGGTGCTAGAAGATTTAAACGACTCAGGGTTTCCTGTACGTAAATCGAAGGTGTCTCTTGCTGAAATGCAGCATTGCCTTGACTGGTTGGCAAATTTTCACGCTACCTTCATGGGCTGCGAGCCACAGGGGCTATGGCCGAAGGGGACATACTGGCATCTTGAAACACGCCCGGATGAACTTGCTGCACTGGATGATGTACGACTCAAAGAGGCAGCGGACGTTATTGATCAACGTTTGTCTAAGACTCCCTACCTGACTTTTGTCCACGGTGATGCCAAGCTGGCGAATTTTTGTTTTTCTAAAAACATCAGTCAGGTTGCCGCAGTGGATTTTCAGTATATTGGTGCGGGTTGCGGTATGAAGGATGTCGCTTATTTTATTGGTAGCTGTCTTTATGAAGAAGACTGTGAAAAGTATGAACAACAGTTGCTTGATAGCTACTTTGAAAAGTTACACATTGCGCTTCAGGAGCGTGAGTCAACGCTGGACTTTGATGATCTGCAACGCAACTGGCGGGAGTTATACCCGTTTGCCTGGACTGATTTTCATCGCTTCATGAAAGGCTGGAGTCCTGGCCATTGGAAAATACATGGCTATAGTGAACGGCTCTCACGTGAAGTATTGGCACAACTGGAACAGATAAAACAATAATGAAACTCTCATCAGAAGATCTACAGCAGCTCACAGCTGTAGCGATAAAAACAGCAAAGCAGGCTGGCGATATTATCGCTGAGCATGCTCCGCGTCAGGTAGATGTTTTACATAAAGATGGTGGTGACAATATTGCTTCCCAGGTAGTGACCGAAGTGGATTATCTATGTGATAAAACCATTCGTGATTCTCTACAGGCCAGTTGCCAGCAATTCGATCTGGCCTTGCTGACAGAGGAGACGGAGGATGATAAGGCACGTCTTGAGAAGGATTATTTCTGGTGCGTCGATCCGATGGATGGCACATTGTCTTTTATCGAGTCAAAACCGGGCTATTCAGTTTCTATGGCATTGGTTGCGAAGAGCGGTGAACCGATCATCGGTGTTATTCATGATCCCCATTCGAAGATTACTTATTCCGGGGTGAAGGGGCAGGGTGCATTCATCGATGGTGAGGTCTGGCAAGCTGATTCAGACAGTGTTACTGCTCCATCTGTAATGACACTGGTATGTGACAGGGGCTTTACCGATACCGGGTATTTTCCTGAACTTGAAAAAGCCTTAACACAACTCGCACAAGAGTCTGGTTGTAGTGCGTTGGATATTCGCGTGCAAACAGGTGCGGCCATGAATGCGATATGGGTATTACAGCATCAGCCAGCGATATATATTAAATGTCCAAAGACCGCTGAGGGTGGTGGTAGCTCCTGGGATTTTGCTGCTTCTGCGGCGATCTACAATGAACACGGTGCAAGCGCGACAGATTTTTACGGCGAACCTTTAGCCCTGAATAATGCCGATACCACCTTCATGAATCAGGGTGGTATTATCTATTGTGCATCAAAGAAAAAAAGTGCTGCTATACAAAGCTTGCTTAGCTATTGTAGCTAACTATTTTTACTTGTAGCGGTAATTCAAGCGTTGTGTGAATGTGCCATCATTATTGTTAGTTGATGACATCTCTCCTTGTATTCCCGTATAGCGACCTGTACCGCCAACAATTGCGATCATTGACGTGCCTTTATCGAATTCACGACCAGCAACCTGAATCGCTCCATCAGGCATTGTCAGTGTCCATTGACATTGAAAACTGTGCGCCGGTCGAGTGCGGATACAGATACCGCTATTATTGCCCAGCTTTTCTCCAGATTGATTCAATAAAGGCTGATCAAATGTCAGTATATCGCCAACAGAATCACCGGTAGGTGCGATATCAGTAAAACTGGCCGGTTGTGATCGGGCATCTGCGATGGTGATTAGCTCAATAGTCTTGTTTTGGGGGTTACAGCCTACAAGGCCCGTGAACAGGCACAGTAGTAGTGTGTTTCGGAATAGATGCATGTGCATAGTGATACCTCCTGTCTGGAGATATCACTATACAATAATTGCCTAATGTCGACTGCAGTATCAGCTAATTGAACAGAGTGTTGATGACATCTCTGTAGAAAGAACGCAGATGGCCTTTGAGCACATAATGAAATTCTCTCAGGCACAGATTCTTGCTGTTATCATCCATATTGAGAGTATTAAATACGCTGTAGGCAATGCCATAAATATTCAAGGGATCGAACGGATTATTTTCCGTATGAATATTTGCGCCAGGAATCAAACGTGGATAAAGTTTTTCAATACTCTGTAATTCTTGTAGATGTGATTCACGTAGTTTTGTGACCATTAGACTCAGGTGCATATCCTGGATTGTCAGCTCTTTTAATGCACTGGTTCGTTGTGGGTTTGTTGGGATCAGTGACCAGACAAACAGTGCTTCTATCTCATGCTGAATCTGAGCCTGTTGTTCGTGTAGAAAATTACGTAGCTCGATAATATTGTGTGCATCACTTGCCGTGTTTGCATAGGATGCAACATCCATTAACAGTTCATCAAATGAATGGAAAAACTTTGTAGTAATAGTGTTGATATTTTTCTTTGCCACAGCGATGGTGGCATTAATGGGTAAATCAGTAGCCCAGTCATTCAGCTGGGCCTGCTGGTCAATGACCAGATCTGTTTTGCTCGTATGCATAGCCTCTCCCCCCGCGCAGAGATTATGATTCAGGATCTGTAGCGGACGGAGACATTATTTCTTGAATAAATAATTAAATATTTTGAGGTTTATAGCGTTTTGTTAACAGACTGTTTAATAAGAGATATTCTATTAATTACAGATCTAACTGCACGATTTAAGGCTGAATGACCATATCAAACTGGATATTTTCCTGTTTTGATACGCCTATCCATTGTGTTTCCAGCACACTGTATCCTTCAGCCGTGACAATGAAATGGATATGTGGGGGTGTCAGGTTAGGCCATTCAGTTTCAAAGCTGTAGCGACCGTTGGCATCCGTATATAGATAAGCACGCAGACGATCCTGGTAAGTACCATCTTCACCGGCCTGCCAGTGTGCGACTTTGGCATTCGCAACTGGTTTGCAATCAGGCAATGCGAGTATCCTGCCACTAATTTTTACACCCTTGCTGATATCACCTTTCTCTACGGTTACCGGTTCATAATGTGTACCGGTAGTACGATGAGGGGTTGGTATACAGTCAAAACTATACGCATATGAATTGATTGTCAGACAGACAAGGCTGAGTATAAATTGGATGTATTTTTTCATATCGCTATTCCCTGTTGATTATAGGTGTGTAAACGTTTGTCCTTATGAGAATATACCTAAGAGTGATATGGCGTAGCAATGAGTAATACCGTAAATTGCGTAGAGTATGCGGCAAGGTTGATGATAATAGTATGTTGAGTTCTTTTACGAAGAGTTATTCCCAGGGACTGTCGCTGCTGCTGCTGCTATGGGCTATCAAACTGATTGAATATCTTGCTGATTTGGATTTGACATCGTTCGGTATTGCACCCGGACAGGTGACATCGCTGAGCGGTATTCTTACTGCTCCGTTGATTCACGGCTCATTTGAACATCTGTTGGTGAATACTGCGCCATTACTGATTTTGGGGTTTGCCCTGCTGTATGGCTATCCAAAATCAAGCTGGCGTGTGATTGCGCTGGTATGGGTTATCTCAGGGCTGGGTGTGTGGTTATTTGCCCGGCCAACGATTCACATTGGTGCCAGTGGTCTGACGCATGGCATGTTTTTCTATTTATTCATCGTAGGAATCTTGCGCCGTGACAAGCTTTCGATAGTGCTGCTGTTCATAGCGGTATTCCTCTATGGCGGTATGGTCGCGAGTATCTTTCCGCAATCTGTCGGCGTGTCTTTTGAGTATCACATGGCAGGCGCGTTTGGCGGCGTGCTTGCTGCCATTCTGTTTCGTAATATGGATCCCAAACCGGTCGAAAAGCGTTATGACTGGGAAGATGAAGATGAATGACACTACTACAAATGGTGTCATCGTCTGGTTTCGACGAGATTTACGTATACATAATAATCCAGCGCTTTCTGCTGCACTGGAAAGTGGTTTACCTATTTTGCCAATTTATATTCATGATACAGATGCTGAACCTGGTTGGTCGCCAGGCGCGGCATCACGCTGGTGGTTGCATCACAGTTTGCAGCAACTGAGTGAAGCGCTGCATAAAATTAATTTACAGTTGCACTATTTCCGTGGTGACACCTCACAGATACTGAGCGACCTGGTGAAAACAGAGAAAATCAGTAGAATTCACTGGAATAACCTCTATGAACCGGGCATACGTCGACTGGATGATTCAATAGGAACAAGCTTGCCGTCGGTTGATCTGCAGCGCTTTGATAGTCACCTGTTGTTTATACCAGGCACATTACTGAATAAACAGCAGAAGCCATATCGAGTGTTTACACCCTTCTGGAAGACAGCACGTGCACAGCTGGAAACGAGGGGTGTATCACTGGCAATGTCTGCGCAGAAAGGGAAGGGCATCGCAAACAATGAAAACATTAAGCAGGCATGTAAATTAGACGATCTGGGGTTACTAGATAAGTATCCCTGGCATAAAAAACTGCAGCAGCACTGGCAGCCGGGTGAACAGCATGCGCATGCCTTACTCGCCGATTTTCTTGATAAACGTATCAGCAATTATGATCACGATCGTGATTTTCCTTCAGTGAATGGTACCAGTCGACTATCGCCGTATCTGCATTTTGGTGAGATCACGGCGGCGCAGATTTTCTACGAGGTACAGCAGCGCGAATTTAGCTCGAGTGAGCAGACGTCTGTTGAAAGGCTTTTTACTGAACTTGGCTGGCGTGAGTTTGCACATCATGTGCTATGGCATTTTCCGCATACGGTGATGCAGCCGATGAACCCGAAATTTGTTTCACTCTGGCCAAAGCATGAGGATAAAAAATTACTGACTGCCTGGCAGACGGGGCAGACGGGTATTGCGCTGGTTGATGCCGGCATGCGCCAGTTATGGGAGACCGGCTGGATGCATAATCGTGTCAGGATGGTGGTCGGTTCACTGCTGACTAAGAATCTCGGTATCCATTGGTTACATGGTGCCCGCTGGTTTTGGGATACACTCGTGGATGCCGATCTCGCCAGTAACACACTTGGTTGGCAGTGGGTGGCAGGCTGTGGCGTGGATGCAGCACCGTACTATCGTATCTTTAACCCGGATACCCAGGCGACACGGTTCGATAGTGGTTCTGAGTATATTCGACGCTGGGTGACTGAAGTCGATGACATCAATAGTCTGACACCAGTGGTGGAGCTGAAAACATCACGTGAGGAAGCACTACAGCGGTATAAAACAGTGTAAAAAAAGGGGCTACCAATGGCAGCCCCTTCACAATAAAAACACTCAGTGTTTTTACAACAAAGTTGGTGGTGTTGTACCACCAGTATTTCCACCAGTGTTCGAGTTGACGTTAACATCGTCGTCGTCATCATCCTCATTATCTTCTCTTTCAGGGAAAAGATCGTCGAAACGAAGTAGCTGAGTTTCGCCGTTGGAATCATCAACACCATCATTATCATTGACGACCAGTGCGTCACCGTCTTCGGTGACGGCCAGGCCTTCAATCTTCTCAAGAATCAGGCCGCCTGTTGCCTGCAGATCAGGTACCAGATCACGCACCAGTGTCTTGCTGACCACGGGGAAGTCAGGTACTTCTGAGTCTGACAGAGCTGTCAGGCCAAGTACCGAGAAGCGGTAAAGACGCTTAATAACGGCATCAGGACCACCCTGATTGTCGCGTTCAATCACGGCGAACTCACCATTACCCAGTGCGGTGATTTCTGATAGACCAACCCAGCCACCATTAGCAGAAAGCGGCTCTTCGATGGGGTAGTAGAGGAAGGTCCACTCACCTGTGCTGGTATCATAACGACCGATACGCACATTGTTGTCAGGGTCGGTACTCCATTCACGCTGGAAAGCCACATAAAGGACTTCGACGCCATTTTCTTCTACTTTGGCGACACCTTCGAAGCCGAAACGGAACTGCACTGCATTAACTGAGTCTGGCAATGTCACGACATCGATGATATTGCCACGGCGATCGGCCTGTATCAGCAGGTTGAGTGATTCGACAGGTCGATTAGCATCACCGACAGTACCGCGCCCTTCTGAAACAACCCAGAAGCTTTTACGCTTACCCAGTGTAATGCCTTCAAGATCGAGGTTGACGGTGGCGTCGTCATTGACCTGATTCGGTGAAACGGCAGCGAGTAAGCCGTTAGTATCTTTCAGAATAGTTTCACGTTTGATCTTCGCAGGTGTGTCTTCAATGTCCATGGTATAGATACGGCTCTGCTGATAAAAGCTGTCATGTACAGAGAACATCTTGTCATCGTCTTTTATAGCCAGACCAGACAGTGCACCCCATGGAATCGGTGTGCGTGTACGCTTACGATTTTTTGAAACAATAGTTGGATAAGTGATTTCATCCTGTAACTGATAAATACCAACTGTTGCACGAATCTTGTCATCACGAGCATCTTCTTCTGTTGCGGTGATAAACAGGTTACGTGATGGAATGGCTAGCAGGCCTTCTGGTTTAACACCGGTAGGTAGTACCTGTACAAGCTTTGGCTTGTTCTTACGGCCACGCAGCTTGTAAACCAGTACGACACTGGAGCGTTCTGATCCAACAAACAGGAATTTGTCGTCGCCATATTGACCGAATGTGACATTTTCAGGTTCGTTACCTTTGTTTTCAGAGCGATCTTCCGGGTAATGGCCAAGACGTACAGTTGTGTGTTCAACAGAATTACCCGCGGTAAATCTTACTCGGCCACGCGTGTCATAGATGGTGAAGCCACGGCTACCACCAAACAGGTCACCTTCATCGGCAGTGGCAAACAAACGATTATTAATCCATGTTACGCCATCGGGTTCACGCGGAACATTAGCCAGACTACTGTTCAGTTCAATCAGGTCATTTTCGTTAGTATCAATGTTATTCAAATCGACACTACCGGCAGGAAAGTCATTAATGACATTGCCTGACGCAAGATCAACCAGCGCGATATGATTGTTTTCCTGTAATGTGACCACGGCAACATTGTTATCGTTGATGTCAACATATTCAGGTTCAGGATCATTCGGAAACAGATCGGCAACACCATCCAGGTTGACGACACGTGTGGTCCAGTCTGCAGGATCACCATTCAGATCAACAATAACGAGGAAGCCAGCTGGCGCCTGTGGTGGTTCACCATTACCCAGATCTTCATCGCGTTCGTTTTCAATGACAACAGCAGCGAACTGACCATCTGGGCTGATGGCCACAGAGTCAGGCTGTCCGCCAAGATCGATGGTGTTCACAATCGCACGTGTTGCAATATCGACGACGACCAGACTGCCACTTGGTGCAACGAAGCTCGGTGAAGTATTAATGCCAGCGAGCGCTAAACCATTTGTTACGGCAACGGAAGTTGGTTCACCGCCGACTGCGACGATACCAGCTGCAGAAGGCTCGGCAGGATTAGTGATATCAACAAAACCAAGTGCTTCCAGTTCACTGTCTGTATAAATCAGCGTATTGCCATCCGCTGTGGCGGCAACAATTTCTGCCACGGTTTCATTATTGATATCTGAATTTAAAAATACTGGAAAAGAGGCGATACGATTAAAGCCTGCATCCCTGTCATCATCACTTGCGATAGCGGGTGACACGCTTAGTGTCATGGCCACAGCCGCTGCCGCGAGTTTGCGTTTAAGGTATTTCATGGTGTTATCCCCATAATGGTGTTGTTATTCAAATCCATGAATGTAAGTTTTTGTTGTGACGCAGGCGTGTAGGAATGGTGACGATGCTTTGTCAGTGAGATGACAAATTCATTGCGAAAAACCTGAATCAGAATGACTTTTATAGGGTTATTTAGTTTCAGGTTTTCCAGAAAAATTCGTTCAGACGCTCAGTTATTCTTGTTTTAAAACAGTAATTTAAGTGACAAAGTTTTGTTTATCTACGCATTAGTACATGGTTATTTACTAAACTTTACTGAAATAGTAAAGTACTTCCACAAACTTTTGGTGCCTGCGGGCAAAACTTATTTTTGATTGGAGTATTTATTGTGAAAAACGAAGCCGATGTAAAATGTATCCGTAACATGAAAGTAATGTCTTTCGTAATTTTTGGCCTGCTGGTCTCACTGATCACGCTGGCGAAGGCAGTTAGCTAAGAGTTTTTTACTCCATGTTACGAAAAAGCCGGGCATGTCCCGGTTTTTTTGTGTCTGTAATTCGTGCAGTATATCTTTTGCTATTGTTGAAATCGTTCCTTAATAATTCGTACACCGTTTGTGTAGCGAATTTTTTCCGCCACGTCCTGAGGTAGTTGATTAAGGACGCGCAACATACCTGCCATGATGGCATTTGCATTCAGCCAGCGTTGTCCTGTATAGGTATCCATACCAATCATAAAACGATCTGAATAATCAATGAGTAGTTGGCGCCATTCATCGGTGAAGCCATCTTTATCGACAAAAATATCCTTGCGGATAGACAGGTCGGGCCACAGCGTGGGGAAGCGCTCCAGCATTTCACGCACAGTAAAGGGATCCTCGAAACCAGCGTGTGCCCAGATAATCTGCGCATCGCCATCAAAGTCGTACATTCTCTCGATGATATGTGCCGCGGCATGTACCTGTAGCATCAGCTTGTTTTCGCGCGCGAGGTCAACGACGGCCTCGACGGTTGGGTGATTGGCATCGTTTTCATAGATATGGATCTCACCAATGCCAAGATAACGATTTTTGGCGATTTTTTCTTTTAGGTACGGCAGTACGTAATCGAGTTCAAGCCAGTAATCATTTGTGCCACGTTTTAGGTAGGGGCTCAGCATTGGGATAATCATATCGGGCGCAAGTTTGTATAAACGCTGTGTGCCCTTGTCATCCGCACTGGAAATGATCGAATAGGTCACACCCGCCTCGCGCAGCCGCCGTATGGCATCCTCAGGTGGAATACCTTCCCAGACATCGTGATTGTAATGATTGTGGGCATCGAAGATCGGCGCATTGGCCAGTGATTGCGTTGTGAAAAACACAACAAACAGTGATAGCAGAATGTTAAGGCTAGCTTGCATGATGAGATGACTCTGTAGCGATTACTATTGTGATCATAGCAGTGATATATAAAAACACGCCAGTTAGAGATGCGAGTTTTAGGAATAAAAGATCACAGAGTTTTTGAGGTAATAGCAATGTATGTGCAGAATAACTAGAAGCGAACAGTCGTTTCTCCACTATGTTCAATCCAGCCGTGGATCATTTTCTTTGTGGTAAAGCCACTGGCACAGCGCCCCTGATTATCAATGACGATCACACCACCACGCCCCTGTACTTTGCGAGTTAGATATTCAATACCAGCCTCGGTGGCCATAGCGGCATCCATTCCACACATAAACATAAAGTCTGAAATAGTTTTAGCGATCACAGTGCGCATGAACTCTTCACCATAGCCAGTCGAAGACACGGCACAGGTCTCATTATCTGCATAGACGCCTGCACCGATAATAGGTGTATCACCGACTCGCCCCATGCGCTTATTGACGATACCCCCTGTTGATGTTGCAGACGCCAGGTTGCCATCCATGTCATAGGCAACAGCACCGATAGTGCCATACTTGTGATCTTCCGGAAGCAGGCTGTCCTCATGGTCGAGGATCTGCTTATTGAGTTTATGAGCTTGTTTAAATTGCTCGATGCGATCATCGGTATAAAAGTAGTTATCAGGAACGCGACTAAAGTTATGCATATCGGCAAAGCGCATGGCACCATCTGCAATAAGCATGACATGTTCGCTATCTGACATGACACGATGCGCGAGTTGTATGGGGTTGGCGATGTTTTCGATTGCCGCGATGGCACCTGCATTAAGTGTTTTGCCATCCATGATGGCGGCATCCATTTCTACTTTGCCATATTCATTTAACACCGAGCCGCAGCCGGCATTAAAAACAGGGTCATCCTCAAGTAAGGAGGCACAGGCCTCAACGGCCTGTAAAGCTGAGCCACCCATTTCCATCACGGTGCGGCCGTGCTCGAGGACGATTCTGATACTTTCCAGATATCTTACCGCGGTCTTTTCATTTTTAACGTTATCCAGAGCGCCCGCGCCACCATGGACCATTAGTGAAAAAGTTTTATCTGACATTATAGAGCGAGGCGTTCCTCTAGCTGTTTGACATAAAAGTTTTGCTGGGACTTGCTACCAGCGATGAGAAACATGAGTTTGCCCTGAGAAATTGTTCCCCAGTTGATAATGATGACACCTGCTTCCGCTCTAGGATCAAATTCAATGCCATCAAGGTCAATATCATCAAGTTTTCTGTAGTCTGTATCTAATGTCAATGAAATCCATTCAGGTATATTCAGTTTTTTCGCAATTAAGGTTGGATAACTAGCGCCATTGTAACGTGGGTTACATTCAATAGCAGTATAGTCATAGCCATCAGGTGTCTTGGTGCGAGCGACATCAAAAGCAAAGATACCTTTCATACCTTGTTCAAGTAACCATTCTGCCATTGGGTCAACAATTTCCCAGGGGGCATCCTCAACCGGTACTCTATTGCCTTGATGTACAAAGCCATCAAGTATCTGTTCACTGGCTTCAAGACGAATCAGGTTCTTGCCGACAATACGGTACTGCATGTTCAGGAATGAATCGGTAAGCACTTCTTCCTGAATCTGGATGGGTATTGCGGGATCAAATTTCTTTAGTGATCTGAACAAATCCAGCGGTGTTTCACAGCGATAGATGCCAACACCGGAAACAGAGATGGCTGCCTTAACATAACAGGGGAAGGAAAACTGCATAAACGCCTGGATGCCAATTTCCATACTACTGTTAAAGCAGTGTGTTTCCGGCGTTGGAATTTCCAGTTCTTTGGCGACATGCATGAAATTGTTTTTCGAGTTAATGAACTCAACCGTTTTAAGCCAGTCGAAATCACCCCAGTACCGATATTCATGCGGGCCAAAATAAAATACCGAGGGCTGGAAACCGATTTGTGAACTTAAGTGGTTCAGATCGAGATCCCAGATAACCTCTTTTGTGTGTTTAATGTGAATTCGTCGATAATGTTTCTGTATTGCAGACCAGTCCGATTTTAAATCCGGGTGCAGTTGAATAATATCCCACGGCTCGGTCAGGCCGAGTGCACGACCAGAATAGAGGTGATTACCAACCACACCATCGGCGGTACAGTTCATAATGTCGTGATTAACGACATAACGATTAATCGTGTCATAACCATGATAAACAGCAGCGCGCATAACGATATACCCTCTTCGTAAATAGAAGTACTGGTATATGTCTCAGCAAGTTTCAGGCCAGCAAAAAAACCCTGATTTTGGCAGATCGCGCACCGTAACAGGACGATCAGCGATTTGAGCTATCAAAGACGCACATAATATGTGCGTCTGGGTAAATGATTTTCAGGCATCCCTTTTCATACAATATATTACCGAAATTCTCCCTATATTCCTTAGGATAATTAACTAGTTATAGTATATTCATGGTTATCGTTCATTGACATGTGTTAACAATTGTTTACACTTATGTAACAGTTGTTAACAATTTAAGATTACTCCTGAGAATATATAGGGGTAATTGTTTTAGTGCTTTTTCCCTGTGGTTAATCATAAGTAGTTTGCCATGAATCAGTTTTATTCAGTTAATGTTGATGAAGACTCGCTGCAAGAATTTATTGCTGATCTGCAGGAGAGTCATGAAGATATCGAATATCTCTGTATCAATTTAGAAAATAATCCGGATAAATTATCTGATCTGCAGGTAATAAAAGATCATTTCCAGCATTTACTTATCAGCTCGACAAAACTGAATCTAATTCCTATTACTGAAAGTATCGAAGATAGCCTCACGGCCATTGATTTATTGATCAAATGGCAGACGTATCCGGTTGCTATGTCAGAGTTTCTACTGCTGGTGATTGATAGAGTTTTGTTACTTGCACGTGAAACCACTCAGTTCCAGGGAATAGATGTACGAAACTCGCAACATATCCTGGTTGCGTTACAACATATTATTTTACTCGATGAGCCACATTATTTAATTGATGGCATCAATAAGGCCATTGAGTCTATTGTACGTGAAATTAACCATACGCCTGAATCAGCAGGTTCCGATAACGACATCACGTTGTTTGATGACGCTGACGACGGTGTTGAGTTGTTTACTGAAGATTGCTGTGGTCGTGAAGAAAGTGTAACAATATTTGCACCTGAAACGATCTTGAATCCAGTGTTGCAGGCGCGTGATGATATTCAGCAGTGTCTGCATTGCGATCATCCCGTGCGATTACTCGGTGAGATTTCTGATGCCGGGATGGATGCAGGTACACCACACACACATTTTCTTCTTGAAATGACCTGTGCGATGAATAACCTGGCGGGAAGTCCAGTAGATACCGAGCAGCTCATGACAGCAATTTGCCTGCATGATTTACCATTGGCATCGATACCGCATATCATCAATAAATCAGAACGCCTGACAAAAGATGAAATTGATCAAATACGTCAGCACCCCGTATTAGCTGCTGTCATGACAGGCATGTTTGATAATTCGAATGTTTCTCATGACATTGTGTTGCATCATCATGAACGTGTTGATGGCTCGGGTTACCCAAATGGCCTGGTCAAAGATAATATTTCAGATGGGGGTAAGATTCTCGCGATTGTCGATTCTTTTCACAGCATGATTGAAAGTCGTGCATATAAAAAGTTTCAACGTAGCAAGCTACGCGCCTGTGCCGAGGTGAATGCCTGCGCAGGCACACAGTTTGATCCTGTCTGGGTGAAATACTTCAATCAATGCATGAAAGATTACTGGTTACCTTTACAGAAACCACAAAAAACAGCGGCAAGTTAATTAAAAAGCATTCTCGGTTAATATATCGTCGAGAGGCAGCTGACCGGGACGTGGCCAGGGTTCTTTAATCCCCTTACCAATCGCAATCATGAAGGCAATGCGATAGTGCTCAGGCAGGTTAATCAGTTTACCGACAGCCTCATAATCAAAACCATCCATCGGACAACTGTCATAACCGAGTTCTTTGGCCATCAACATGATACTCATTCCTATTAAGCCACAGGAACGCATACCCTCGTCATTCTGTATGTCTGGTTTACCATCGTAATAGTTATGCAGTGCAGGAATTAAATAATCCTGTACTTCTTTGGGTGCATTTTGCCAATAACGCTCCGGTCTGTCTTTCCATGCATTGGTATCAAAACAAAGAATAAGGAGCTCTGATGCCTCTTCTGCCTGCGCCTGATCCCAGGCAGCCTCACGCATTGCCTTGCGTTGCCCTGGATCAGTGATCCGTACGATACGCCAGTTTTGTTGATTGAATGCAGTGGGTGAGAGTATGGCTTGTTCCATCAGCCGGCTGAATGTTTCAGCCGGCATCTGGTGCTCAGGGTCATACCATTTAATTGAACGTCGCGATGCGATCGCGTCACTTACTTGCATGGTTTTTTCCTTTTTTCATTTTCTATGACGCATATGCGCCCTGATGGTGAATCTTGAACGTGCGTAGCACATAGTTAAAGGCACGATTGTTGGCGGCCTGTACTGTCGCATCAAAAATATCACGATCACTCCAGCCATGTGAGCGTGCATGTTGTATAACATCTTCAGTGATACTTTCAGGATCATCAACTGATTTCAAGGCGAGTTTCAACAGGCTCATTTCTTTTTCACTCAATGGCGCCTGATCAATATCTACCCTTGCTGCTCTGGCTGTATCCAGATCGATGCCCATTTGATCGAGAAAGGCTTCGTTCATATCGATACAAAAACTGCAATTAGCTGCGGAAGACACCAGGTAACGAATCATTGTCGTTAATAGCGGTGGTAAGCCAGTGCCCTCATGAAAATAACCGATGTTACCAACAAAGTTTTGTAACAACGGTGGGCTCAGTGAGTACAGCTTCAGACCATCTGGTACGAAACCAAATTTTTCTTCGACCATTGTGAAGATGTTATTGACTGTTTCTACGTCTGTTGCAGGTGTAACGGGTTGAATCAAAGGTGCTTGTGACATGATTGTCTCCTTTAGCGGTTGTTGTAACACACAAGTAGACCGGTCGGTCTAGTAATAAGGCAAAATAATGGCTGGGTCGTTATTGTCATGAATATTGGTCTAGTGAGTTTTTGCGTGTATTCGAATATCGAGCAGGGCAGGAGCCAGCTGACGATAGACGTCGATGTCATTATGAGTTTTTGCCGACATTAAGATACCTTCGAGATAGGCATACATGGCCTGTGCTGTGGCATCGGCATCGATGTTTTCAAGTCGTTCATCATGCTCATCAACACCACGTTGAAGTGCTTCTCGCAGGCTCTCTTTACTGCGCTGAAAAATATGTACCAGTTTTTTACGTATCGCTTCATCCTGAGTTGATAACTCAATCGACATATTGCCAAACGGGCATCCAAGTACCTGACCTGTTTTTGTTTTGATGTCTTTCTGGTATTCATAGATTTGATCGACAAAGTCCTGGATCTCAGTCAGGCCATCACGTTCACCCGTAAAAACGGCATCGAGCATGGCGCTTTTGAAGTCACAAAAGTTTTGTTCGAGTACAGCCATGGCCAGATCCTGTTTGCTCTTAAAGTGGTGATAGAAGCTTCCCTTCTGCACACCGGCACGTTCACAGATCGCTGCGACACCAACCTCGGCATAGCTGTTGGCATATATAAGCTCGAAGGCGGCATCCATAATACGTTGTTGTGTGGTTTGCTCTTTCATCTTGTTTAAGACTATAATAGACCGGTCGGTCAAGATCAAGCTTTGTACTAGATATTTTTAATTAAACAGGCAAAACAGTTGCTTACTGGATATTAAATGAACAGTTTTAGACGAAATGTGCCCCTTCTCGCCATCAGCCAGGCGCTAATGATGAGTAGTATGAGCCTTATATTGACCGCTACCGCACTTGTTGGGCTGGAGATGGCACCAGATAAAAGTCTCGCCACCCTGCCTATAGCCGTAATTTTTATCGCGATGATGTTTACCAGTATCCCCGCATCATTATTTATGGCACGTATAGGGCGAAAAAAAGGCTTCATGATAGCAACCACATTTGGCATGTTAGGTGGCGCTCTGGCGACCTACGCTATTCTAAACCAGTTATTTTGGGCCTTCGTTGCCAGCGGTTTTTTGATTGGTATGTTCAATGGCTTTGGTAATTATTTTCGTTTCGCTGCCGCAGATTCTGTAGACGATGCGCAAAAAGGCAAAGCGATCTCATATGTATTAATAGGTGGCGTTATCGCAGCGATTGTTGGGCCGAACCTGGCCGTTTATACGCGCGAACTGATTCCTGATGCCGTGTTTGCAGCAAGCTATATGTCCATCATTGTGCTCTATATGCTGACGTTATTGTCATTGAGTTTTCTAAGATTGCCAGTGCATGCTGATAAGGCCCCAACGGAGGATGCTAACAAAGGTCGTTCTCTACGCGTGATTGCCAGCCAGCCTAAATTTATTGTTGCACTTGTGTGTGCAATGCTCGGTTATGGGGTGATGTCATTTCTGATGACTGCAACACCACTGGCAATGCATCATGATGCGCATAACTTCTCGGATACCTCTTTTGTGATTCAGTGGCATGTACTGGGTATGTTCGCGCCGTCCTTTGTGACCGGACATCTGATCAAGCGTTTTGGCGTGATAAATATCTTGTATGTCGGTGGCCTGCTTGGTGTTGCGACGGTAGTCATTAATTTACTGGGTAACAGTATCCCGCATTACTGGTTGGCGTTAACGCTCCTGGGTATTAGCTGGAATTTTCTATTCATCGGAGGCACAACGTTATTGACTGAAACCTATCAGCCTGAAGAGCGCGCCAAGACGCAAGCCATGAATGATTTTATGATCTTCTCAACGGTAACGATTGCCTCACTCACCGCCGGGACATTGCAATATCATTTAGGCTGGCAGGCGATTAATATAGGTGTGTTGCCATTACTCACAATTATATTATTGAGTATCGTCTGGTTAAATTACCGCACTACACGACAGTCGCACTGAATTATTAGCGACTATCCTGGTCACATCGATATATAGCGTTAGCGGGTAAGCATTATGGGTTTCATCATATTCATTAGTCTCTTTGTCATCACGATGGGCTTGATGAATCTGTACATCTGGCGACGTTTCATTCGCAAGCTTACTCATGGTGTAGGGCGCTATTTTGGACTGGTGCCTGCGATACTGATGGCAGGCGATATTGCATATATTGTGGATCGCATCACAGGGTTTTTGCCAGAGTCCCTCGCTGTCTATGTCATTGCCAGCACGTTTATTGGTATGACCTTTATGCTGTTTGTTGTCGCTGTCGTTTATGATCTTTCCGTTACCGCCTCGAAACGCGTGCCCTTTGATCAGGATCGGCGTCGTGCGATCAAGTTGGGTTTTGATGTCACGATCCTGATACTGGCATTTTCCTATTTGTTCAAAGGATTTGTCTCGGGAATCCGTATGCCCGATATCAATCGCATAAAAGTAGCCATCAAAGATTTTCCACATGATAAGTTTACATTGGTGCAACTCACCGACGTGCATGTGGGCCGCACGATAAAACGAGACTTTGTCGAACATATTGTTGCCGAGACCAATCGACTTAAACCAGACATAGTCGTTATAACGGGTGATCTCGTCGATTTTCAGGTAAGTCGAATCGAATATGATCTCTATCCACTTAAGGATATCGAGGCGCCGACCTATTTTATTCTGGGAAACCATGAGTATTTTCATGGTGCCGGTGAATCGGTCGCCTATTTGCGAACCTTAGGAATTAAACCATTATTAAATGATCATGTCTGTGTCGGTGAAGGTAATGCACAGTTTAATCTGGTAGGGCTCACCGATGTGAGTGGCGCACGCGCAAACTTTTTGCCGCCTGATTTGACTAAAGCCTACGATGGTTGTGATCAGGGAAAAGCTTGTGTTGTGTTGGCGCATCAGCCAAAGATGATTGAGCAGATGCAGGATTATCGTTGCGACCTGATGCTCAGCGGTCATACCCATGGCGGACAGATCTTTCCATTTGGTCTGCTGGTGATGGCTGCACAGCCTTATCTTGCCGGGTTGTATCAGCATACTGATGCTTCACAGATTTTTGTTAGCCGGGGCACGGGATATTGGGGGCCGCCGTTGCGTTTTATGGCACCGAGTGAGATTAGTCATATTACGCTGACAGCTTCTTGAAAAATGGTTTTAAGTATAGGTACTTAATATCTTTAGGGCGAAACCTATATATGTCTGATTAAGATCTGTGCTACATTTCGCCCTATGGAAACATTTCGTAAATTTATTCAGTCACACCGTTCGGTTACATGGGTACTACTCATGGCGCTGATGGCGGTTTCACTGTTTCCATTACATTTGCATTTACACGATGAAGAGACAGTAGCAGATACCTCAGCCTATATGCATGATGGTCATTCACATAAATCCAGTATTCATCCAGTAATGAATACAGATGGCCATGATAATCATGAAGATGTCTCGGTTCTACCAGTGGTGTCAGACTCTATTCTGAAGAACGTCACCTTTATGCCACTGTTGTTTGTTGCATTTATAGTTATTACCTTTCTTTCTGTCACTAAGACTGCCCATGTGATGCGACCTCGCCTGATGAATATGAATATCAGGCAATTTGATAGGGTCACGCCACAGTTGCGCGCGCCACCAGCCCTTTAGCCAATACCCCTTAGTTTTTTTCATTAATAATTAATGAGTTTTCTGTTGTGCCTGCTGACTGCAGGTGAATAGACCAATGTTCGGACATGGTGTCCGGGAGTAAGCAATGAAGTATTGGATAACGCTGGCAAGCGCATTGTTGTTTGCCTCTTCAGCACTGGCTGAAAAATCTGCTCAGGGAAGCAGTATCCGCCTGAATCAGGTGATAGAAAAAGTACTGCAACATAATCCACAGATACGCGCGGGAGATATAGAGGCGCAGGCTGCCTTTACACGTGTGCTACAAAAAAATCAGACATCACCACTATTTTTCAATATTGAAGTTGAAAATTTTGCAGGTGGTGATTCTTTTGCGGGTTCTAATAGTCTTGAAACGACACTGAGTTTCGCGCGCGTACTGGAACTTGGTGGCAAGCCGGTTCTGCGTGGCAATGTTGCTCGACAACAGGCATTGTTGCTGCAGAACAATAATGATGCGAAGAAACTCGATTTGCTTGCGGAAGCGACGAGACGTTTCATTGATATTCTGGTTGATCAACATCGTCTTGACATCGCACAAAATCGTATGGCCCTGATTGAAAAGAAGCAGACCATTGTTGCCAAGCGTGTGCGTCTCGGTAAGAGCCCTCGCTCAGAATCACGTCGTATCAAGATTGAGCTGGAGCGCGCCAAGATAGGCACTGATGATATCAAACATGAGCTAAAGGCATCACGGCTACAGCTTTCATCGCTATGGGGTGAGTTGGAGCCTGCTTTTAATAATGTGCAGGCCTCGTTGTTTGAGCTCGACACGCCTGTCGACTTTAGTGAGTTACAGGCGTTACTGCAGCGCAATCCTGATCTTGCACAATTTGCGACACAGGAGAGGCTGGCCGCAGCGCGAGTTAGTCTTGCGCGTTCACGACGTAAGCAGGATATCGAAATCAGTGGTGGTATTCGTCATCACAATGCCTCTTCTGACCTGGCGTTAGTGCTATCAGCAAGTATTCCTTTCGGTACAACTACCAGGGCGAAACCTTATGAAGATGAAGCGCAGCTGCTATCGCAGGTGACGCCGTTCGATCTTGAGCAACAACGCAATGCGTTATATGCCAGTTTATTTGCACTCAATGAAGAACTGAAACACTCCCATGAGGCCGTTGAGCTGTTACGTGATGTCATTATTCCTGAAGCCGACCAGGTGCTGCGTGATTATCAGCGTGGTTATGAGGCAGGGCGTTACTCATTGCTGGAATTAAATGATGTTCAAACAACGTTGCTGGAGGTGCAAAGTGAGGCAGTAGTTGAAGCCAGCAAGTACCACCGTAACAAGATTGAAATTGAGAGATTGACTGGCATGCATATGTCGCGTGCGGAGGAAAGAAAATGAAGTTATCAAGAGGCTCTTTAATTAACGCGGGCATTATTGCTTTGCTATCTGTGACTCTTGTTGCATGTGATACTGATAGTCATCATTCAAGTACTGATGGCCATACAGGCCATGGTGCAGATGAGGAAGAGGTAGAGAAAGGTCCGCGCAATGGTCGTATGCTGCGTTCTGGTAACTTTGCACTGGAACTAGCGATCTTTGAAACAGGCGTGCCACCTGAGTTTCGCGCCTGGGCCACAATGGATGGTCAGCAACTTCAGCCTGAAGAGTTAGACTTGAATATCAAGCTTATTCGCCTTGGTAATAAAATTGATGATATCAATTTTACCATTCAGGGAGACGCGCTGCGTGGTGATAAGGAAATATACGAGCCACATTCTTTCATTGTCGATATTAATGCAGGTTATAAAGGCAAACGTTATCAATGGAAGTACGATAATTTTGAAGGTCGTACGGAGATAGAGCCAAAAGTTGCTGAGGCGTTAGGTATAGAAACAGTCGTTGCTGGGCCAAAGACGATTAAAGAAAACGTCAGTGTCTATGGAAAAATCAGTAGTAATACTGAACGTGAACGGAATGTAAGCGCGCGTTTTGAAGGTGTTATCAAATCAGTGCGTCCCTCAATTGGAGATGTGGTTAAAAAAGGTGATGTGCTGGTGAAAGTCGAGAGTAATGAAAGCCTGCGCGTATATAGCATCAGGGCACCAATCAGTGGTGTGGTTACCCATCGTATTGCCAACCCAGGCGAACAGACTAACGGTCGTACGCTTTTCAAAATAATGGACACATCAAGTGTTTGGGCAAACTTGTCACTGTTTCCGAAAGATCGCAAAGCGGTACGTGTAGGTATGCCAGTGACAGTAACCACTACGATAGATGAACAGTCGTATTCAGGTGTTATTGATCGTATCAATGTCATGACCGAGGCCAACCAGTCAGTGATAGCACGGGTTGTGCTACAGAATAATGACGGTGCTTTATTGCCAGGCACGTTTGTCAAAGCGGATATCGAAATCGCCGAACACTCAGTCGAACTTGCGGTAAAACGTGAAGGCTTGCAGGCATTCAGAGACTTTACCGTTGTGTATGCAAAGATAGAAGACACCTATGAGGTGAGAATGCTGGAGCTCGGTCGCAAAGATAAGGAGTGGATTGAAGTACTGGGAGGTCTTGAAGTGGGCACAAACTATGTGAGTGCGAATAGTTATGTCATCAAGGCCGATATTGAAAAATCTGGTGCATCACACGATCACTAAGGAGTCAGCATGTTAGAAGCAATTATTAAATTTTCGCTGGCACGTCGTGGACTGGTGATCGGTCTGGTACTGCTGTTAATGGGTATTGGGGCGTGGAATTTTACTCAACTACCAATTGATGCAGTACCTGATATTACCAACGTGCAGGTATCTATTAATACACATGTGCCTGGCTATACGCCGCTGGAAACAGAGCAGAGAGTGAGTTTTCCCATTGAAACAGCGATGGTGGGTTTACCAAATTTATCCTATACGCGCTCGCTTTCTCGCTATGGCTTATCGCAGGTCACGGTCATTTTTGAAGAAGGCACAGATATTTATTTTGCTCGCCAGCAGGTAGGCGAAAGGCTCAGTGCCGTGCGCAGTGAACTGCCAGCATCACTAGAGCCTAAGATAGGACCAATTGCGACCGGTCTGGGTGAGATTTTTATGTTCACCGTCGATGCCGAGCCGGGTGCGACAAATGTAGATGGCACACCAGTCACGCCGACTGACCTACGTTCAGTGCATGACTGGATAATACGTCCTCAACTTGCTCGCGTTGCTGGTGTTGCAGAAATAAATCCAATTGGGGGGTATAAAAAAGAAATACTCGTCGCCCCCTATCCGGATAAATTACTCGCTTACAATCTGGATTACGCGCAGGTGTATCAGGCATTACAGGACAATAATGATAATCGTGGCGTCGGTTTCATTGAACGCAAAGGTGCGCAATGGTTGATGCGTGTTCCCGGACAGGTGCAAACACTGACCGATATAGAAAATATTGTGATTACACAGCAGCAGGGCGTACCAGTACGCATTCAGGATGTTGCTAAAGTAAGTGTTGGTAAGGAACTTCGTTCTGGTGCAGCAACGCAAAATGGCCGTGAAGTGGTAATGAGCACGGTGTTTATGCTGATTGGTGAGAATAGCCGTGAGGTCGCTAGCAATGTGGCACAAAAACTCGAGGAGATAAAGAAAAGTTTACCAGTAGGCATCACGGCTACTGCAGTCTACGACCGCACAAAACTAGTTGATAAAACGCTACAGACAGTGCAGAAGAACCTGGTAGAAGGTGCGATTCTGGTTATCGTTATCCTTTTCCTGATGCTTGGTAATATACGTGCAGCGATTTTGACGGCACTTGTCATTCCTGTTGCCATGTTGATGACTGTATCGGGAATGCTGAAATCAGGTGTCAGTGCCAATCTGATGAGTCTCGGAGCGCTGGACTTTGGTCTTATCGTCGATGGTGCCGTGATCATCGTCGAGAATTGCCTACGTAGACTCAGCACATCGAGTAACGACGGACAATTGAGTTTACAGGAACGTCTGTCAGTAGTGTTTGACGCCACGCGAGAAGTAATACGCCCAGCATTGTTTGGTGTGTTTATTATCACTGCTGTTTACATACCTATTTTTGCTCTGTCGGGCGTCGAAGGAAAAATGTTCCACCCTATGGCAACCACCGTCATTATTGCACTGCTCAGTGCCATGATATTGTCGATCACGTTTGTACCTGCTGGTGTGGCACTCCTGTTTCGTGGCCCGGTGAAAGAGAAAAAAAATCTGGTCGTGAGTGTGTCGCGGAGTATTTATCGTCCTGTCCTGAATGGTAGTTTAAGGTTCAGTTGGTTGGTGGTGTTATTGGCGGTCGCCCTCGTTGCAGGTTCAGCCGCACTTGTGCCACGTCTTGGTTCTGAGTTTGTACCGAATCTTGATGAGGGTGATATTGCAATGCATGCCTTACGTATTCCTGGTACCTCACTAGAGCAGGCTATTCGGTTACAGGAAGGCCTTGAGGCTGAAATCCAGTCTATGCCTGAAGTGGAAAGAGTGTTTGCAAAAATTGGCACTGGTGAAGTAGCCACTGATCCAATGCCGCCAAGTGTTGCTGATAATTTTATTATTCTGAAGCCACGCAATGAATGGCCTGATCCCAACAAATCGAAAGCAGCGGTTGTGAAAGATCTTGAAGCCATCGTCACTCCGTTACCAGGTAATCGTTATGAATTCTTACAGCCTATCCAGATGCGTTTTAACGAACTTATTGCGGGTGTCAGGACGGAACTCGCCGTTAAGGTATATGGCGATGATTTTGATCAACTAATTGCATTAGGTGAAGATATTGAAGCAGCCATTAAGAAGGTGTCTGGTGCAGCAGATGTGGCCGTTGAACAAACCACTGGCCTGCCGGTAATGTCAATTATGCCTAAGCGAGAGGAAATGGCGCGACTGGGCTTGTCGGTACAAAAAGTACAGGACACATTATCTACTGCATTAGGTGGACGAGTCGCGGGGCAGATGTATGAAGGCGATCGTCGTTCCGATATTGTTGTGCGTTTACCAGAAGCACTACGTACTGATACCGATTCACTTTCTCGCCTGCCAGTAATGTTGCCTTCAGGTGGCTATGTGCCTTTAGGTGAAGTAGCAGAGTTAGGTGTATCGACAGGCTATAACCAGGTTTATCGTGAAAATGGTAAACGTCGTGTCGTTATAGCCGCGAATGTGAGAGGCCGGGATCTGGGATCGTTTGTAGCGGATGTAAAAAAAGCTATCAATCGCGGTGTTGATGTCCCATCGGGTTACTGGGTTGAATATGCTGGCACTTATCAAAAGCTTCAATCAGCAACACAACGCCTGTCATTTGTTGTGCCATTAACTTTATTACTCGTCATGGTGCTACTGGTAATGGCGTTAGGCTCAGTGAAAGATGCGGCGGTGATATTTTCTGGCGTACCGCTGGCATTGACCGGTGGCATCGTGGCGTTACTATTAAGGGATATACCGTTTTCTATTTCAGCTGCAGTAGGCTTTATCGCCTTGTCTGGTATCGCGGTATTAAATGGACTAGTCATGGTCGCCTTTATACGTGATTTGCGCATGCATGGACGGGCACTGGAAGAGGCTATTGTACATGGCGCAATAACGAGATTACGTCCCGTAATGATGACAGCGTTGGTCGCCGCGTTAGGATTTATTCCTATGGCTTTGAATACAGGTATTGGTTCTGAGGTACAGAGACCATTGGCAACGGTTGTTATTGGCGGCATTATTTCGTCGACAATACTGACGCTGGTAGTATTGCCGACACTTTACAAGCTGGTACATCGAAAGGGTTTCTTGGCCTCAGAATAGATGTAATACGCATTCTTACCGGTTGTATCAGAGCACTGGCCCTTTAAATAAGAGTCAGTCGATGATGGTAGTTATTGGCATTCACCATTACGTTTTATGGCACCGAGTGAGATTAGTCATATTACACTGACAGCAGCGTGAAAATTTAGAACTCAAACACCGCTTGCACGCCAAACAGGTGACTGTGTTCAAGAGCAATGCCATCATCATCGAACACAAAGTTATTTTTATAGTCGGCGTATAGATAGTCTGCTATCAAGGAGAGATACGGTAGTGCCTGCCAGGTAGCAGATAGACCATATTGCTGTTCAGGTGCGTCACTGAGTTCATCACTGTATTCATAGCGAACAGCAAACGATAGGTCGTCACTGTATTGCCAGCCGAGTTCTATATGCGCAGCTCGAGGGTGGTTGGCATTGCTATCGAGTTCTCGATAGTGTTCAAGCGCAGTAATATATTCGGCAAACATACTGAACGAATCTAGGTGCCAGTGAGCATAGAGAGTCGCTGCAGCAACACGCTGCTGATAGCGATTATCATTCTCACAAAGTAGTTCTGCACCACTTTCAGCCAGGTCTGAGAGATACGCGCTACCGATTTGTAGCCTGTCATCGAATAGATTCAGGTCGACACTCATACCAAAGTCATAGCCGTCATCGCTAGTGGTGTCGCTTGCCTTACTATCTGAGGCATAGGCACTGAGCGTGACGGTTTCGTTAATGCTAAATGCTGTCAGAAACGCATTTCGATTTGTTTCTGCAAACAGGGTTAATGGGTCAGCATAGAAGCTTGTCGCAAATTTTCCGAAGGACACATACTGTTTGCCAAACTTTAGATCACCCCAGCCAAGATCGATCTGCAGATGCGCCTCATCGATAAACGAGATGAATTCAGCGTCATTATGCTCTGCCTCAAACAGGAACACGCCCGAGATACGCTCATGGAATTGTGCATTGAAGTCGAAAATATACACCTGTGCATTTTCGTCATCATGTTGATCACCATGACCATCACGTTCATTGTTAATCTGCAGGTGGACAAGCTCAATCGTGGTATTGAGACGCAGCCTGTCTGTCAGTTGTATGCCAGATTCATGCGCAGCTGCATCGGAGATCGGTTGAAGGAACAGCAGTATTGTTAGCAGAAAGTATCTTCGATTACTCATTATGATGACGTTGGTGTTCTTTTTGCGAAGTGAGATTAGCATAGTGCTTGCATACCTGAAAATACTAAGCAGGCGGACTGTGGCAAATAGCGAGTACCCTTACAATTTACAAGCCCATGTTGATATAAGTTATGCGCTATAATTGTTGGGTTATTCATCATTAACCATTATCACTGTGCAAAAAGCCACTAACATCTTTTCTTATCGACAATACTGGGCCAGCCGTTTCGGTACCGCGCCAGTATTGCCCATGTCACGCGAAGAAATGGATGTCCTTGGCTGGGATAGCTGTGACATTATTCTGGTGACGGGCGATGCCTATGTGGATCATCCGAGTTTTGGTATGGCGATGGTGGGACGGCTACTTGAGTCACAGGGTTTTCGCGTTGGCATCATTGCGCAGCCCGACTGGCAGGGTACCACCGATTTCATGGCTCTCGGCAAACCGAACCTGTTCTTTGGTATTACCGCCGGCAATATGGATTCGATGGTTAACCGTTATACCTCTGATCGCCGCATACGCTCGAATGATGCCTACACACCGAACGGCGAAGCCGGTAAACGCCCAGATCGTTCGGTACTGGTTTATAGTCAGCGTGTACGTGAGGCCTATAAAGATGTACCGGTAATCATTGGTGGCATCGAGGCGAGTCTGCGCCGTATTGCGCACTATGATCACTGGTCAGGTAAGGTGCGTAAATCGGCCTTGCTGGATGCCAAAGCAGACCTGCTCGTGTTTGGTAATGCCGAGCGTGCCATCACCGAAATTTCACATCGCCTCGCGAAGGGTGAAAACATCGATAGTATTCGTGATGTGCGTGGTACGGCATATATTATTAATGATATCCCTGCCGACTGGTCGGTGATTGATTCGACTGATGTCGATCAGCCTGGCAAGATCGAGCAACACCCTGACCCGTACGCAATGCAGCCTGACTGTGCCAAAACGGCTGAAAATGCTGGCGACAAGACGATGCCAACGAATGTCGTACAGCTCGATACCCATCGCGTAAAACTGGATCGCGCGACAACGGTGATACGCCTGCCGTCGTTTGAACAGGTTGCCTGTGACAAGGTCTTGTATGCGCATGCCTCGCGCGTGTTTCATCTTGAGACCAACCCCGGTAACGCACGTGCGTTATTGCAGCAACATGGCAAGCGTACGATCTGGTTGAACCCGCCGCCAATACCACTGACGACGGCCGAGATGGATGGCATGTTTGCGTTTCCTTATACTCGCAAGCCTCATCCAGCTTATGGTGATGCAAAACTTCCTGCCTGGGAGATGATCCGTTTTTCGGTCAACATCATGCGTGGTTGTTTTGGTGGCTGCACCTTCTGTTCGATTACCGAGCATGAGGGGCGTATTATTCAGAACCGCTCGGAAGACTCGATCATTCATGAGATAGAAGCGATTCGTGATGACGTGCCGGGTTTTACCGGTAACATCTCTGATCTCGGCGGGCCTACTGCAAATATGTATCGGCTTGCCTGCAAGAGTGAAAAGATCGAGGCCGCCTGTCGGCGACTTTCCTGCGTGTTCCCCGGGATTTGTAAAAACCTGAATACCAATCACAAACCATTGATTGATCTGTATCGTCGCGCACGTAAAGTCAAAGGTATTAAAAAAGTCTTTATCGCATCAGGCTTACGCTATGACCTCGCTGTTGAATCTCCCGAATATGTCAAAGAGCTGGTGACACACCATGTGGGAGGCTATCTGAAGATTGCGCCTGAGCATACTGAAGATGGCCCACTAAACAAAATGATGAAACCGGGTATCGGCAGTTATGACAAGTTCAAGGCGATGTTTGATAAGTTCTCAAAACAGGCCGGTAAAGAGCAATACCTGATCCCGTATTTTATCTCGGCGCATCCGGGTACAACTGATGAAGACATGCTGAACCTGGCACTGTGGTTGAAACAAAACAAGTTTCGCCCTGATCAGGTACAGGCCTTTTTGCCAACCCCTTTGGCGATTGCTTCGGCGATGTATCACACATCGAAAAATCCATTGAAGAAGGTCAGCCGTGATTCCGAGCGTGTCAGTGTCGTGCGTGGAGATAAGCGCCGTCGCCTGCACAAGGCATTTTTGCGCTATCACGATGCCGAGAACTGGCCCATGCTGCGTGCCGCACTGAAAAAAATGGGGCGTGCCGATTTGATCGGTAATGGTAAACATCATCTGGTGCCATCCTGGCAACCGGCTGGAACCGGTGGCAAACCACCGCGAACACAGGGCGAGACGAGTAACAAGAGACCCAGTAAAAAGAAAGCAAAAAGAAAAACAGGGGCTAAAGGTATTGCAGCGAGAGGCTCAAAGAAAAAAACAACCACTCGTTCAAGACGAAGTAAGCGCTAAACGCCAGCCTTTCTAAGAATAAAACACCGCTATTCTGCTACTCAGGCAGCAATTTTCTATCTCGCTAGTATACTTGGAGTCATAGCACTAAAAATAGCGATCCCCTCTAGATGCAAAATGTAAAAAGTTACTGGCTGGTATTAAGCGGTATGGTGATTACTAGCCTACTTTACTGGCCAGGTAGCAGTGGTATTTTCCTGCTGGATGATTTGCCCAACCTCTCTCCGTTACAGACATTTCAGTCGTCAGCCACATTCGAGCAGTACATGCTTTATTTCGGAACGGTCGTGTCTCAGGGCAGCACACGTGTAGTTTCTCTATTGAGCTTTATTGCCCAGGCTGAGTCCTGGCCGATGCAGCCTGAGGCATTTAAGCAGGTGAATATCGTTTTACACCTGTTTAATGGCCTGTTGATTTATGTGCTGCTGTTACAGGCGCTGCAACTCAGTAAGCTTAAACTTAGTGTCTCGCCTCACTGGCTTGCAGCTATCGTGGCGAGTATTTGGCTGATACATCCGTTACATATGTCGACGGTTCTGTATGTTATTCAGCGCATGACAGAATTGATGACACTGTTCACGTTGCTTGGTCTGGTGTTCTACCTACACGGTAGGTCGCAGCTTATTAGCGGTGTGACTACGCGCGCACTTTTGAACATGACACTCGGTGTTGGCTTGTTCGGTGGACTGGCGGTGTTATGCAAAGAAAACGGCGTCCTGATCCTGTTGTACATTTTAATACTCGAATTAACCCTGTTTGCTAAACAGAGCCGTCCAGCAATTTGGTGGCGCTGGAGTACCGTCTGCCTGTTTGCGCCACTGCTTATTTTAATGGGTTATTTTATCTGGAATGCAGATAGCTATTTCATAAATGGTTATGTGCAGCGTGATTTTACACTTGTTGAAAGAGTACTGACGCAGACGCGGGTACTGTTCGAGTATGTGTGGATGATCCTGTGGCCAACAGCGGACAGTATGAGATTCTTTTATGATGATTATGCGCTGTCGACCTCAATGCTATCACCATGGACAACACTGCTTGCGCTGGCTGGTCTGTTACTGGCGCTAACGTTCGCTGTCATGTGGCGTCGGCGTTACCCGCTGATCAGTCTTGGTGTTTTATGGTACCTGGCAGGGCACATCCTCGAGTCAAGTATCTTTCCGCTGGAAATCATGTTTGAGCATCGCAACTACCTGCCTTCTGTTGGCATTATCCTGCTGCTAGTTATGCTCGGCACCATGGTTTTTCAGCGCTGTCACTCAGACTCACAACAGCGTATTGCCTACCTATTGACGGCGGCTGTATTTGTACTGTTAGCGGCCAACACGTTTCAACACGCATCGATATGGGGTAAGCCATTAGTTCAGTCAGCGCGCTGGGCTCAACAGAGTCCACATTCAATACGTGCACAGGACCATCATGCAACATTAAGTATTATTGCAGGTGATACGCAGAGCGCGCTAGAAATCTATAGCCGTCAGAAACAGCAAAATCCGCAGGACCTGTTTCTATTGACAAAGTATCTGAGTCTGGATTGCCATGGTGTGCAACTAGCAATCCCTGATATCGGTACTGTTGCACCTGAGCTGTTGACCGGGCAGCTGAATAAATCGGTATTGAATACGATCAAGAGTATGTTGTTCTTATATAAAGAAGATAGATGCCGTCAAATTAATAGCGAGTATTTGCATTCACTGATGAATGCGTTGATTGTGAACCCTGCCTATAGCCGACAACAGCGTGGACTGTATATGCTGAAGGCTGAGCTGAGTTTTATTGACGGTGATATTGAGGCGATGTCATCACATATTGATTCAGCCATGCAGGGCTCGAAAAAACCATCTACCGGGCTGGTGGCCGCGGAAAGACTGGCACAGGCAGGCCGCTACGAGCGCGCTGTGTATTATCTGGATCGCGTTGAAGAACAGGCCAGTGGTACGCTTGCCGCCTGGTTTTACCAGTTTAGTGTGCCCGTTTGGCGACAGCGGCTATTGGCCGCTCAAAGCCAGAACCAGTAGCTTTCGGCGTTATGCTGGACTGTATTGTCCCTGCCATGAATAGTCATTAACCTGCTGATCAACGATAAATTGATGGAATTTTATCCACAGCGTTAATAACAAAATAAGGCTTGTCCCCGGCAATTCGTAGTAAACTATTCACTGTTTTGAATCAGAAATGTAATGACGTATGTTAATTGTTATCTCCCCAGCTAAAAAACTCGACTATGACACACCCGCAAAGGTGAGCACGGCGACCACACCAGATTATATGAAAGACTCCGCGCAGCTGATTAATCGACTGCGCCACTATTCCGCCCATGATCTGGCTGAGCTAATGAAGCTAAGCATGAATCTGGCCGAGTTAAATTTTGATCGCTATGAGGCATGGAAACCCAAGGCCACGAAGACCAATGCCAAACAGGCCATTCTCGCCTTCAAGGGTGATGTCTATCAAGGACTGGATGCTGAATCCTTGTCTGCAGCGGACCTGAAGTTTGCCCAGAATCATCTCAGAGTACTTTCCGGTTTGTATGGCCAGTTAAGACCGCTGGATCTGATGCAGCCATATCGGTTGGAGATGGGTACCAAACTGGAGACCGATCGTGGCAAGAACCTGTATGAGTTCTGGGGTAGCACGATTACCGAAGGGCTCAACAAGCAATTAAAGAAGATTAAATCTGACGTGCTCATCAATCTGGCCTCGAATGAATATTTTAAGTCAGTGAAACCTAAAGAGATTATTGGCGAGATTATTACTCCTGCTTTCAAGGAATATAAAAACGGCGATTACAAGATGATTGGTATTTACGCCAAGCGTGCACGTGGACTGATGGCGCGTTATATTATCCAGAATCGTTTGCAGGATCCGGAAGATATCAAGGGTTTCAATGACGAAGGCTACAAATTTAACAAGAAACTAAGTAAAGGCAATAACTGGGTCTTTACTCGTAAACAAGCATAACAATATATAGAAGGAGTGAACCATGAGTGCAGGTAAAACGATTGGTCTTAGTTTGGTTGGCGTTATAGTTCTTGTAGTAGTTTTAATCGCTGGAGGTCTGTTTTATCTGTGGTCTTCGCTGGACAGTATCGTTGAAGCGGCGATAGAAGAGTATGGTTCACAGGTCACCCAAACAAAGGTTGATGTCGGCGGTGTCAAAGTAAAGCAGGCGCTTACGTCGGGTGAAGGTTCTATCAGTGGTATTGATGTTGGTAATCCAAAGGGTTTTACCTACGACAGTATCTTTACACTGGGTAACATTACCGTTGGCGTAGACACAAATACCGTAACGGATAAAGTCGTTGTTATTAAGAAAATCATTGTTGATGCACCACAGGTGTTTTATGAAATCAATGATGATGGTGTCGCGAACCTGGATGTCTTGCAAAAGAATATTGAGGAGGCAACGGCTGAACTGAAAAAGCAGGCGGGTGTTGAAGACTCTGGTGGTGGCAGTTCAGAGGAAATTAAACTTATTATCGATAAACTCGTCATTAATGAAGCCGAGGTCGATGCACGTATTGCTGCTCTGGGCGGTAAGAATCTGTCAACAAACATTCCGCGCATTGAGCTGAATAATATTGGACGAGACAGTGGTGGCACGACTCCTGCAGCTGTCGCTGAAAAGGTTGCCAAGGTTCTCATCACGAAAATTTATCCTGAAATTGCCAAGCTAGGTGTGCAGCAGTATCTGGGTATTGATGCTGAAGCTGCCAAGGCACAGCTGGAAGAAAAGGCAGCCGAGGCGAAAAAACAGATTGAAGACAAGGCCAAGGAAGCGCTCGGTGGCGCTGGCGGTGACGCCGTTACCGATCAGGTGGGTGATAAACTTAAAGGTCTGTTTGGTAACTAATCTGAATTTTGGTTACATAAAAAGGGAGGCATTCGCCTCCCTTTTTTTTGATGCTGTGATTTCCTGCGCTTTAAAATAATTCTACGTCCATCGAATATTCTTCTTCGTTTGAAATAGTCTCCTGCTGCTGTCGGGATTGCATCTTATCGATGAGATCATGATAATTTTCTGAAATCTGCTTGAGCTGATCGACAATATGGTGGAAAGTTGTATTTAGTTGATCATCGGCATCAGTCACACTATCGGAATTGTCGATGGCTGACTCAACGCATTTTAAGATGTACTGCTCCTGATCTTCTTCGAGTCCCATATTGGGTAAATGTGAATTTAGATCGAGTAGCATTTCATTGAGTATTTCGAGCCCTTTTTTCTGATTCTGCTTAAGTGAATTGGTCATATTCAATAAGGCATCTTTGACACTTTCCATCGTTGTGGAGAGTTCCTGGGACTGTTTTACCAGAGCATATTCCGTATTGAGGGAGAATATCTTGCCATTGACAGCACTAAGGATTGTAGGCAGTAAATCTTTAATGCGTCCATAGTCTTCAATATTACCAACTGGCATATTTTTGACTAACAGAGAAACGTTCGAATAATTGATGATGGTTCGGAAACCAAAATCATAGATGCGTTTTTCCTGGCACATCAGTGACAGTAGCTGTTCTTCTAATGGTGTAACGGCGCCAGCAGAAGAAAAATATTCAAAGCCATCATTTGTGGCGACCATCAGCGTACAATTAAGATTTAAACGAGAAGTGACTGCAAACATGCTATTAGCGAGGTCGGCATAATTATAGATAGAGTAACTACTTTCAACGAACTGCATTGCGAGCCCGAGTTCACTGCTACCGGTCATCGCTATCTGTGCGGTTTTTTGTGCTGTCTCACACTGATCTTTTAATTCGCTCTTGTCCTGGTAGTGCTTACCAAAAACCTTGACCTTGGCGAGTAGAGTTTCCGGTTCAAATGGCTTAACAATGTAGTCATCACCACCTACCTCATAACCCTGCATGCGTTCGGTAAGCGAATCACGCCCCGAGACAAAAATAATTGGGATGTGAGCAGTTTTAATATCATTTTTAAGGCGATCACAGACTTCATAACCGTTCATACCTGGCATCTCAACATCGAGGATGATGATGTCAGGTTGCTCTTGCGCAGCCTTTTCCAGTCCTATAGGACCGTCTTCGGCTAGCAGCGTCTCATTACCTTCAGTGAGGTAACGCACAAACAGTTTACGGGTGAAATTATCATCATCAATGATCAGGATATTCATGCCCATATAGTCGGTAGTTAATACAAATTATTTACCATTATTATAGTAAGCTATTTTGGTTATTCCTGGTTGACTACATAGTAAAATCTGCGCAAAATCTTTTTAATCCTAACTTACTAATTAAAATAATAATTTCTTAAATCATAGGAGGGGGGACAGGGACATGGCAGATACACCTTTCTGGTTAGATTCTGATTTAGAAGAAGCCAATGTAGATCCAAATATTCTGGCGATTGGTGATTCCTGGTTCTGGTATTTGTTTAACAACATTCTCACTCCACTGAATAATATGATAAATACCGGCGACAAAATGACGTCGAATATGCTGGTTCGGGGTGCACTAGGGGCTGAGGTTGATGCGTTTGTTGATACTACGTTTCTCGATCAGCTGGATGAAGATTTAGGTGTTGTCAGGGATCAGAATGGCGATATCGATGTGCTTAACTATGATATCGAGGCGGTATTCCTTTCTGGTGGCGGCAATGATGTAGTCGATGATAATCTGCGTCATATCCTCAACCCCGATAACACTGGTGTGACTCAGCCTGAAGACTGTTTCAATCAAACCAATTTCGATGATCGTTTAAATCGTATTCGCTCGAACTACAATAATTTGATCGACTTTGTGCAGCTCCGTCAGCCAAATGCGAAAATCTTTATGCATTGTTATGACTATGCCCCACCCACGGGCGTTAAATTTTTAAATTTTGTAGGTGGCTGGCTACGCGAGCCAATGGAAGATGCAAATATTGATCCTGCTTTATATATGGGCGTTGTGCATGTGCTGATTGATAATTTGATATCGATTATGGAAGATATTAGCCAGCATGATAATAATATCTTTTTTATCAACTCAACTGGTGCACTGCCAAGCATAAATGATTGGGCAAACGAGCTTCACCCAACTTCTATTGGTTTTACGCATGTGCTTGAAAGGCGTTGGCGTCCGGTATTACAACATGCAGGCTTAATTTAACGCACCATGCCGGCGTAACAGGTTGATAACGGCCTGCGCCATTTTGTTGTAACCTGATTCATTGAAGTGTACGGAGTCAGATTTATCACTGGATGATTTCTGCAGCGTGGTGATGATTTCCATTTCAACCGGTATCTGCAATGTATCTGGCAATAGAGAGTAGTATTCAGCTGGCTTTGCTAAGAGGCCAAACTCCGGTACGGCGAGCACAATAACTTCTGCGCCAGCAAGCCTGCTTTGTTCAATCATACGGCGAATATTTTGCTCTGTTTCTGAAGAAGGTTTACGGCGCAAAATATCATTGCCGCCATGACATAGTACTACCAGAGAAGGCTGATATTCATCGAGCATTTCTGGCAGGCGGGTGACGCCATCCTTCGATAGCTCACCAGGGTTACCAGCATTAATGACTTCTCTTCCGGTTCTTTCTGACAGCACAGCGGGATAGCTTTTATCCTCATTAACGCCTGTGCCATAGGTCAGACTATCACCAAAGGCGAGAATAACGGCGTCAGGTGCGAGCCGACTCAGTGGGATGATATTTTCAGAACAGGAGGTAAGGCACAATACACTGAACAGTGTTAGTAATCTCAGTAAAACTCGCATAGTGTTACTCGATGGAATATTTCATACCTGCTTTATAGAGATGTGACTCTATCGCATTATCGATGTGTAGACTACCGTAATGTGGGTGTAGCAGGTGTCGCACAAACACATTATAGGGATGCTCATTAATGCTTATCGCGGTAACACTGTTCTGTACATGCAGGCCAATCAGTTCGGCAAAGACTTCTTCCATAATGGAATTGTTATTTTCCTTGTTTAACACATGTACCAGTTCGTGTGCGAGATAGCGTAGATTGAACTCATGGTTGGCGACGGTTTCGTCAATGACGATTTCATTTTTCTTGAAATCAAAATAGCCATGCAGGCCATCCAGTGAGCGTACTTTAATTTTTGTTCCTTTCGATAATGCATTCTCAAGTAACATCTTACCCACTTTGTCACGTGACAGTTTGAACAGGGTGCGATGTAATGAGTTGTTATACTCGGTGTTCAATTGCAGCAGCTGTTTGCGATTCATGTCTCTACTGGTTGTACTTTGGGCAACCAGTAATTCCTGCCATTGTAACCAGCGTAACAGTGTTTGCAGATCTTGCTTATCGATATTGCAGGCATGATTAATACTACAGTCGACATCGTTGTTATTCGACAATGCTGCAAAACGTTCAAAGTGATCAGTATCGAAACTAATCATGTCGTGTTTCGACTCAGCAATGTAGTTCCAGCGATTAACGGCCGCCTCGATAGCATTTTTATCAAGGTGTGAGTTGTTATTAGTAAGTGCCAACATGTAGTTGATAAAGACAGGGTTGAAAATGGTGCTGTCGACGTCGAAACGCTGATGGTGCCTTTGCAGGTCATGATAGCTATGACGAAAAATACTGGCTGGCACCGAATTGTCGCTTGCCAGCGCCGGGTGCCATGTCATCATCATCTGTAGCATTATTATTATTAACAGTTTGACTACAGATGATGGGTATTTTTGTCTTGAGAAACGCATACCCGTATTCCTGTCATGTACTGTTACTACCGCTATCGGCATAAGGGCTTTTAACTTAACCACCTATCGCCATAAAAATTACCTATGAGTATGAATGACTTATAAAAAAACCCTGCAAATATCAATCATTCTTAAGCGTAAATGTAAGCATTGTCTTACAGGTTTTACCTTATCTGTCTGATATAACCGGCTGGTGTTTTCCTGAATAATTCAGTCATCTTATTAGGGGGAACTTAGGAGGAGTTATGCCACGCAAGCCGCGACACTACATGGCTGGGGTGCCTACACATATTCTGCAACACGCTAAAGAGGGGTCAAGTGTGTTTCAGTCGGAGCGTGACTATGTCTACTACCTGTCATGCCTGCAACATGCCTTACTGCAACATGATTGTCAGTTGCACGCTTATATGCTGTTACCTGATCATGTCCATCTGGTCATCACACCGAATACCGCAAGCGGTGTATCCGGGATGATGCAATCGTTAAATGTACGCTATGCGCGCTATGGGAATCGTCAGTATCAAAATCGCGGTACTGTCTGGCAGGGGCGCTATCGTGCCTGCCTGATCGAAGCTGAGCGTTATCTGATAAGCCTGCAGTGTTTTCTTGACCAGCATGTTGTCAGAGAGGGCATCGTTAGTTCGGCTGATAAATACCAGTGGTCGAGTTGCCGCTATTTTATCGGTCGCACTCAGTCGAATATTCTCACGCCACATGAGGTCTTCTATTCACTTGGCGATACGCTGCAAGAGCGCCAGCATGTTTATAGTGCACTGGTACAGAACCCGGTGACTACAAAAATACGCGACCATATCCAGACATCCTTGCGAACTGAATTACCGCTGGGTAGTCGGGAATTTCGTCACCATATTGAGTCTGAATTGAATGTCGATCTTGGTTACGCCACGCGTGGTCGGCCACGCAAAGGGCCACCGCTGCAGATCAAGCACTGAGTCGTTTAATCTTGCCGGACACGTTGCAGGGTTTGGCGCCAGTCAGCGGGTCTGGCCATGCGGCCGAGGTGAATATGCCGGCCCACCTCATTCTCATACCAGCCATTGTGTGACTCGTGTGGCTCGACAGAATAGCCCCACCAGTCACCATTGGCATCTTGTGCCAGCCAGATGACCCATTCAGGTAGCGTACTGATTTCTGGTGAAATACTCATCTAAATCCATGGTTATGCAAGTATTCAGTTGAGCTAACATAGCATGACGTGAACCCGACAGGTAGAATAGGGTCTCACATTTCATGTCTCTCACTGAATAAAGGTTTTTATGGAACAGGCAGCAACTTCGCTCAATACGTCAACCACTCTGCACCCAGAATTCAAACGTATCCGTGCACAGCAAATCCCTTCACTGAATGTTGTCGTGGAGGAATACGAACATATCAAAACCGGCGCACGCCATTTCCATCTTGCGGCAGACAACAGCGAGAACGTCTTCCTGGTGGCATTTCGTACCGTGCCCGAAGACTCTACTGGTGTCGCGCATATCCTCGAGCACACGGTTTTATGTGGTAGTGAGAACTACCCGGTGCGAGATCCGTTTTTCATGATGATCCGTCGATCACTGAATACCTTTATGAATGCCTTTACCAGTAGCGACTGGACGGCATACCCGTTTGCCAGCCAGAATCGCAAAGACTTTAACAACCTGCTGGATGTCTATCTGGACGCGGTATTTTTCTCACGTCTCGATAAGCTCGATTTTTCACAGGAAGGCCATCGTGTCGAGTTTGAAAAACCAGATGATATTAACAGTGAGCTGGTTTACAAGGGCGTGGTGTTCAATGAGATGAAAGGCGCCATGAGTTCTCCGGTGAGTATTCTCTGGCAGACACTCACAGAGCATCTGTTTCCAACCAATACCTATCACTATAATAGTGGTGGTGAACCAGAAAACATTCCGGACCTGAGTTACGACGAACTGATAGCGTTTTATAAAACGCATTATCATCCTTCCAATGCCATCTTCATGACCTTTGGTGACATCCCGGTTTATGAGCATCATGAACGTATGCATAAGCAGGCGTTATCCTCTTTTGAAAAGCAGGACATGACGATCCAGGTTGATCGGGAAAAACGTTATAACGCCCCTCAGGTGGTTGTTGATAACTATGCCATTGACGAAGAAGAAGATGCGACCAATAAAACCCATGTTGTCATGGGCTGGCTACTGGGTGAGAGTACCGATCTGGAAGGCCTGTTAAAGGCGCACCTGTTATCGGATATTTTACTGGAGAACAGTTCCTGTCCACTCCGCCAGGCACTGGAGACGACAGCGCTGGGTAGCTCACCATCACCACTGTGTGGCCTGGAAGATTCCAATCGTGAGATGACGTTCATGTGTGGTCTGGAAGGCAGTAGCGAGAATGCCAGTGAGGATGTTGAGGCACTGATATTGTCGGTGCTTGAAGAGGTGGCCACCAATGGTGTCGAGCAGTCACTGGTTGATGCCATGCTGCATCAGCTGGAACTAAGTCAGCGGGAAGTACATGGCGATGGTTATCCCTATGGCCTGCATCTGATTCTCGATAGTTTGTCTGCAGCCGTGCATGGCGGTGACCCGATTGCCTTGCTGGATCTTGAACCGGTACTGGAAAAACTGCGTGAAGAGGTGAAACAGCCTGACTTTGTGCAGCAGCTGGTATCAGATCTGTTATTGAATAATCAGCATCGCGTGTTATTAAGCATGCAGCCTGACAAGACACTTAACAAACAGCGTATGCAACACGAGAAACAACGCCTGTTGGCAATGCGTGATGCGATGAATGACACAGACAAACAGGCGGTTGTAAAACTGGCCGCCGACTTGCAGACACGTCAGGCGCAACAGGACGATGAATCCATATTACCCAAGGTTGGCCTGGAAGATATTCCGGACAGTATTCATCTGCCTGATCCGCAGGCAGCTGCCATAGGCGAGTCTCGTGCAACCTGTTTTGCTCAGGGTACCAACGGGCTGGTGTATCAGCAGATGATCATGCAGTTACCAGCGCTTGAAGATGAGCTCATTGAAGTCATGCCGTATTACAGCCATTGTCTGACGGAGCTGGGTTGTGGTGATAAAGATTACCTGCAGGCGCAGGCCTGGCAGTCGAGTGTTAGCGGTGGTGTACATGCCTATTCGACCATTCGTGGCAGTATCGAAGATGTGCAAAATATTAATGCCTATTTCATTATGTCGGGCAAATCGCTGGTGCGTAACAACACGGCAACCGCTGAACTGATGGATACTATTTTGCAGCAACCCCGTTTTGATGAGTTGCCACGCATTCGAGATCTGATTGCGCAAACACGTGCACGCCGTGTGCAGAGCATTACCGGGAATGGTCATCAGCTGGCGATGATGGCGGCAACCTCGCGAATGAGTCCTGCCGCGCAGTTAAGTCACCGTCTGCGAGGTCTGCAGGGGATCGCGCACGTTAAAGCGCTGGATGAGACACTCTCCGATGAGCAGGCTATTGCCGCATTAGCAGAAAAATTTGCAGCGATTCACAGCGCCATCCAGTCGGCACCGCGAGACTATTTGCTCATCAGTGAAGCCGAGACACAACAACAGCTATTGCAGGAGCTCACCTCACAGTGGCAGGCGCCACAGCAACAAGATACGTTCACACCGTTCACACTTGCACCGGTAAGAGAACATGTTGGGCAATGCTGGGTAACCAGTACACAGGTCAACTTCTGTGCGAAATCATATGCGACCGTACCACCTCAACATGAAGATGCTGCTGCACTGACTGTTCTGGGTGGTGTGTTACGTAATGGTTTCTTGCACACCGCAATACGCGAACAGGGGGGTGCCTACGGTGGCGGTGCCAGTCACGATGGCGATAATGCGGCATTTCGTTTTTATTCGTATCGCGATCCACGTCTGACAGAAACACTGGATGACTTTGACCGTTCCATCGACTGGATGCTGAATGAAACGCATGAATGGCGCCAGGTGGAAGAATCGATTCTTGGTGTTATTAGTAGTATCGATAAACCCGGTTCACCGGCGGGTGAGGCCAAGGATACATTTTATAATTCCCTCTACGGCCGCACACCAGAGCAACGTATGGCCTTCCGCAAGCGGGTGCTGGCAGTAACACTAGAAGACCTGCAACGCGTTACAGGTACCTACCTGAAGGATCAGCCGCATAGCACTGCTGTTATTACGCAATCTGCCAATGTTGAGCAACTTGAGGGACGTGGCCTGGAGATGTTTCAGCTGTCCTGATCCTGCCTAACGGCTTAGATTCAGCTTAATACCAGTGAATGCGTTCTGCATCACTGGTATTTTTGTTTATAAGCTACTGAATTTAATGATTTATATTTATCGTTGCGTATCGATTTTCAGGTATAAAGATCTAGCGCGATCTGGACGCTAAATCTTATGAATCAGAACGTTAGGTAATTAAAATGAGCTCCATATGCAGCATCCATTACCAGGCAGATGACGTCATCTTTTCCGAAGGTGAGCAGGGCGATTGCGCCTATATCATTGAGTCTGGCAAAGTCAGTATCCTGAAAAACACTGATGACGGGGAGACCTGTCTGGCAACCTTACAACGCGGCGACCTGTTTGGTGAAATGAGTATGCTTGATCATGCTGATCGTACCGCCACCGCAGTTGCCGACGAAGATTGTACCGTAATACAAATCACTCAGGAGCAATTACGCAACCGTCTTGATAATTCTGATCCGGCACTGGAAGTTTTTATTCAGCTCGTGCTGCAACGCTATCGTGGTCTACTGCATTCTGCGCGACATATCGAATTTATCCCGACACGTATCGATGAAGGCAGTAACAACAAAATCTGGGATACCTCGGCACGTCATAAAGAGGCACTCGAGAATCTGATTCTTGAAAATGATCTGCGAGTTGCTATTGAGGAAAAGCAGTTTGTACTGTTTTATCAGCCGATTATTGACATGGATACACTATTACCCTCCGGGTTTGAAGCGCTGATACGCTGGCAGCACCCAGAGCATGGCTTGATCTTTCCGGATCGCTTTCTTGATATCGCAGAAAAGTCAGGCCTTATTGTGCCTATTGGTGAATGGGTTGCCTACGAGGCGAGTCGCGCGTTAAGTCGCTTGCAGAAAGGTTTTTCGCATGTGCTTGATAATAATATCCAGCTATCCATGAACGTCAATGCATCAGGTGAGCAACTCGTGCATGAACGCTTCGTGGCACAAATCACCGCATTGATAGCATCGACGGGTATTCAGCCAGAAAACCTGAAAATTGAAATTACTGAATCAGCACTGGTGCAGCAACCTGAAAAGGCAAAGGTTGTGCTTGATGGTCTTAAGGGGCTCGGCGTGAAAACGGCACTGGATGATTTTGGTACCGGCTACTCAAGTCTGAACTATTTACGCCAGTTCCCGATTGACTACCTCAAGATCGATCGCGAGTTTGTCTGGAGTATGCTGGATAACCGCATTGATCAGGAAATCGTCGTATCCGTGACTGAGCTGGCGCATAAGTTGGGTATGAAGGTCGTTGCCGAGGGTATCGAATCGGCCGAACATCTTGTTATGCTGAAGAATATGGCCGTGGATTATGGTCAGGGTTATTACTTCTCGAAACCCCAGTCTGAAGAGGATATTTGTCGATTTTTACAGGCAGATCAGGCATCTGCGATAGCCTGCTGAATATGCTGTAAGCCTCATCCTACAAAAAGTACCAGAGATCAGCCATCACTTTGTCACACAGTGTTTCGTATACTTTCACCATCGTTTTGGGAGAATACGCACATGACAAACAATCAGCATCGGGATACGGACAACAAGTCTCTGACTGCGTTGCTGGCAAGCATGGAGGCTGAGCTGGAGTTAGACGACAGCGCTACGGAAGCGTCGTTAGCCACCCTGGTCGAGCGTCGCCGTCATTATCGCAACTTGCTACTCGCTCAGGCCTTTGGCGAGCGTTATCCGAATTAAACAGCTTTAGTCTGCGCTGGTTCTGACCAGGGCAGCGACCTGCGCCGCGCGTTCGCGGCAGTCATCTATGTCATCACCAAAGGCAAGTGCAACGCCCATCCGACGTTTTGTGTAAGCCTCCGGTTTGCCAAATAAGCGTATATCGGTATTCGGCACAGCAAGCGCCTTGTCGATATCGTTAAAACTGATCCCGGTTTCGTCCATATTGCCATAAATCACCGCACTGGCACCGTCACTGCTACGAGCGGTATTCACTGGTAGTCCCAGTATTGCGCGTGCGTGGAGCTCGAACTCATTCTGGCGCTGCGTGGTCATTGTCACCATACCTGTGTCGTGGGGTCGCGGGCTGACTTCACTAAATATTACGCGATCATTTTTTATGAATAATTCCACGCCGAAGATACCCTGGCCACCTAGTGCAGTGGTAACTTTGCTTGCAATGTCCTGTGCTGATTCGAGCGCCGCTGCTGTCATTGGGTGTGGTTGCCAGCTCTCGACATAATCACCATTGACCTGTCGATGCCCGATAGGGTCACAGAAGTGGGTTTCAATCTCACCCTTTGCATTCAAGGCTCGCACCGTCAGTAAGGTGATCTCATAATCAAATTCGATCATTTCTTCGACAATAACTTTTTGCTGCTTCACACGTCCGGCCTGCATGGCGTAATCCCAGGCTGGCAATACATCATCTGATTGCTTGATCGTGATCTGCCCCTTACCTGAAGAAGACATGACGGGTTTGATAATACACGGGTAGCCAATGCCACCATCAATGGCCATTTGTAGAGCATTGCTGGATTCGGCAAATGAATAACGCGAGGTGGGTAGCTCGAGTTCTTCCGCAGCAAGCTTACGAATACCCTCACGGTTCATCGTCAGTTGTGTAGCACGTGCTGTCGGAATCACCGTAGAGATATTGTCGGCTTCTATCTCAGCCAGCGCGGCGGTAGCAATGGCTTCAATTTCAGGAACAATAATATGTGGCTGTTCTTTTGCGACCAGTGCCTTCAACGCATCAGCATCTGTCATGTTAATCACATGCGCGCGATGCGCGACCTGGTGCCCCGGCGCGTTGGCGTAACGGTCTACGGCAATAACTTCAACGCCGAGTCGTTGTAGTGAAATAATAACTTCTTTGCCGAGTTCGCCACTGCCGAGCAGCATGACACGTGTGGCAGAGCCAGATAAGGGGGTACCGAGTTTCATATGGCCGTTCCATTCTTTTTTAAAGAATCTATAGTAACAGGCCTTATATGGAAGCGTTAAGTGAGAAGGCTATTTTTTCGTCAAAAGGTCGATGCTGTATGCCGCAACTTTGTTCATGTTCTCGATCAAATCCTTATCTTTCTGGATAATAAAATTGGGATCGATGTTACGCTTGTTACCGCCTGTTATTTTAGAGGTAACCAGAATAATAGGTAGATTATGTGCTCGGCTTTTCGACAGACGCAGCGCAGCAATAAGGGCAACACCACTGAGGGTGGGTAACTCAGCACTAGTAATGAGTAGATCAAAAGGTTCATGTAACAGACGTTGCAGGGCCGTCTGACCGTCTTTCTCCACGACAAAAGTGATTGGATACGCTTCGAATATATTCTTCGTAATCTGGATACTGGTATCGGACGTATCAATAATCATGCCCGTAAATTTTTCTATCGAGTTACGTTGAGCGATTTCACTGAGTTTGTCTTCAATATGAAGAAAGTCAGTCTGTTCAACTCTGGCGAGTTCGAGCGCTTCACGCATCAGATCAACATATTCCAGCAGATTGATTTTGCTGCTGGCAGGATCCATGCCCGAACTACTTAATGCAGTGAGCCGATCCTCAAGTTGGTGACAGATGTGGGTAAGGATATGAAAGTCATAAGTACCCGCACTGCCTTTAAGGCTATGTGCGATACGATAGGCGTTTTCAAAAGAATCTTGATAGTACTCGGGCGTCTTTAGCGACAACAGGTGGTTTTCGAGCGAGTCGAACTTATCAGGTAACTCCTGGATATACGTTTTACGTAGATCACTGAGTAACTTCGCTAAATCTTCTGGTGAGGATTTCGGCATACAGAGTAATGTTAAAAATATAGTTTTAGTCCGGATTAATGTCTGTTGTCGGACAATTAGTCGGATACATTAGTCATATTTAGGCATTTAGTTCGATCTCAGATGAAAAAACTGGCGATATGCCTAGTTGCCTTGCGCGCCCTGTTAGGTACGTTCTATACTGAAAAAACTCGCTAATTACATAACCTTGAGTTAGCTAGATGAGAAACACTTCTAACTTTACTGGAATGAATACATACCTATGGCTGATACATTAGAACGCATTTTGTATGTGGATGATGAACCCGATATTCAGACAGTCGCCCAGCTGGCGCTGGAGTCAGTAGGTGGGTTTACCGTGAAATTATGCAGCTCAGGCAAACAGGCACTCGATGAGGTTGCCGACTTTATGCCACAGCTGTTGTTACTGGATGTGATGATGCCAGAGATGGATGGTCCCACTACGTTAAAGGCAATGAAGGAACTAGACGTCATGGCAAATGTCCCAGTAGTATTCATGACGGCAAAAGTACAGCCCCAGGAAATTGAAGAATTTAAATCACTGGGCGCACTGGATGTGATTCCCAAGCCATTCGACCCGATGACATTGTCTGATCAGGTCAATGCCATCTGGGAACGTGCCTAGCCGCACCCGCTACAGCTTGAGAGGTTTACAATGCGACAGTGCCTGAGTCTGGTTTTTCTGATGAGTTTTACTCTGCCCGCACAGGCACTGGATTATTATCATTGTGTTGATGCTGACGGTAACGCTTATTTTGGCGAAGAGCCCAGCAAGGAATGTAAATCGCAGTTCAAGAGTCTGCCGATAATCGAGGCACCCAAACCAAAGCAGGATTCCTACTATTCCATTGAAAACCAGGCCAAGCGTCTGGCGTCTACGCGTGAGAAAGAACAGGCCGAGCGTAAGCAAAAACGTCGTGAGGAACTGGAACTGCGTTTGCTAGAACAAAAGCTGCGCAATGAGCAGGAAACCAGCAAACAACAAACGGCACCAGCAAGTAAAAACGATGAGCGTCGCGTTGTTGTATTACCACGTAATCCAGTACTGCGGCCACGTCCTGACTCAAATCGACAAAGACCACCGGCTGAGCAGCAGGACCCACCTGAGCAGCAGGAATCATCACCTGCTTACCGTTAATTAAACACGCAGTCTTGCATACAGCACAGTAAAACCGTGTAATGGTGTTATGAACCTGAGTGACTATCTCATTGCAAATGAGGAAACCCTGCGTCTTGCCTTCTTTGGCGGCATTATTGCTGTAATGCTACTGTGGGAGTTGATCAGCCCACGTCGCAAACTTAGTCAGCCGCGCGTTGTCCGCTGGGGTAGCAATATCGCTATCGTTGTTCTGAATAGTGCGGTAATACGCTGGTTGTTTCCATTTGTCGCTATTGGTGTTGCCGTGTTTGCTGCAGAGCATGGTTGGGGGCTGTTGCACTACACCGACTGGCCGCTGTGGCTGGAAGTCATCATCGCGGTAATGTTTCTGGATTTTATGATCTATCTACAGCATGTGATGGTGCATGCGGTACCCTTACTATGGCGTATCCATCGAGTGCATCATGCCGATCTCGATTATGATTTTACTACCGGTTCACGTTTTCATCCGTTTGAGATCATGCTGTCGCTAGTCATCAAATTCGCTGTTATTTTAGTACTTGGCCCACCGGTGCTGGCCGTGGTGTTATTTGAAATCATCCTTAATGTCAGTTCGATGTTTAATCATGGCAATGTGCGCATCGCCAGCGGTATTGATAAATACTTGCGCTGGCTCATTGTTACACCCGATATGCATCGTGTACATCATTCGAGCGAGGCGGATGAGACTAATACCAACTTCGGGTTTTTCCTGCCATGGTGGGATCGTTTACTGGGTACGTATCGCGATCAGCCTCGTAAAACGCATGAGGCTATGCAGATTGGGTTACGCAAACATCGCGACCCGAAAGAAGTGGTGTGGTTGCATGGCATGCTGTTATTGCCATTCAAACCTAATGACAGCGACTACAGTATTGATAAGCGCGCATGGTCGGGTGCAAGTGATGCGCCTGATATAGACACAGCAACTGAAGATAAAACCAGTGAGTAAAATCAAAAAAGCGTTATTGTTATTGCTGATTATTGCAGGTGTTACCCTGGTTATTTTGAACCGCGATATACTTGATGCAAAACAGCTTGAGCAATGGGTGCAGGGCGCGGGTATCGCCGGCCCAATCGTATTCATTCTGATCTATGCGACGGGTACCGTGCTGTTCTTTCCTGGCACGATTCTCACCTTTGCCGGTGGTGCGCTGTTTGGGCCAGTACTTGGATCAGTCTATAACCTGATCGGCGCTACCATTGGTGCGTTGATTGCATTTCTTGTCGCGCGTTATCTGGCGAGTGACTGGGCCGAACAAAAGGCGGGTGGCAAGATCAAGCAACTCAAGCATGGCATTGAGGATGAAGGCTGGAAGTTCGTTGCCTTCCTGCGCCTGGTGCCGCTGTTTCCGTTTAATGTGCTGAACTATGCACTCGGTATTACGCGCATTGGCGCACTGCCGTATACACTCGCTAGTTTCATATTTATGATCCCGGGTTGTATTGCCTATACCTATATCGGTTATGCTGGTAAAGAGGCGGCTACTGGTAGTGAAGATGCCATTCAGAAAGGCTTACTTGCGTTATCCTTGCTGGCGATTGTGAGTTTTCTACCGAGTTTGATTAAACGTTTACGTAAGAAGTCTTAGGTACCACTCGCGGAGCGAATAAAAGATCTACGTAAAGCCTATACCAACGATGAAGGGCAGATTCATTCACGTGCCTTTTAATATAAACAGCTTTTCAGGATATTCTGTGTAAAGCCGGGGCGCAAATAATAACCCCGTGGCATGGTTTGTATTGTTTCACCCTGTGCATTGATGGTTTCACTTAATGCTTTAGCGTCAGCACCCTTGGGGCGTATCTGCAGTGCGTCACCATGCTTGCTGGTAATGTCCTGTAACTGCCCAAGGTTGATCATGCTGGTAAATTCCTGCCAGTCGGATTGCAGCATGGCCATCTGTTGTGTTGTCGGTGTCCAGAGTATTGCGGTGCCGATGATGCGTTCGGCAATATCAACTGATTCACTCATGAGCGGTATCCACAGTACACGTTTTAATTTTTTATACGCGCAGCTGTGTTGCCATGCATCGGCAGGTGTGTGTGATAAGGGCACAATGCACACATAGGTCGATTCAAGTACCTTGCCATGGCTGTCTATCGGGATGGTCTTGAGTTCAATGTCGAGCAGGGTGAAATCAGGTTCAGATTTGGATGCCGCATCACAGCCTAGTGCGGCTTCGAGTAGCTGGCCTTGCCAACCCTTGTTGCTGTGTAGATTATCTGGCACCGGCCAGTGTAGTTCACCGGCGATATCAGCGATGCGCTGCCCGGCAAGGGAATGATAACGTTGTTGCAGTTCGGTTTCGGTCTCGGGGGCAGGGCGACGTTGCGGTGCTTGCATTATGCTTTAGGCATTGCGTTGCCAGTCTCCCGAGCGACCGCCGGATTTTGCGTCAAGATGTACTGCTTCAATACTCATGCCGCGGTCTACTGCCTTGCACATGTCGTAGATAGTTAGCAGAGTGAGTTGCACTGCTGTCAGTGCCTCCATTTCGATGCCGGTTTTGCCTTCGGTTTCTAGTGTGGCAACACATTTAACACAGTGTTTTTCGTTGTCGATATCCAGCGCGATATCAATATGCGTGATGGGAATCGGGTGACACAGTGGAATCAGGTCGGCGGTCTTTTTCGCCGCCATGATGCCAGCAATACGCGCAATTCCGAGTACATCGCCTTTCTTATGCTCGCCTGCACTGATCATGGCGAGTGTTTCAGCCTGCATGCGAATATGGCCACTGGCTACAGCGCGACGTTTCGTTACCGCTTTGTCGGCGATATCGACCATATGGGCGTCGCCCTGTGTATTAAAATGTGTCAGTTTTGTCATCAAATCGCCATATGAGTGTTAAGATAAGAACATTATACATTGTGTAGAAATATTCAGATGTCGATTAGTGTGAAATTTTTTGCCAGTCTGCGTGAAAAGCTGGGGAAAGACGAGGCCAGTGTCGAGTATCGTGCCGATATGACGGTGCTGGATGTGTGGCAGTCTCTGTTTCCAGATATACCGCTGCCGCAAAATACGCTGAGTGCCGTCAACCTGGAATATGTGAATACCGATCAGTTGCTTAACGAGGGTGATGAGGTTGCCTTCTTTCCCCCGGTAACTGGTGGCTGATATGCATATCGAGATACGTGAAGCAGCCTTTGATGCACTTGATGAGTTGCAGCGTTATCAACAAAATGAAGTCAGCCAGACTTTTTCAGGTAAATACGGTGCGATGTGCAATTTCATCGGTTCAATGCGCGATATCAACGAAGGCGCTGCGGTTGAGTCCATGAGTCTTGAGCATTACCCTGAAATGACACAAAAGGTCCTCACGGAGATCTGCGATGTTGCTATGCTGCACTGGGACTTACTGGATATCCTGCTGATTCATCGTGTCGGTGATATTCATATCGATGACAACATTGTACTCATCGGCGTCTGGTCAATGCATCGTGGCGATGCGTTTGAGGCCTGCCGTTACCTGATTGAAACCCTCAAGGCGCGTGCGCCGTTCTGGAAACAGGAAACCACTGCGGAAGGTGCGCGCTGGGTTGAAAAAAATACGCCGTCGTAGACATTTGCATGCACAGAATTAAAAAAGGCCAGCAATCGCTGGCCTTTTTTATTGACGTAGATAACGACTCTTAGATGATCGGAATGATCAACAGCGCAACGATGTTGATGATCTTGATCAGCGGGTTAATTGCTGGCCCTGCTGTATCTTTATAAGGGTCACCAATCGTGTCACCGGTCACCGCGGCTTTATGGGCTTCTGAACCCTTGCCACCACAGTTACCATCTTCGATGTATTTCTTGGCGTTGTCCCAGGCACCGCCACCGGTGGTCATGGAGATCGCCACGAACAGCCCGGTAACAATGGTACCAATCAGCAGCCCGCCGAGCGCCTGTGGTCCAAGTATCAGGCCAACGGCAACAGGTACCGCGATAGGCAGCAATGACGGAATAATCATTTCTTTAATGGCGGCACGAGTCAGTAAATCGACAGCACGTGAGTAATCCGGTTTCGCAGTGTAATCCATAATCCCCGGAATTTCCTTGAACTGACGACGCACTTCGAGCACCACACTACCGGCGGCACGACCAACCGCTTCCATGGCCATCGCGCCGAAGAGGTAGGGCACCAGACCACCGATAAACAGACCTATAATGACCATGTGGTTTGAGAGATCAAACGTCAGAGTCTGACCCGCCTTATCAAGGCCATGCGTGTAATCGGCAAATAGAACCAGTGCTGCAAGTCCGGCCGAGGCAATCGCATAGCCCTTAGTGACTGCCTTGGTAGTGTTACCGACCGCATCGAGTGGATCGGTGATGCCGCGAATCTTCTCATCGAGTTCAGCCATTTCTGCGATACCGCCGGCGTTATCGGTAATCGGACCATAGGCATCCAGCGCAACAACAATACCAGTCATGGACAGCATGGAGGTTGCCGCAATGGCGATACCATAAAGGCCAGCGAGTTCATACGAACCCCAGATACTGGCGCAGACAATTAATACTGGCCACGCAGTAGATTTCATTGAGACACCAAGGCCGGCAATGACGTTTGTCGCATGCCCTGTTTCAGAGGCCTCGGCGATATGACGCACGGGTCTGAATTCGGTCGCAGTGTAATACTCGGTGATCATCACCATGGCAGCAGTGAGCACCAGACCAATGATGGCACTGTAAAACAGGTTGATAGAAGCAATTGTCTGGCCTTCCAGTACGACGCTGTCTCCCAGTATCCAGGTGGTAATGGGATAAAAGGCCACTGCCGCGAGGATGCCCGACACAGCTAGTCCACGATACAGGGCGTTCATGATCTTGCCGCCATCACTTGCACGTACGAAAAACGTGCCGACAATCGAAGCAACAATAGAGGCCGCACCGATGACCATGGGGTACATAACCGCGGTATCACCACCGCCGTCAAGCAGTAGCCCGCCGAGTAACATGGTGGCAATCAGAGTAACGGCGTAGGTTTCAAACAGGTCAGCGGCCATGCCAGCACAGTCACCGACATTGTCACCAACGTTGTCTGCAATGACAGCAGGGTTACGCGGATCATCTTCAGGGATGCCTGCTTCGACCTTACCCACCAGGTCAGCACCGACGTCAGCACCCTTGGTAAAGATCCCTCCGCCGAGTCGTGCAAAGATAGAAATCAGTGAGCCACCAAATGCCAGACCCACAAGTGGACTTAGACTGACGGTCTGTCCTGCTGGTGTCATGGCCTGTAGTACCGCGTAGTAGGCGGCTATACCGAGCAGACCCAGTCCGACGACGAGCATACCGGTGATGGCACCACCGCGGAATGCAATCTGCAGCGCTGCATTAATGCCGTTATTCGCAGCTTCGGCGGTGCGAACGTTCGACAGCACCGAGATATTCATACCGATATAACCCGCTGCGGCGGAGAATAGTGCGCCAATGGCAAATCCGATGGCGGTGTAGATGTCGAGACCTATCGCGATGACGATAAATAACACCAGGCCAACAATTCCGATACTGGTGTATTGTCGATTCAGATAGGCCTTGGCGCCTTCCTGAATAGCACCTGCGATTTCACGCATGCGGTCGTTACCAGTAGGTTTTGCTTTAATCCAGAAGTAGGAAAAACCACCATAAATGATGGCGAGAACAGATGCGGCGATGGCCAGCGTGATACCGAGAGACATATTACATCCTCCGTTATTGTCGTTATTTATAAGCCAGCCTGTTGCGAGATGGCCCGGTGGTGGTGATGCCCAGTCATTCTATGCCAAGTCGCGCCCGACCTGCTAGCGGTAATGCGAAATTCTTGGAATATTAGTATTTAAAGAGCTAGCACGCTGTAACTTGCTCTGATACTGGGCAATTTTCTCTTGAGATCGATTTCGATAGGTCGGTCGTAGCTGACTTTCTTTAATAATACCGTATGCATGCTCTATTACTGGCCGGGATGTGACTGTCCTCGATAAAAGCCAGAGACTATCCCCCACCCCATATCCTGACTTGCTCATGCACCACTGAACTTGACCTTCACTCAAGCCGTAGCGACTGCTATGACTTTCGCTCCAGGACGGCGTCCAGCAGCACCTGCCCTGCGTCATCACTATGCTCTGGAGAATAGTCTCTGACTTGTCTCGCCCCACCTCCATGTAGGGCTCGAATCTATGAAAACGTGTTTTAGCTTTCCCTGGAGCACACGTTTTAAAAGACGCCGATGCCAGTCACATCCCGGCCAGTCAGACGAGAATGATGCGCTGTTGCGTCATTGGCGCCGCTGCGATACAGGGTAGGTAAGAGCAAGGTACCATTGATCTGGGCGAGACAGGGAAGTCGAGCCCACTTAAGCATACAGCGCATATTCGCGGCTGACCTTGAGAAATCGATCTCAGTCTAAGTGACTGTAATGGAAATGCAAAAAAAACGGGCAGCACATCGTGCTACCCGTTTTAAGTGTCAGTGTGACGGTATTATTAAAGTGTAAATTTCTTGAGTTTCTTCTTCACAGCCACATTCTTCATGCGAACATATTTTGGCATGCCATTCTTATAAGGAGGATAGTCCTCACCCTTGATCAGAGGCTCAAGGTAATCACGACATTTCTGTGTAATACCAAAACCATCACGGGTGATGAAGTTCTTAGGCATCATCTTTTCAACGTTGGCAACCTTGGACAGATCAGCCATGCCAACTTTCCATTTAAATGGCTTGTTAGAAAGGCGCTCAACGGTAGGCATAATAGAGTTGTGACCCTTGAGGGCGAACTGTACTGCTGCCTTACCCATGGCATAGGCCATGTCGACGTCAGTTTTGGAAGCAATATGACGCGCTGCGCGCTGCAGGTAATCGGCAACCGCCCAGTGATATTTCAGACCGAGGTCTTTCTGTACCATGTTGGCAACAACCGGTGCTGCACCACCCAGCTGGGCATGACCAAAAGAATCTTTCAGGCCACTTTCAGCGAGGAACTTGCCATTCTTGTAGTGTACGCCTTCAGAAACAACCACGGTGCAGTAACCGTGTTTCTTGACCATTTTGTCGACCTTGGCGGTGAATTTTTTCTGATCAAAAACAACTTCAGGGAACAGGATAATGACTGGAATTTCGCAGTCATCCGTTGAGGCCAGGCCACCGGCTGCTGCAATCCAGCCAGCATGACGCCCCATGACTTCAACGATGAAGACCTTGGTTGAGGTCTTGCACATAGAGGCAACGTCAAAGCTCGCTTCACGAGTAGAAACCGCGATGTACTTAGCGACGGAACCAAAGCCCGGGCAGTTATCGGTGATAGGCAGGTCATTATCAACGGTCTTGGGCACATGAATCGCCTGTACCGGGTAACCCATTTTTTCAGACAGCTGCGATACTTTATAACAGGTATCTGCTGAATCACCGCCGCCATTATAAAAGAAGTAACCGATGTCATGCGCTTCGAAGACTTCAATCAGGCGTTCGTATTCGCGCTTGTTCTTTTCAAGACTCTTCAGTTTGAAACGGCATGAACCAAAGGCACCAGAAGGGGTGTGGCGCAGGCCAGCAATCGCGCTGGTGGATTCTTTTGTCGTATCAATCAGATCTTCAGTCAGAGCACCAATGATGCCGTTACGACCTGCATAAACTTTGCCGATCTTGTTTTTGTTTTTGCGCGCAGTTTCAATCACACCGCAGGCTGAGGCATTGATCACCGAGGTGACACCGCCAGACTGGGCGTAAAATGCATTTTTAGGGGTTGATTTTGCCATTGTTGTTATCTCCAGTAGCTAATTATCGTTTTAACGTGTGATATAGAATTCGAATTTATGCGCCGCTAGTTCCTGTCCAGGGAAATGACTTTCCAGTAGCGGACGGAGCAGGGCGTGTGGTTTCGCAAACAGCGGTTATCAGGTGCATAGTTAATGCAACGGGCTGTCGATCGATTTCAGTAGTAATACCTTCGTTCACTGAATGCTGTATAGCCCGGATTTCGGTTTGCGTAAGGTCAGGAATCATGTTGCCTTATTGTATTCGCTGCTGTTGTTGTGCGGCTTACCGAGTGCAGGTGGCCGCGCGAAAGCGCATAAGGATACTCTAAAATTTGGGATTTTTCATGAACTTCGTTGACTTCTTGGGCGACAAACGAGAAGCTAAGATGATAATACGTCATCAGAGATCGTGAGTGCTGGCATTGAGCCAGGCATTAACTTCTTTATGTCGTTGTTTTAAAATAAAAAATATCAAAACTACACAAGAATCATAGAAATAGCCGCAATGCGAATTATGTTACTGGGCGCGCCTGGCACTGGCAAAGGCACGCAGGCAAAATTGATATCAGAAAAACTCGGGATTCCACAGATATCCACCGGCGATTTGCTGCGTGCGGCTGTGGATGGCGAGAGCTCGTTAGGTAAGGCCGCAAAACCGTTGATGGATGCTGGCCAGCTTGTGCCTGATGAAATTGTGCTCGAGTTGATCAAGGAACGCCTTGCCAGCGACGAATGCGATAATGGATTTATCCTGGATGGTTTTCCACGCAATTTGGCACAGGCTGAGGCACTTGATGACATGCTCGCCCGTGTGCGCAAGCCACTGAATGGCGTCATTGAGATCGATGTTGATTTCGATATTCTGATGCAGCGTATGGCAGGTCGTCAGACCTGTGCGTCCTGTGGCCAGATGTACAATATTTTCAGTTCTCCATCGAAACTTTTTGACCATTGTGACAAGTGTGGTGGCGAGTTACGCCAGCGCGCGGATGATAACGAAGAAACCGTCAGCAATCGTCTGCGTATCTATGAAATGCACACCATGCCACTCATTGAGTATTATCAGGAGACCAACCGTCTGCAGCGTGTTCAGGGCATTGGCGAGATCAATAATGTGTTTAAGGCAATGCAAAAAGCGATTACTGTGTTGCCATCTGATGAAGAACTACCTCAGGAAATCACGCTTGATGACCTCGAACGCAAGGTGATGGAGAGCGTGCAGCATGCGCTTGCCTCTGCGAATAAAGAAATCGTTGAGCCGGCGACACGTGCGGTCAAGGAAGCCTCAAAGACAGTTAAAAAAGAAGCCAAAGTCGCCGCCAGGGCGATTAAGAAAGCTGAGAAAAAAGTTGCCAAAGTCGCGAAAAAAGTCGTCAGAGAAGTAGAAAAAGACGCGCGTAAAGCCAAGAAGAAAGTCGTCAAGGCTGCGAAGGATCTGGCCAAAAAAGTCAGCAAGAAGAAAGCGACAAAGAAAACCACGAAAAAGAAAGTGGCTAAAAAAGTAACCAAGAAGGTCGCTAAGAAAGCGAACAAGAAAGCGAGCAAAAAGGTCGCTAAGAAAGTGGCCAAGAAAGCGAGCAAAAAAGTCGCTAAGAAGGTGGCCAAGAAGACGGCCAAAAAGAAAGTCGCTAAAAAAGCGACCAAGAAGACAGCAAAAAAGAAAGTGGCTAAAAAGGCCTCCAAAAAGAAGGCTACTAAGTAGCCTGCCCCCCCCCTTATAGCTTGCTAATTTTGCGGTATCCTGTCTGCCGTCATTCATTCGGATTAAAGTCTGTTCCTCTGGTGACGTAAAACTCCACTGTAATTCTGCAAAAACACTAAATCTTAACTATGGTTATCTATATAGATAGCGTATTAGCCTGAATATAGAGTGCTCCCCGGAATTTTAAAGGATGTCAGATAAAGACAAGCGTTTAAACGCTGAAGAAAAGTTAGCCAGGCTGCAGGCTTCATTTCAGCAACAACTTCCCGATCGTATTCACCGCATCGAAGACGCCTTCGTATCCGTAACCGAAGCTGATCCACAGGCGTTGGTGCCGTTACATCTGGAATGTCATCGGCTGGCGGGTGCCGCAGGCACTTTCGGTGCGGAACTGCTGGGACAGACCGCGCGCAAGATTGAGCTGCTCATCGAGCCGTTCGTCGAGTCAGTGCAGCTACCCGAGAAAGACCAGCTTCAGCTTATTAGCAGTTATATCACCTTACTGAATGAAATTTCGCATGCCTGGCAGCCTGCGGCAATGACCATGGATACGGGTTTTTACTTGCGGCCAAAATCGGCGAATCACGAGATGATTGTCTATGTGGTCGAAGACGACAAGAGTTTTGCCAACAATATCCTGCTGGCGCTACGTACCGCAGGTTACCAGGTGGAATATTTTTCAGACACCGAGCCCATGCGTGAGGCCTGCCTGGAACTGACGCCAAATGCTATTTTGATGGACATGGTCTTTCCTGAGGATGATTTTGCGGGGGCCAAAGTGTTACAGCAACTGGAAGCGGATCTGGGTGTATTACCACCGATAATTTTTATGTCTGTGCGGGATGATATCAATGCCAAGCTGGAGGCGGTTCGGGCAGGAACAGCACGTTATCTTGTTAAGCCAGTTGATACCTCTCAGCTCGTATCAACACTTGATGGTCTCACGCGCAGGCTTAAAGGTGAGGCGTTTCGCGTTCTACTTGTAGATGACGATGAAGTAATGGCCAGCTATTTTTCTGCTGTTTTTACTGACGCGGGTATCGACTGCCTGACGCTGTCAGATCCTTTGTTAACACTGGAGAAGATGCATAGCTATAGTCCTGACCTGGTATTGCTCGATATCTATATGCCCGAGTGTACTGGTATCGAACTGGCGAGTGTCATACGTCAGGAAGATGCCTGGGTGCATACGCCAATCGTTTATCTGTCTGCGGAACTGGAAAAAGAAAAGCAGCTTGAGGCACTCGCCTGTGGTGGTGACGATTTTTTAACTAAGCCGATAGCGCCAGATTTACTGATAGCCTCTGTATTACCTAGACTACAACGCTCACGCTGGATGCGTCGATTGAATACCGAGCTACAGCGCTCGTTTGATGAAAGTGAAGCCTTGCAGGCTGCGATGGATAAACACAATATTGTTAGTATCGCGAATGCTGAAGGTAAGATTATTCATGTAAATAATCTGTTTTGCGAAATCAGTGGTTATAGTCGACAGGAATTACTCGGACAGGATCACCGTATCGTCAATTCTGGCCACCATGACAAGGGATTTTTTCAGGAACTATGGAAGACAATTTCGTCGGGGCGTGTCTGGAACGGCGAAATCTGTAACCAACGCAAGGATGGTGAGTTTTACTGGGTCAAGTCAACCATCGTACCGATACTGGATCAGAAGCGAAAGCCGTATCAATTTATTTCATTACGCACAGACATCACAGCAGTGCGTGATCGCCAGGCTTATTCTGAACACGTTCAGACACGCCTGTTAACGGAACAGCAAAGTTTAAACGTGTTGGCCGATAAAATGGAGCATTCTGCGAAGGATTACGATGAATCATTGCAGTTATTCACTCGTCAGGTCGCACAAACGCTTGATGTCGACAGGGTGAGTATATGGATGTTACGTAGCAACAATTCAAAACTGCTCTGCGAAATGCTTTACATGCGAGAAACGGATAGTTATGAACAGGGCCTGGTATTAGATCAAGATGATTACCCTGAATACTTTAAGGCGCTCTGTGAGAATAAACAGATATGCGTGGAGGATGTAAAAACACACCCTGTTATGCAGGAGTTTCTCGAAAATTACACGCAACCATTTCATATTGGTGCAATGCTGGATTCACCCGTGAGAAGAGATGGCAAGGTTGTAGGTGTTGTCTGTCTGGAGCACCTGCATACAACACGTCATTGGTATGCCGATGAGGAGAACTATGCTACAGGTGTCGCAAATCTGTTTTCCCTGTTAATCGAAACGCGTCGTCGCCTGGAGATAGAACGTTTCACACAAAAACAGAAGCAATTACTCGATATGCTACGTTCAGCGATGTCTGAATATATTTCCAGTCTTGAGATGTTACCTGAAATTGTCCGTCTACTACATGGACTGATTGATCTAACCGATAGTGAGTTCGGTTATGTTGCTGAAGTGAACGAAGAAACGCAGCAGCTAGAAGTACTGGTGTCGATGTGTGTCAGCGCCGATGAGCAGACAAATAGTTTCTTTTCTCGTTATGTGCCTGCTGAGGGTGCGTTTAAAGATAGCGATACGATATTCAGTGCATCACAGCGTGAACGTCGAAGTATTCTGGCAAATGAGCCTGGTAGCAGTCCTCATCTGGGAAATATAGACATACAGTATAATGAACTTCGTTCATTTATGAGTGTGCCTATTTATTTCAATAAACAACTTGTAGCCGTCTATGGGTTGGCAAATCGAAATGATTATTATGATGATGAACTGATCGACTTTTTAACACCGTTTAGTAGTAGCTTTAATGTCATGTTACAGGCTAGCAAGTCGAATGAGGGTCGTAGCAATGCAGAGCAGGCCCTGATAGAGGCCAAGGAAGAGGCTGAGCATGCAAATATGGCCAAGAGTCGCTTTCTTTCCAGCATGAGTCATGAGTTGCGCACACCCATGAACGCGATTCTGGGCTTTTCTCAGTTATTACAGCTCACCCAGCTTGATGAAGAACAGACTGATAATCTTGATGAGATTATGCGCGCAGGCCATCATCTACTCGACCTCATTAACGAAATTCTTGATCTATCAAAAATTGAAGCTGGGCACATCAACCTGTCTATCGAAGCGGTGGATATCATAAGCGTGATTAACGAGTGCACACCTCTCATCCAGCCGTTACTTGAGAAACGTAATCTCAATTTTACTATGAATTGTAATCATCGCGAAGGCACGGTAGTGCAGGCTGATTTCATGCGCGTCAAGCAGTGTCTCCTCAATATGCTGAGTAATGCATGTAAATACAATCGTGATGATGGCACGGTAAGTGTGCATTGCGAACATATTGATGACTGGCGTTTACGAATTGTTATTACTGATACAGGTACGGGCCTGAGTGAAGAACAACTCGGTGGTCTGTTTCAACCCTTTAATCGCCTTGGTCAGGATAAGTCTAGCATTGAAGGCACGGGTATTGGCTTGTTGATTACCCGCCAGTTGGTGGAACTGATGCATGGTTATGTTGGTGTTGAAAGTGAACCAGGTAAAGGTTCTAGTTTCTGGATGGAGTTACCCATTGCGGCAGATGATAGTGTGCTTCTGGATATGAGTGAAAGTGATGTAAAAGAAGTGTCGTCGCAACAGCATGATGAGGCCACTAAACAGTTCACGGTAATTTATATCGAGGATAATCCGGCTAATCTACGCCTGGTTAGCCAGTTACTTGGCCGGCGCCCGCATTTAAATTTGATTAGTGCGCATGAGCCACGTCTTGGCTTAGAGCTGATCGAAACGCACAAACCCGATCTGGTTTTGCTCGATATCGGCCTACCTGGTATCAGCGGTTTTAATATTCTTGAATTGCTACGTAACAATCCAGCGATCTCGCGTACCCCTGTGTTTGCAGTGAGCGCCAATGCCATGCCCAGTGATATTGAAAAAGGCATGCAGGCCGGCTTTGATAACTACATTGTTAAACCTATCAATGTCGATAATTTCTATGCTGCCATAGACGAGGTATTGCCATTTGATGCCAGCAACGATGCTGGTATTGCATCCTGATTCATTTCTTTACTGCTAGTGTAGCTACTCGATTACGGCCATCATTTTTTGCCTGATAGAGTGCCTTGTCTGCGTCTTTAAGCAGATAATCAATATCAATCGTGCCACAGTGTGTTGCTACACCAAAACTTGATGTCAGTGTGATCGTATTTTCACCATATTTTAGTTCAAGCCCTTCAACCTGTCGCCGAATACGATCAGCAATGATCACTGCATTTTCATTGACCGTCTCAGGCGATACGATGACAAATTCTTCACCACCCATTCTACAGACAGCGTCGCTGGCGCGTGCATGTTGCTTTAGAATCTTGGCAAGTTCAATAAGTACCTCATCTCCAGTATCGTGCCCATATCGGTCATTAATTTTCTTAAAATTATCTATATCAACAGCGATTGCGCTGATGCATCTTGTTTCACGTTGCTCTGATGCAACTGGAAGATCAATGGCAACACCCATGCCACGACGATTATAGAGACTGGTCAAAGGATCTATTAATGCGAGCTGTTGTAATTTTTTGTGCTCTTCTACGAGTATCGATGTCAGAAAGCCGATACCTACCAGCACAAAGCCGGTTGAACTGCCAATGAGTGAAATGCCATAAGCCAGGTTTGGGTCTTCGTAAGCATACAGTCCATATATCTGTATGGGAATAATGATGACAACAAGTGAACATGCTATTCCGATGATGCCATAGCCTATATTTTTTTTATTCCTGGCGCGTTGAAACACTAGCCATGCCATCACAGGATAGAAACATGCTGTATATATGGCGAGGTATAGTATTCTGTTGCTATCATTTTTTAATAACAGGCTGCCAAGGGTAAAGATAAGATGAATAATGACCAGTAGAGTGAGCTGGCGTTTGTTCTTTATGCAATCGATAATGGCGGCTAACAACAGACCACTGACCAATATATAAGCGATTAGCGAAATCGCCAGCGTAATATCCAGATTGGCAGCATCTTTCACCCATAGCCCCACCCAACCAATCAGACCCGCTATAAAATAGGCCTTGAAGCAGGACAGTGAGCTATTGCTGTACTCGCTATTACGAAAGCTGTGTGTGATATAAATGAATGCAATAATAGATGCAAACATCAGCACAAACAGTGCATTCACGTATACTCGAAGATCAACATCAATCATCTGGAATAGTACTTTGCTAAGTATTAAATATTTATTGTAGTACTTATATTTATATCAGCACGCTATTCATCGATACTCTGTCTATGTCCGTGCGGTTTCCATGCCGGTGCAATGACATTCGGCATCTCGGAGCGCTGCAGGAGGCGGGCTGGTGCCAGCGTGAATTCACCATAACGGGCATTGACGTTGTCCATTACCATATTCACATCGGCGACCTGGGTCTGCTGCGGCGTGAACAGTGATAGTTGGCCATCGCTCGGGCGTGGATCGAGTGCCGTGATCTGTACCTGGTGTACACCTTCGCCGTGCCAGTGTTCGTGCAGCACAAAACGACACAACTGGTAGATGGCATGGCCATCGTTGTCGGCCTCGACCAGCTGCAGCTTGTCACGAATCCAGCCATTATCGGCGCGCAGACCGATAAAATAATGCTGCGCCACCATGTCGTGTTTACGCAGCCGCGCACCGACCTTCTCACTCATGTGCAGCAGGTAGGTCAGCAGCACGTCTTTTTCTTTTGTCGCTGGGGGCATCACCTTGCCATGACCAATGGTCTTTGGTGGTGGCACATCCTGATGCAGACGATCCGGATCCTTGCCCTGACACATCAGCCAGATGCGTCGGCCGATATCGCCAAAACGCCGTGCCAGTACACTCACCGGTAGCTTGCCGACATCACTGCAGACAAAGGCATTGTGCTGCGCCAGATAACTGCCAATGCCATCGGCAATGCCACACAACGCGGTGACTGGCTCCTCGGCGAGGCGTTGTGTCGCCTCCCATGGTGGAATCACGCTGAGGCCATTCGGTTTTTGCAGCTTGGCAGCAAACTTGGCGGTAGTCTTGTCGCCGGCGATGCCGATGGAGCAGGCCAGACCCTCGGCCTCCCAGACTTTTTGCCGCGCCATGTGCGCCATGCGTATCGGGGTGCCGTGCAGGCGTTGACAGTGGGTCAGATCGAGAAACGCCTCATCCACCGAGAATACTTCGATATCGGGGCTGACATCTTCGAGTGCATGCATAATGCGAGTGGAAGCGGCCGCGTAGGCACGTGGGCGCGCTGGGCGTTGAATCAGATCCGGGCACAGTTTGTAGGCCTCTTTGAGACGCATGCCGGTGCGAATACCGTGGGCGCGTGCTTCATACGAACTGGTGATAATGCAGGTGCCGGCCAGGCCATTGGTGACGGCGACCGGTTTGTCGCGTAGCTCTGGGAAGTCGCGTTGCTCGACCGAGGCGAAAAAGGCATTCATGTCGAGGTGCATGATCGCCCTGGGCCAGATGACGGGGCAGGATTCCAGGGGCAATGCGGCCACGGAAGTGATCCCCTGTGGGGTTAGCGGTAGCTGCGCATCTGCCCAACAACGATACCCTGGATCTGCACGCGCTCGGCGGCGTAAATCATTGGGGAAAGTCGGGCATTGGCCGGGTATAGCGTGACGCAGCCAGCCGGTTCGTGGCGCAGACGTTTTAGTGTCGCCTCTTCGTTATCGATCAGGGCCACGACGATATCATCGTTATTGGCACGCTGACTTTGTTCGACCACGACCATGTCATTATCGAGAATACCGGCCTCGATCATCGAATCACCCTGTACCTTGAGCACAAAACGGTTCGGTGCGATAAAAAACTCGGACAGATCGATCTCGGTATGATCCTCAATCGCTTCAATAGGTTGACCCGCTGCAATTTTACCCAATAATGGAAGACTATAAGGCGTAAGTGAGTCTTCACTAGAGGTTGGCTCAGAGACAAGCTCAATGCCGCGGTGACGGCCTGTAATCAGGCGAATTTTGCCTTCGTCAGCAAGGCGCTGGACGTAGCGGTGAACGACGCCCTTGGATTGAATACCAATGCCAAGGGCAATTTCGCTGAGCAACGGCGCACGTCCATGTTGCGCGATATAACCGTGGATGAAGTGGAGGGCATCTTGCTCGCGTGTCGTTAACATGGTTCAAGCATAGAGAACTTTGTGAGAACTTTCAACCCCCAGGCTAATTTGCTGAAACGGCGCTGACTATGTTGCAGCGCTCTTCAAATTCGTCATTTACCGTGTTTGTAAACTCCTCATTTTCATCACACTGCGCCTTGTCAGCACCGTTTGATCAAATCAGCTTTAAATATGATGCTGAAACGGCGCTGGCCGTGTTGCAGCGCTCTTTAAATTCGTCATTTACCGTGTTTGTAAACGCCTCATTTTCATCACACTGCGCCTTGTCAGCACCGTTTGTTCAAACCAGCTTTAAATATGATGCTGAAACGGCGCTGGCCGTGTTGCAGCGCTCTTCAAATTAGACATTTAACATACACCCTCCTGGCCGAGGTATGACTGTTCTTGGCTTAATCTCGCTCTGGCCAGTCAGCTGCGCGTGGTGCGCTGCAGCGTCATTGGCACCGCGCGATACAGGGATTGTAAGAGCAAGGTGCCATTGATGTGGGTGAGACAGGGAAGTTGAGCCCACTTAAGCTCGCAGCGCACACCCGCGGCTGACGTTGAGGGTGGGTTGGTAAAGACTAGAAATTAGCTATCGGTGGCAGCGGCCGCTTCGGCACGCGCCTCGGCGAGTTTGGCTTCGAGTGCATCGCCAATGACGGTTTTACGCCAGCCGGCGAGAAACGGCAGGCCTGGCGTGCCATGGTACAGCGCGGTGAGTCCCTTGCGATTACTCAGCATGGCCGGTTCGACACTCACGCTCAGGGCGGTGGTCTCGACCAGCTGCATCAGTGTCTTGATGGTGGCCTTCTCGACCTTGTCAGGGCGGGGTCGCAGGTTTAGTTCAGGCCACTCACTTTCCGGTAGTGTCAGCGCAGCGCGGATCAGCTCAATCAGTTGCTCGGCGAACTTGCCAAGAAACTTGTCATTTAGCGGTAAATCATCGGGTAGCGTAGTGCCATCGGTCTGAGCCAGCGCCACCAGTGCGTCATCAGCGATGACCCAGCGACGAGGGCGATCGATGCGCATCGCGCGCTGCTCGCGCCATGCGGCAAGTGCCTGCAAAACGGCCAGTTGCTGGCGACTCAGTACTTCTTTGCCTTTGACACGTTGCCACACCACAGAGGTATCGACCTGGTATTGTTGCGGATCACTGAGCAGATGGTCATCTTCTTCAAGCCAGTGCAGTTTGTCGGCATCGATGAGCGCCTGTTTTAGCTTGAGATAAACGTCACCAAGATACAGCACATCATTCTCGGCATAGCTCAGTTGTGCATCACTCAGCGGGCGGCGTGACCAGTCGGTGCGGCTGTGTGATTTATCCAGTTCGATATCAAGCAGTTCCTGCACCAGTGCGCCATAGCTGATTTGATAGCCCTTGCCGAGCAGTGCAGCCGCGATCTGGGTATCAAAAATAGGAGCAGGCACACGCTTGCCAAGCTGGCAGAAAATTTCCAGGTCCTGAAACGCCGCGTGCAGGATCTTCGTGACATGCTCGTCATCGAGAATCGTCAGTAACGGTTCAAGATCATCAATCGCGAGGGTATCAATAAGGCCAAGATGCTCACCGTTATACACCTGTATCAGGCACAGCTTTGAAAAATAGGTTTTCTCGCGCAGAAATTCGGTATCGAGGGCAAGCCATTCGCTATTCGCAATATTTTGGCAAAAGGCATCGAGTTGTTCGGCGGTGACGATCAGGTTGTCAGACATGGCGGCAAGCATAGCAAGATTACGCAATGATTTCGCGGCTTGTTGTTCGCGTGCGGAGTCGCTAAGCTGCGAGGATGTATCAGTTATTTCATTTGTATTTTGATATTTGTTTACTGCGCAAGGGTCCGCAAGCTGTTCCAGAAAGCCCGTTTCTGCTGCTGGTAACGTTATTGTTTAACCTGACGATTAGCCTGATTGCCGGCACCATCACAGATACATTTTCGAATGCATTAGCTCAGGCCCTGCTGGGCTTTGGCATTATGATCGCATTTACCGCCATCGTATTAAGCATTCGTGGGCATATTAAGCGTCTATCACAGACCATTACTGCCATGCTCGGTACCGAGGCACTGATTACCATTGTACTGATTCCGATGAGTATGGTGATTATTGGCATGGACACGGAAAGCGTATCCCGGTTTCTGAAAGATGCCCTGACCATCCTGTGGTTGATGGTAGTGGTCTGGTACCTGCTGGTGATGGCGCATATTCTGCGCCATGCACTATCAATGAACCTGTTTCAGGGCGTACTACTCAGCATTGGTATGCTGGCTATCACCTGGCAGATCAACGCCAGTCTGTTTGGTAGCTGAGTCATGCATATTCATATTCTTGGTATTGGTGGTACGTTCATGGGTAGTCTGGCGATCCTGGCACGCCAGCTCGGCTTTACCGTGACCGGCTCTGACAAGGGCGTCTACCCACCGATGAGTGAACTGTTAAAAGATGCCGGTATTAGCTTTCACGAAGGTTATGATGAGGCTTATCTGAAGCCCGAACCGGATTGCGTCATTGTTGGTAACGCGATGTCGCGTGGTAACCCGGCGGTGGAGGCATTGTTAAACTCAAGCGTGTCGTATATGTCGGGGCCGGCGTTTCTGGGTCAGCATGTGTTGCAGCAGTGCTGGGTACTGGCCGCGGCCGGTACGCATGGTAAGACCACGACTGGTAGCATGCTGGCGTGGATTCTCGAATATAACGACATGCAGCCCGGCTTTCTGATCGGTGGTGCGCCGCTGAATTTTGATGTCTCGGCACGTCTTGGCGACAGCCCGTTTTTTGTTATCGAGGCGGATGAATACGACACGGCATTTTTCGACAAGCGTTCCAAGTTTCTGCATTACCGCGCACGCACATTAATCATGAATAACCTCGAGTTTGATCACGCCGATATTTTTAATGATCTCGGTGATATTCAGCGCCAGTTCCATCACCTGGTACGTACCATTCCGGAAAACGGCAAGATACTTTATCCGCGTGAAGATGCCGCGCTGCAGCAAGTCATCGATATGGGTTGCTGGACACCAACTGAAACGATCTCTCTGACGGGGCAGGCCGACTGGTCATTACAAGATATCGCCGCCGATCAGGGCAGCGCAACACTTGTGCATGCCGGGCAGTCGTATGCGTTTCAGTGGTCATTGCAGGGGCAGCATAATCTACATAATGCACTGATGGCGATTGCCGCGGCACAGCATGTCGGTGTGCGTGTAGGCGATGCCATTGAGGCACTGGCCGAGTTTAAAAATGTGAAACGTCGCATGGAGCTGCGTGGCGAGGTTAATCAGGTGCGCGTGTTTGATGATTTTGCACATCACCCAACGGCCATCACTACAACGTTACAGGGTGCGCGTGCACATGTGCGTGACGGCGGGCGTTTGCTGGCGGTACTCGAGCCGCGTTCCAATACCATGCGTATGGGCGTGCATGCCGAGACGTTGGGAAATGCATTAGCTGAGGCCGACGAGGTGTTTCTATATGTGCCCGAGGAGCTCGACTGGTCGATGGCGACAATGCAACAACAGCTCGGGGAACGCCTGCATAGCGAACAGGGCATCGACGCACTGATCACAGCCATTACTGCTCAGGCATGCCCGTCAGACGACATAGTTGTTATGAGTAACGGCGCCTTTGGTGGTATCCACGAACGTATTTTGAATGCCTTAAATACCAGTACGTAAGGCTTTCTACGTAGCTGCAGCGGCGTTTGCCTGCTAAAGTGTAGGCATAGCAACGGATTCGTAGCATGAACAACAATAGACCGCAGCGTGTAACGCTGGCGATGACAGGTGCCTCCGGGGCACCCTATGCCCTCAAATTACTTGAATGCCTCATTCAGCAGGATGTGCAGATCTACCTGATGGTCTCGCAGCCTGGTCAGGTGGTGCTGTCGATGGAAACCGATCTGCAGGTGCCATCCCGTCCACAGGAAATGCAGGCATTCTTTACCGAGAAGTATGCGGCCAAAGCAGACCAGTTGACCGTGTTTGGCAAAGATCAATGGACCGCACCGATTGCCAGTGGGAGTGGTGTCGCCGATGCCATGGTTATCTGTCCATGCACGGCGGGTACGCTATCCGCTGTGGCATGTGGTGGTAGCAATCATCTGATTGAGCGTGCTGCGGATGTTAGTATCAAGGAACAACGTAAACTCATCATGGTGGTACGCGAGATGCCATTCTCAGCCATCCATCTGGAGAACATGCTCAAACTGGCGCGTCTGGGTGTGGTGATCATGCCGGCGAATCCGGGCTTTTATCACCAGCCACAAAGCATAAATGATCTGGTCGATTTCGTCGTAGCACGTATACTTGAGCAATTGAATATTCAGCAAGAGCTCGTACAACAATGGGGTAGCCAGGATGGCGACAACAAATAAAATAAGCGAGTCTGAAATGTCAGACACTATGCGCATACCATTATTTCCGTTACACACGGTACTGTTTCCCGGTGGTGCCTTGCCTTTGCGCATCTTTGAGCCGCGCTATCTGGATATGATTAGTGAGTCGTTGCGCAACAACAGCCCATTCGGTGTCGTTATGATCACCGAGGGTGAAGAGACTGGTGATGCCGCAATGAGTACTGAGTTTGGCACGCTGGGTGAGATCAGTTACTGGCAAAAACTCTCGAATGGCATGCTAGGTATTACCGTGCGTGGTAAGCAACGCTTCCAGGTGCTTAGCAGTGAAGTCATGAAAAGTCAGTTAACCATGGCAGATGTGCAACTCATCGAAGATGAAAACAATGCCGTACTGCCTGAAAAATATGTACCACTAGCCGATATGTTGAGGGAGATGATCGATAACCTCGGACATCCCTACACAACCCTGCCAAAAGATTACAACAACATTGTCTGGCTGAGTAACCGACTCTCTGAATTACTGCCTATATCACGTTTGCAAAAACAACACTTCCTGGAAATGACGGATCCGTTCGAACGCATGGAGCGCATTAGTATTATTATGACGGAGCTTGAATTGTCATAGGGTTTTAGGCAGCGTGTGTCGCTGCCCCACCAATACTATTTGAGACTACAGTGATTTAGCCCCACCCTTTAGAAAAAGGTAATCTTTAATGCCGGCCTCTTCAAGATAGTACTGCAGCCAGCGAACCTGCTTACCCACCGCATCAACAACAAGAATCTTTTTACCATTCAAGGCACCTACTTTCAGGTTTGCAACCAGACGGTCGAAGGCGACAGAGCGCACAGTTTTTATTGTATCCTTGATGTTTTTTTCCTGACGTTGCAATGGCTCGCGAATGTCAAAAACGACATAGCTTTTATCATAGGCCAGGGGGATAAATTCCGATTTAGGGATGAGTCTTTTTGTAAACTCAGATTTAGCAATGAGCTTGTTCTTGTCGACACCTTTTTTGCCTAAGAAAATGGATGTTGCTGGATTGCTGTTTGCCCAATTAAAAATTCCTGCGTCATACACACGGGTGTTTGTGTAGCCATGTTTACGGGCCTTTACATCAGCCTTAAAGCTTTTTTTACAGGTGATGCCGTTACAATAGAAGACAATGGGGGCTGCTTTATTGCCTCCTGCTGCTTTTTTCAGGTTTTTTAAGAAGGTCACTATGGTGACGGGTGCGTGTTTTGCGCCATCCATATGTAGTACTTCGAATTCCATTTTAGATCTCACATCAACCATGATGTGTTTGTCATAATTTTTAGCAAGCTCGGCGGTTTCTATAACTTTTGAATCTATGAAAATACTTCTGAGCGGAAAATTTTCCGCCATTGAAGGGCTTGCTGCCCCTAAAGCTAGTATCGAACTCAGCAACAATGCTACGGCACGTTGGGTTACTCGACGAGACATACTATTTACTCCTCAAAAGAATGGGCTCAGTGCAGATATTAACGGCGTTTCTGTTCGGATCTTGATATTAGTCTAGTAAATGATGCGTCAAAACCAACCTGGCAATTACATAAGGTTTTACATTGTTTTGCACAATGTAACAGCATCATTCTGGTGCTAATCTGCACAAACCTTATGCCTTACTTATGAACATTTATGACATGTCTTAACTAAGCATTAAGGGTGAAAAATGTTTTTGTATTTTTATTTTCCGACTCTATCTTTTTAACAGATGTTTTTGTTAGCATCGGTTGTTTAAAAGAAACATCACAGCGATATACTCATTATATGAAGGTACAAGATCACTCAACGGCTAATACAACTAATAGCCTTTCACCCGCCATCCAGGCACTGTTTGCCTCATACCCCGATCTTGCTGAAGACAGTAATCCTGCGTGGATAAGCATTCTGGATGTTGCGCAAAATCTCGATATTCCTGCTGGCGTAACATTAATGGAGCAAGAGACACATTGCCAAAGTTGCATCCTGATAACCGAGGGTGTCGTCAGGGTTTACCAGATAGCGGAAGATGGGCGTGAGATAACGCTGTATCGTCTCAAGCCGGGTGATTTGTGTGTCATGAGCCTGAATAGTCTGGTGAATGCAAAACCATTTGCTGCCATTGCTGAATCGGAAACACCTATTAAGGCAATGTCGTTATCACATGTTAATTTCAACAAGGCGCTCGCTGTGTCTGAGTCATTCAGGCTGCGCGTACTGAAAAGCCTGATATCCAGTTTCACCGATACGCTGGAAACATTTCAACTCACTGTATTCCAGAACGTCAGTAACCGACTCGCCTGTTTACTTGGCCGCCTGTTTGAACGCGCGAATAGTGACACCCTGCATATCACCCATGCTGAACTTGCCAATGAACTTGGTACTACGCGCGAAGTGATTAGCCGCACACTCAAGCAACTTGAGAGAGAGGGCTGTCTTGAACTATCACGTGGGCAGATAAAAATCGGTGCTAAACAAAATTTAAAGACCATTCAGTATTTTTCTTAGCCACAGCTTATGTAACTAAAGTTACATATTTTCGACTGCCACTATCCCCATAATGCTACTTGATGTCAGTGGTGGCATAACGCGTTAGCAGCAGATCCCGCTGGGCGTAAAAGCTATCCAATCTCTCGACATCCGCCGTCATCTCAGAATGGCGCGCGTTAATTATTATAAGTGGAGGAGAGTTGTGGACAGACGTAATTTTCTAAAAATCAGTGGTGCTGGTGTTGCTGGCTCCATGCTCAGCGCGGTCGGCTTGCTTAGCTGGTCATCGCGAAGTTATGCGCAAACCATCAGGCAAACCTTTTATATCACCGATGGCATGATCGAACAGCCTGATGGCGTTGATGTGTATTTTCGTGGCTTTAGCAGTAGTGCGGGCAGTCTTAACGTGCCGGGTGCACAGATGATCGTTAATGAAGGTGATACGGTAGAAATCACCATTATTAATACACTCGGCAGTAGTCATAGTTTTGTGATTGATGGCATTAGCGATCAACAGGTGAACAGTGGTCGCATACGTGGTGGCGAAAGTACCACGGTATCATTCGTGGCGCGTAACCCCGGTAGTTATCTTTATTATGATGCGCGTAATGCGCCTTTTAACCGTGTTACGGGTCTGCATGGTGGTATCGCCGTAATGCCAAGCGGTAGTGGTAATGAGTTGTATGCCGGTAGCCCGACGTTCGAACAACAATATTTCTGGATCTTCAATGATACTGATCCGGCCTGGAATAACGCCGTTCGCAACGGACAAACCCCAAACAGTAATTTCACACCACGTTATTTCACCATCAATGGCCTGAGTGGTCGTCCACCAAACTCTCCGGGTAATGGCGATCCAGCGATCGATGCGATGCACAACAAGTTGACAGCACTGCATGGCCATATTGGTGATCGTGCGCTAGTACGCATACTGAATGCCGGTATGGCGCAGCATGCGGTGCACACGCATGGTAATCACATGGAGTGGTTAACGCAGGATGGCAATATCAGACCCGTCTGGAGTAAAGACATCGTACCGTTGAATTACAACATGGGCGTTAGCGATGTCATCTTCCCATTTGAACCCCCACCCGATGCCTGGCCTGAGGTCAACACGGGTGTGTATCCGATGCACCTGCATGACGAAATGACACAGACGGCTGGTGGCGGCCTGTACATGTTCGGTGCCATGACAGATATCTTTTTTGAGTAGGGGTAGAACAATGGGCAGACGTAGACAAGAAAATAACGATACAACAACCACGACAATGGATGGTGGCGGTGGAGACGGCGGCGGCGATGGTGACATGATGGGCAATGCCTGTTATGTCTATCCGTTTACGCCTGACAAGATACAGCCACTGGTTAACAATCCAGACGTCATTTATAACCGCGGCATTTATATGAATGGTTCCATGACGATGGATGATGGCCGTAGCGTAACCATATGGGGCTTTACCGATGGCGGTGGCGGCGGTATGGGTGGCGATGGCGGAGGAGGCATGGGCGGTGGTGCGTTTCCGTCACCCGCGATGCGCGTGCGTCAGGGGCAGGTCGTGCAAACCCGTCTAAACGTACCGATGATGATGTATCACACGATACATCACCATGGCATTGAGCCAGACTTTCGTAGTGATGGTGTCGGACATTTATCCGGTGACGTGAATGGTAATTACACCTACCAGTGGCGGCCGATGCATGCAGGGACTTATTTTTATCATTGTCACACCAATACCGTGTTGCATGCCGAGATGGGGATGTATGGTGCACTCATCGTCGACCCACCTGAAGGCCCAGGTCGTGCCTTCGAAGGTGGGCCATCTTATGATGTCGAAGCTATCTGGGCGGTTGATGAAATCGATTCATCCTGGCATAACCTGCCATGGGAAGCGGGTACCTGTGGTGGTGATGTCGGCCTGAATGACCTGAATCCAGATTATTTCATTATCACTGGTGTCGATGGTGCGCAGTCAGCATTAACTGATCCTGGTGTTGCGGTAACCATGTCGCGCGGTGATCGCCTGCTGGTGCGTTATATCTGTGCCGGTTACATGCCACAACAAATCCGTTTTGGTGGGCTAGATGCCGAAGTCGTTGCCTCCGATGGTCGACCTCTACCGCAGTCATTTACCACTGATAAACTCGATGCCGTGTCTGCTGAACGCTACGACTGCATTATTCAGCCATCGAGTAGAGGTACCTATACAGTAGAAATTGATATCCTGCACTGGATTACGGGTGCAGTGCTTGGTACAGCACGTACACGGATTACGGTGACTTAAACAGCGTTCTAGGGTAGTATTTTAGGGTCAGCGTAGTGATTGCGCTGGCCCTGAATATACTACATACATCAGAAAAACTTGATTGCTAGAATCCGCTACGTAGCCATTCGCCTGTTCGTGTTTCTGCTTGCGCTGAACGCGTTCATGTTCTTTCAGCAGCCCTCGATAACGTTTTATCCCTTTGAAGAACTAGTCGCGACACCTGCCGACTGGCAGCTTGCCTATGAAGATGTGTCATTAACGACGGCAGACAGTGTAAAAATTCATGGCTGGTATTTACCACATACAGGTTCAAAAAAGGCATTACTGTTCCTGCATGGTAATGGCGGCAACATATCGCATCGCGGCGAGTCGCTGGCCATCTTTCATCGTCTTGGTTTTAATGTGCTCATCATTGACTACCGCGGTTACGGTAGCAGCGAAGGGTCGCCGAGTGAGACAGGCTTGTTCAATGATGCACTGGCCGCATGGCAGTATTTAACCCAACGTGGATTTGCTGCAAACGACATCGTCGTGTTCGGTCGTTCGTTGGGTGGTTCAATCGCCGCAAAACTGGCCGCTGAGGTTCAGCCTGGTGGGTTGATTCTGGAATCAACCTTTAGTTCGGCACGTGACCTGGCAAATATGCTTTTCCCAGTACTGTCACACATGGTCATCTTGCGTTACGATTTTGCAACCGCGCAGTATGTCAAACAGGTGCAGGGCCCGGTGATGGTTGTACACAGCCCTGAGGATGACGTCATTCCATTTCATTTAGGCGAGAAAGTGTTTCAGGCCGCCAACCAGCCAAAGTTTTTTACAAGAATTAGTGGGGATCACAATTATGGCTTTATCCAGAGCCAACCGGTATATGAACAAAGTCTGAAGGCATTTACTGACAAGGTGTATGACAGCCGATGAACGATTTAGTTGATGGGTTGGTAGACTGCCTCAACACAGAATTCGCCTGCCTGTGTTGAGAACGGCACTCTAATCACAGGCGCGTTTGCCTTGTGCGCTATAAGATGTTCCCGGCCAATTACAATGATCGGTAGTGCCATCTGAAAGTTCAGGCCTTTCTCTTCGAGCTGACGTTTCGCATCACCCATAACGATGTTCGCCAGTTCACCGACCAGATCACCGACCAGGCCATTCACCGAGGAGTGATTATCAGGCAGCATTTTACTGGCGATACTTAGTATGGATGATTCAGTAAAGGTTAGTGCAATGGAGGCAACCGCCTTGTCGCCGGTCATTGTCATAATGCCGGTAACCACGCCGTTTGCCTGCTGATAATTCTTAATGACTTCCGGCTTACCAACACTCATGTTGTTTATACCGGCCATCTGTAACAGCGTGCTTTTAATGGCATTCAGAACAGGGTTGATAAATTGGACATCCATTAGTATGCGCCTTTTTTAGATTATTACTGAGTATAATTGAAAATATTGAGATCAATATCCATTTTAAGTATCTAGCCGCAGGATTTAACAAAAAAACTATTCTATTAAATTGCTGATAACTTTTTTATACTGTACTAAGCCAGGTGGTTATTACGCTAACCGCTGATATAAATAACCTTCTCCAATACACAGCATGCATCTTATGATTAATAGCTTAACCACAAACAAGCAGAAATTAATGGTACTCGTTTTGGCGGGCATCATCGCTGTATTCTGGTTATACGTGGGTATTTCTGGCGTAGCAGATGATGAAGTGGTTTATCGAGTCGAGAAGCTTTCCCGTGGAGAGCTTGTTAACACAGTCGCCGCAAGTGGCAAATTACAGGCAGTAGTTGCGGTAGATGTTGGCACGCAGGTTTCAGGATTAGTCAAAACACTACACGTCGATTTCAACAGTCAGGTAAAGGCTGGGCAAGTCATTGCTGAAATCGATGCTGCGCCTTTTGAAGCGAACCTCAGTCAGGCCAGGGCAGAACTGGAGGTTGCACAGGCACGAGTGTCAATGGAAGAGGCTGCGTTGCAGGGCTTACAAGCTGAACTGAGTGGATTGCAAGCCTCACTAAAAGAGGCTGAAAGCGATCTGAAACGCAAACGCTCGTTAAAATCACGCAGTTCGGTTTCTTCGAGTGCTGTCGATGCGGCGTTGGCTAAACGTGAGAAGGCCTCGGCGCAATTGCTGGCTGGCCAGGCACGCTTAGCAGAGCAGAAAGCGCAGATTCAACTGGCGCGTGCCCAGGCGCAACAAAAATCTGTTGCGGTAGAGCAGCGTAAGCTTGACCTCGAATATACTTTTATTCGTTCGCCCATCGATGGTGTTGTGATAAGCCGTAATGTCGATGCCGGACAGACTGTTGCGGCGAGTCTGCAAACACCCGTGCTATTTTCGATTGCACAGGATCTGACAAACATGCAGGTGAGTATCAGTGTTGATGAAGCAGATATTGGCAGTCTTCGTGAAGGACAAAAGGTTCAGTTCAATGTGGACACATATCCTCAGAAGACTTTTGCAGGACGCGTGAAACAAATTCGTAAGGCTGGTCAGCAAGTCTCGAACGTTGTTAGCTATACAGTTATTGCGACGGCGAACAATGATGAATTGTTACTACTGCCTGGTATGACCGCCAACGTCACTATTGTCGTGGCCGAATTGCAAGACGTCTTGAAGATTCCGAATGCGGCATTTTTTTATAAGCCGTGGAGCTCAGAGGAAATGCGTACTCGCAGAGACAGTCGCGTGTGGGTGCTGGATGATGACGGCAATGCTCAACCCATCGGAATCAAGTATGGCGCTACTGATGGCAGTGCGAGTGAAGTGGTGAGTGGTGAGCTGAAAGCAGGTCAGCAGATTATCACTGGGGTCATTAAGTCGACGCCTGATCGCTAAAAACGGATGTAATCGGTTTTTAACATGGCGCATCCAATCATCGAAACTGAGGGTCTGTGTAAGCAATATCGAGTTGGTGCAGAGACAGTCCAGGCATTACAGGAATTCACTATTCGTATCGATGCCGGCGAGTTTGTTACCATTATGGGCCCCTCCGGTTCTGGCAAGTCAACCTGCATGCATTTACTTGGCTGCCTGCAATCGCCATGTGCCGGCAGTTATCGTTTTGACGATGAAGATGTATCAATCTTAGCAGAAGAGCAGCTTGCGGATATTCGTAATCGCAAGCTTGGCTTTCTTTTCCAGTCTTTTCATTTGTTGCCACGCATAACAGCGCTGGATAATGTAGAACTGCCGCTCATATACACAAATATGTCACGCGAAGAACGACGCGTTAAAGCGGAACATGCATTAGATGCTGTTGGTCTTTCGCATCGCCAGCATCATACACCCGAACAACTTTCTGGTGGTCAAATGCAACGTGTAGCACTTGCTCGTGCACTCGTTAATGAGCCACGCATGCTACTGGCAGACGAGCCTACGGGAGCACTTGATTCCACCAGTGGTCAGGAAATCATGGATTTGTTTGTGGCACTCAATCAGCAGGGCGTTACCATTGTGCTGGTGACGCATGATAATGATGTGGCTGCCTATGGGCAACGAACGCTACATTTTCTTGATGGCAAATTGATAAATGATGAGCTGCGCAAATGACGCCATTAGATAGCATACGTTCAGCACTGGGTTCCTTGCGTACTAATCCGTTACGCAGTGCATTAACGGCACTTGGTATTATTATCGGTGTCGCTGCTGTCATTGCGATGACGGCCGTTGGAGCTGGTGCCGAGCAACGTGTTGCCAGTGCCATTGACAGCATTGGCTCAGATATTCTTGTCGTGCATAACGGCACGAACTTAAGTGGGAATCTACGCTCCGGACGCGGCAGCTATATGACGCTGACCGAGAAGGATGTGCTGGCGCTACAGAACAACGTCCCTTCAGTGCTTGTCGCTGCGGGATCGGTTGCCGGTACTACCCAGGTCGTATTCGGTAATAAAAACTGGTCGACAACTTTGAGAGGTACAACATCTGAATATTTTAAGGCGCGAAACTGGAAGATCGTTCAAGGACGCAACATGTATCGTGCCGACATCCGCTCATCGAGCAAAGTCGCCCTGATTGGCCAGTCAATTGTAGAGGAACTTTTTGACGGTGTTTCACCCATCGGCCAGACGATACGCATTAAACGCGTACCGTTCAAAGTGATCGGTGTGATGGGGGAAAAAGGTAGCGCACCGTGGGGCGGTGATCAGGACGACGTGGTCTTTATTCCAATTAGCACAGCAAAAAAACGCGTGTTTGGTGGCTTACAACTGCGCCGCGACCTGGTGGCGCAAGTTACGGTAAAAGTAGAGACAGGTGCGATTACAACTGCAGAAAGGGATATTCAGCGTTTGTTACGTCACCGACATCGTCTGCTACCAGAAGAACCTGATGACTTTTTCGTACGTAATATTGCTGAGGTGATGGAGGCGAAAGTTGCTACATCGCGCGCCATGTCAACGTTGTTGGCCTCAGTTGCGGGTATCTCGCTAATCGTCGGTGGTATAGGCATTATGAATATAATGCTGGTGTCGGTGACAGAACGAACGCGTGAGATTGGTTTGCGAATCGCGGTTGGTGCCAGGCGTCGCGATATCATGACACAATTTGTCATCGAAGCGCTGTTACTGTCGATGATCGGTGGCCTTGTCGGGAGTCTTCTCGGCATTATCGGTTCCACTGTGATTTCTTACTTCGGCGATTGGCCGGTGATTATTGGCCCGGCTGCGGTGCTCATCGGCGTATTATTTTCGGCTGTCGTGGGTATATTTTTCGGCTATTACCCCGCTCGCAAGGCGGCCCAGCTGGATCCCATTGAGGCACTTAGAAGCGAATAGCGCCATTTTGATGCGCCGAGTAGTTAATTGTGCCAGATTGATGCGCTAAGAATTAAATTGTCCAAGGTCTAGGGCATAATAATCGAATTGTGCCAGACATCTGTTTTTTAAGGTATTTTCTGATATAAATTTCGCACTTGTGTGAAATATTCACTTGTTTTTCGATTATCTCGGCACTACTATGGTGCCACTTCACAGGGAATGAACTAATAAAGAGCGCATACCCTGTCAGTATCTTCTGTGGGCTTCTTTGGTGGGGCTTCTTTATCCTTATTAGTATCCAAGTTTAAAGAATATAACGAGAAGAATCACAGAGGCTTCTATCTATTTTCAAAAAACTAATGAATAAGGGGAATCACCATGAGTAAATCAAAAGTATTAAGTGCCGCATTTATCGCACTCACAGTAGGCTTCGGCGCAGCATCTACCGCATCTGCCAAAGGTCATGATCAAGGGGTTGCCGATGGTAGCCGTACTGATCCTTCAGCACTGCGCGGTGGAGTAGTCGCAAGTCAGGACGTTGATGGCGTTGGTCGTGATGCTGACGGTAATTTTCTGGGTGTGGCTGATATCAACTCTGATCTGACCTATGGTCAGGATGTTGTTTCAGTTCAGCGAGCAACTGACACACGTCGCGTTAAGCCAGTTGTTAATAACCGTTAATAACGACATTTAGTTATTTTCTAAAATAAAAAGACCGGGTAAAACCCGGTCTTTTTTTTGCCTTACTGTTCAGATTTAAAATCACGCCTCAAATCGATTCCAGGATTTTTATCAAAGAATCCATACGGCCGTAATTTCAACGTATGCCACACCGTGGGAAGTATCGGCCAGTCTTCCGGCCGCGTCAGGTGATGAAACCCAAGCGTATACCAGGCGACTACGTCAGTATTGGTGACTGGTTCGCCATTCACATAAGCAGGCAAGCCATCCCCTCCGCGTGATTGATTTGCGTATGGCCCAGCTGCATACAATTCACCAGGTTTGCGCGCTGTGACCCATAAAGTTTCGGCTGAAAAGGCAGCGCGTCGTTGCGGCCAGTCATTTTTATCAAGCAGTGATTTGGCGTTACTGGTACCGTGTAATTGATAACTCGGTTTATGACCCAGTGCCGTTGTGCGTGAAGCATTTTCAATGCGCCACAACTCAGGCCCTTTGCGTTTAGAAATGGCGCCTTCACGTGGCATGGGCTCAGGTAACAGTCGCCACAGGCTGGTTCGCGGCGAATCTTTTTTTGCTGATGTTTTAGTAAGACGTTCGCGTACGAAATTATTAACAGGTCCGTCGATGTCGATATCGAGTCGAATAGAGAAATAATGATCGTGGTGTACGGCGACCAGGTTCGGTGCGACCAACATACCACCCTCTGTTGCCTGTTTCGCACCGTCTTCTTGCATATTGCCCACAGCGACACCTTTTACTGCATCAATGCCAGTTGCGCCGATATTAATCTGTAGTTCGCCACGTTGAGTGAATACCCAGTCGACAATATAATCGTAATTGCCGACGGTCGGGATAGAGCGCACAACCAGTTCAGTTGCTGCGCGTGACTCATGGGTATTGTTGTAGCTTTCTCTGTGTCGCCACAACGGCGCACCGGTGTCACGTTCAAATATACACACCGGTCTTTGGCGAGTTCTCGGGGCGCCTACAGGCGTCACCATCTCAGCATCAAAGAACACGGCGTTATCAGGGCAATCGCGTCCGGGAACCAGCGTTGAGGCAAATTGCCCTAGTCCGAACTCGCCGGCATCCATATAGGAACGATGGTACCAACCTTCAGCAACATCCATATATGGGACGAAGACTTCTGAAATTTGACCCTGGTAGAGGACCATGCGGCGTTCGTCGTTATCTTTGTGGGTAACCAGAGATATCTGCGTACCGAAACGTTGATCAAAGCCGACATGAAACGACCAATCTTGCCAGTCAATAAGGCGCCCATTTGTCTTAAAATTCCAGCCCGCTGGCGCCTCGGTTCGTACGGGTCGCAGGGCGTCACGCAGTACTGGTATCGATGCTTCATCAAAGCCATGATTATCCTTACTTACTGGCACCAGTCCGGTATCGATAACCTGCAAAACCTTCCATTCATTCACATCGACGATAGAGAATAGCCCTTCGATAGGGCGGCCATAGATGTGGGTCTTTGCGCCCTTGATATCGTAACAGGGCATTCTGAGTAAGCGTCGGTTACCTTCTGTTGCCTGGTCGAAGAACCCTGCGGAGAGTGACTCACAAAATATATCGGTGAATTCTTCGTAGCCACGTTTCCGCATCGCGGCGATCCAGCGTGGGTCCTGTTTCAATAGGCGCTGTGCCTTGTTCCATTCCGAACTTTGGATGGCGGGTTGCACATGGCTGGGCAGCGCCTGCCATGATTCGAGCGTGCCGCTTGCCAGATCAATGCTCGCTTCGAATACCCTTGGTCCATTGCGCACAACGGCGAAGGCCTTGCGTGATAATGGTTGGCCCGGTTTCCAGTCCAGGACAGCAGTTTTATCGGGTTCAGCCAGACCAAGGTAGGCGATACGCGTCTTGGCAGTCGCATTGCCACTCTTACCGATAACACTGATAGCGCGCTTGATTTCAACTTTAGTTAATGGGTCCAGTGGGTGTAGATTTGCCAGGTTTACGGGAAGTCCGAACGTTAGTGAGGCCCAATAACTTGACCAGACCACGTTGCCCTCTTCAGCAGGTTGTAGATCAGCTGCATTGAGCAGGAATTTGCCGCCTGCTGTAATTGGGATACGTACCTTGCCTTGTTTGTCAGTGGTGAATAACGTGCGTGACACCTTATCGACATAGTTAAATACGGCGATCTGGTGGTTGCTGACCGGGTTACCTTTGCGTAACAGTGTAACCGTTAGCGTCTTTTGTCCTGGCGTATAGGGGTTGTCATCGGCGACCAATTCCAGTGGCGCACCCGTGGCGACATCGCGTTGCTGTTTATCGATAGGACCGACCTGAACCAGTGACTTGGCATAGCGGCTATATTGTTCTGTGAAGCCCTGCTTCGGTAGCCCGCGACTTTCATGTACTGAGGCTAGCTTGTCGAGCCCTTCATCATTTAGATATTTGAGAAACTTTTGCCAGTCGTTAAAGGTGACCTTGTTTGGCTTCGAATGATAGGTAATAACATGTAAGCCAGTTTCCTGAGTGGCATAAGACAGCGCTGGAATATCCCCAATACGGCCTTTAACAGCCTGCGAACCCTGTTTCGTTGTTACCGTGAAGGCATGAAAATTCTCGTTGATATAGGGCAGGCTGTCTCCCTTCATATTTACGCCGATGCGTAGTGCGCCGGCGATTTGCTCACCGGGCTTAAGGATGTATCGCTGCGGTGACAACCAAAACTCATGGGCGCTAGTTGTGCTGATATAGCAACTAAGTAAGGCTAATAAAAAAAATCGAATATAATTCTTATTATGCATAGGCATTTTACATGCGGGGCTCACCGGGTTCACAAACTAGCAAACACCTTTGCTGCCGCTGCAATCGTCGCATTTAGATCATCCGTTGTGTGTGAGGCAGAGACAAAGCCAGCTTCAAACGCCGATGGTGCCAGGTAAACACCTTCATCTAACATGGCATGGAAGAATTTCTTGAAGCGTTCGGCGTCACAGGCCATGACCTGATCAAAGTTAGAGACACTATCGGCTTCGGTGAAGAATAGTCCGAACATGCCGCCAACACGATTCGTGGTCATGCCAATACCGGCATCCCTGGCAGCGTTAACGATACCATCGGTGACGTGAATGACTTTCTTGTGCAGGTCATCATAGAAGTCATCCGCAGAAATTAGTTCAAGTGTCTTCAAGCCCGCGGCCATTGCAACAGGGTTACCGGAGAGTGTGCCAGCCTGATACACCGGGCCGAGTGGTGCGATGTGCTCCATGATGTCCTTACGGCCACCAAAGGCACCGACGGGCATACCACCACCGATAACTTTACCGAGTGTGGTTAAATCTGGCTTCACATTGAAGTGTTGTTGCGCACCACCGAGGGCGACGCGAAAGCCGGTCATGACTTCATCAAAGATCAAAACAGTGCCGTGTTGATCACAGACTTCACGCAGGCCTTCAAGAAAACCGGACTGTGGTGGAATGCAGTTCATGTTACCAGCCACAGGCTCGACGATAATGCAGGCGATCTGATCACCGACCTCGGCGAAGACTTCGCGTACCTGGTCGAGGTTGTTATAGGTAAGCGTCAGTGTGTGTTCCGCAAGTCCAGCTGGTACACCCGGTGAGGTTGGTACGCCAAGCGTCAGTGCGCCACTGCCTGCTTTGACTAAGAGTGAATCGGCATGGCCGTGATAGCAGCCTTCAAATTTAACTATCTTGTCACGACCGGTAAAACCACGTGCGAGACGAATCGCACTCATGGTGGCCTCGGTACCGGAGTTTACCATGCGTACCATTTCGATCGACGGCATGATGGCACAAATGCGATCCGCCATCTCAATTTCGATCTCGGTAGGCGCACCAAAGCTCAGGCCATTATCCACCGCGGTGTGCACAGCAGCGATAACATCGGCATTACCGTGACCCAGAATCATTGGCCCCCATGAACCGACATAGTCGATGTACTGTTTACCATCTTCATCATGCAGGTAGGCACCGTTGGCCGTTTTGAAGAAAACCGGGTCACCGCCGACGCCACGAAATGCCCGCACGGGTGAATTAACACCCCCGGGGATATGTTGCTGGGCTTGTTCAAATAAGTCGTGTGAGCGGCTCATGGTATGTCCTTTTTAGTCTTTAATATTCAATTTGGCCGGTATTCTACAGAAAATTGCCATGTATGTTGTAAAACTGGGCTGAATATTCTGAAGATGAACCTGAATGTAGTTATTTCACTATTGTTAACAAAAGTCACCGGTCTTGCACCAAAAGGGTGATTATTTTTTCATTAAAAACAGCATCATATATGGCTTAATTTTTACCACATTTACCCGATAACCAATATTGATAAATAGGAATATGAAAACCTTACGTGAGCATACAAGAATTAAAAACCAGTATTAATGGTCTGCAAGTAGGCATGTATGTCACTCGCCTGGACAGACCATGGCTGGAAACTCCTTTTCCGCTGCAGGGGCTACTTATCAACACTGCAGATGATATCTCGATGCTGAGACGCTATGCGAGTTATGTCTACATTGATGTTGAGAGAGGCCCTTCTCCGGATCCTGAGTTCTGGATTACTGACACCAGTGATGGGTTAAGTCTGGAGGCGGCAGAAATGCCACCTATGGAAGTTTTTAATCGCAAGCCTGCACATGAGTACTCCAGCTTAAAGAAATGTTTTTATGAAATTGAGGCTACCTTCGAAGAAGAGTTCCGTAATGCCAGTGAGATAAGTGACAAGGTTCAGAATGACTATAAAAAGGTCATGAATGATCTACAAAATGGCAAAGGTCTAGACATCAATTTAGTGAAAGAAGGTGTGACCGCTATGGTGTCTAGTATTTTACGAAACCCTTCAGCTTTTGCACTGCTTGCTCAACTGGAAAAAACAAGTGATTACGCTTACAACCACTCACTGGGTACATCGGTGTGGTGTGCCCAGTTTGGGCGTCATTTGGGTTTAGAGCGTTCTGAAATCGATGAATTGGCATTAGGTGGGATGTTACTGGATATCGGCAAGGTCAAACTTCCTCAGAAAATATTAAATAAGAGAGATACCGTTACGCCGGAAGATTGCAAAATCATTAAAATGCATGTTGGTCTTAGTGTAAAAATACTTGCCTTGACTGAGAATATATCTCGCGATGTGATGCGTATGGTTGCGACACATCATGAAAGAGCAAACGGTAATGGTTACCCTGAAGGAATTGAAAATGATGTGATTCCTATTTATGGACGTATAGCAGGGATCGTAGATAGTTATGATGCGATGACATCGAAACGCCCCCATACTGATGTTTGCTACACTCCTCATGAGGCGATTAATGAGCTTTATAAATGTCGTCACAGCATTTTCCAGGAAGAGCTTATTGAACAATTCATCCAGACTGTTGGTTTGTACCCAACTGGGTCACTTGTTGAGTTTAATACTGGCGAGGTGGGTGTAGTACTTGAAGTAAACGATCTGAAGCGTTTGTTCCCAACTGTAATGATGGTGCTCGATAAAGATAAACAGCCACTCGATGATTTTATTACAGTTAATTTGTCCAGGCACACTGAGTCAGAGTTAAAAGTCGAGAAAGCACTCCCATACGGGGCCTATGGCATAAAGATGGATCAGCTGTTTTTATAGGGTGTTAACGTACACCTGAAAAATCTTCGATCCATTTTTTATATTCCTCATGAGCCATTGGCTTGGCAAATAAATACCCTTGAACAATATCACATTGATAGTTCTTTAGATGTTTTACCTGGACATCATATTCGACACCTTCAGCGACAACTTCCATATCAAAGGCATGTGCAAGATCAATGATTAGCTTCACAAGTTTTTGATCCGTTTTATTTGAAACAATATTCTTTACGAAGGATTGATCAATTTTTAACTCGTCAACAGGTAAATTCTCAAAATAAGAGAGTGATGAATAGCCAGTTCCAAAGTCGTCAATTGAAATGTGTACGCCCATTTCTTGTAATTCTTTTAAAATAGTGAAGCTTCGTTCTGGCTCAAGTACAAGTGAGCGTTCAACGATCTCTAGTGTCAGGCTGACATTATCATTGCTCCATAATTTCATTGCATTAGATATCTGGTTTTTTAGATCTGCATTCAGGATGTAGTCGGGTGCGATGTTCACAGATACCGATAATGTTCCCCAGCGTTGAGTCCACTCGGAACTATGTCTCACGACTGTATTGAGTATCCAGTTTGTAATGGAATTCATATGCCCCAGTCTTTCTGCAAGCGGAATAAAATAGTCGGGTTGTATGAAACCTCTAATGGGATGCTCCCAGCGCAGTAAGGCCTCTGCACCAACTACGCCTCCTGAGTCCAGTGAGACCTTTGGTTGGTAAAAGATTTGTAATTGATCATTTTGTAGCGCGCCATCAAGCTCTAGTTCGATATCCCAGTCATCAGAAATTTCGTCCTCTTCGGCGAGTTTAGAAACGTTGATTTTTATTTTGCTTTCCTTTGCTTCATGCAGGATAGATTCACATTCTTTGACTAGAAAAATATGATTTGAGGCATGTAGTGGGCATAAACTGATCGCGATAGTGCAGTCTAACTGGATCTCACGATCCGCATAGCTGAATGGGGATTCTAATAATCGCTGAATCTTATGTGCGGCGAGTTCAGCATGGCCAATATTCATTACACCGGTCAGGATTAAAGCAAAGCGGTTATCACCGATACGTGCAACATAGTCTTGATCACGTGCTACGTGGCGTAATAGCTCAGAAAACTTCTTGAGTATTGTATCTCCAGCATCGTAACCAAATGAGCCATTAATTTTGTAGAAGCGATCAATATCTACAATTAACAGGGCAACTTTTGTCTTATAAACATTTGCCTGATTAATGATTTTCTCAAGCAACGCAAAGAAAGTTGTTCTGTCTAAAACACCGGTTAGATTATCTGTGCTATTCACTATCTCTGTAATATCGATTTGGTTTGTATGAAGTATAGTTATCGACAGGGTAAGCTAAATACTTGATAGTAAAAGATAGTTTTTCTGATGATAATTCGTAAATACACCTATGACGAATCGTCCTGAAACAGATGAGCATATTTTTTTGCTGCCAGTTCGATATCCGCCTGGCCAAATACACCATGAATCACGGCAAGCATATCTGCGCCGTGGCGCAAAAGGATATCGCCATTGGATGGCGTGATACCGCCGATGGCGACAATCGGAATATTCAGCTCAGTATGAGCTTGTTCAAGTATGTCGACCTTGGCCGGTGGTGCATCGGGTTTGCTCTTAGACGGAAAAAAGCGTCCAAAGGCAATGTAGTCAGCTCCCCCCGTCACAGCTGTTTTTGCCAGCTCAAGCGAGTCATGGCAGGTAATGCCGATAATGGCATCGGGCCCAAGCAGCTGGCGTGCGTTTGCCAGGTCCAGGTCTTGCTGGCCGAGATGCACGCCATCGGCACCGACCAGCTTGGCGAGCTGCACGTCATCATTGATCAGCAGCGTGGCATCATGATGATGGCAAAGCTCGCGCAGTGCGATCAGCTCCTGCGCGCAGTGATCCGGCTCCGCATGTTTATTTCGATACTGAATAATGCGCGCGCCCCCGGCGATGGCCAACGCGACTTTTTTAATAAGTTCATCATCCGCTGTCAAAGTCGGATCGGTGATCACGTACAGGCCGTGGAGCTTAGTCATCATTACGCTTTAACGCATATAGGCGGTCTGCCATAGCTTGCCCATCGCTATATTGTGCGCCAGCGTTCAGTGCCTGCCAGGTGTAGGACTGTGCCTGTGCAACAGCATCCGGTATTGCCACATCATGTGCGAGTTGTGCGGCAAGAGCGCTTGCCAGCGTGCAGCCGGAACCATGATAGGTCGCGGGCAGGCGTTGCCATTGGTAATGTTGTTGAAAGCCGTTTTGCATATAAAGGGTGTTCGTCACTTCGGCGTCTTTAGCCATGTCGGCACCCGTGACCAGCACGGCCTGTCGACACTGTTTAAGTAATATATCGACGGCCTGTGACAGGTCATGCGTATTCGTTAACTGCAGCGCCTCGCTCTGATTGGGGGTAATGACATCACACAGTGGTAACAAGTGGTCACACAGCATCGAGGCATAGTCATTAGCGACCATGTTCTGGCCACCACCACTCACCTGCACCGGATCCAGCACCACCGGAACATCAGGGCAGCTTCGAAGGATTGCCGCTGCCGATATAATCAGCTTTGATGTGCCGAGCAGGCCAATCTTGATTGCCCGTACGGGCAGGTCATCGAGTATGGCCAGCGCCTGCTCCAGCATCAGGTCGGCATCGACGGGTGTGACACGTTGCACGCCATGCGTGTCCTGTACGGTCAGCATGCTGGCGATTGGTGCGGCATGCGCGCCATTCGCGCCAATGGCCTCGATATCGGCCATTAATCCAGCACCACCGGTGGGATCGAGGCCTGAGATACACAGAACGACGGGTTTTGCTTGCTGTGAGCGCATAAATTCGTTTCAATAGGCAGCCGTTAAAGCATGCTGAAATTAGTGGATATTATCGCGCTAGTTTATCATGTTCGAATCATTACCAACTGAAGAGATTTAAATGAAAACATACATGTGCGTAATTTGTGGCTACGTCTATGATGAGGCCAAGGGTGTCCCGAAAGAGGGGATAGAGCCGGGAACTAAATGGGAAGATGTACCGCCTAACTGGAAGTGCCCTGACTGTGGTGCTGGCAAGGAAGACTTCGAGATGGTTGAGGTCTAAAGCTCATTAAATAATAGAGTAACGGCGTATGCTTAAAATGAATCTGATGACCCCACTATTAATAGCCCTGGCAGTCGTTGCTGTCTTGCTAGCGATTTTCTGGACACAGTCCGTGATGGCGGCACCCAAAGTGGGTAACCAGGCGCCATCGTTTGATCTGTTTGATCAGAATGGCAAACAACAGAAATTGGCTGATTATGCCGGTAAGTGGGTAGTGCTGTATTTTTATCCAAAAGATGACACACCGGGGTGCACAACCGAGGCCTGTTCGTTTCGTGATGATTACTACAAGCTGCGTGCATTGAAGGCCGAAGTCATGGGCGTCAGTCTTGACGATGTTAAGTCACACAAGGAGTTCGCCGAGAAGTACAGCCTGCCGTTTCCACTGCTGGCGGATACTGGTCATAAAACCGCCAAAGATTATGGTGTATATCGCTCCTATGGCATTTTTAGTGTGGCCAGCCGACAGACCTTTATCATTGATCCTGAGGGAAAAATTGCCAAACACTACGCTTCAGTGAGCCCCAAAACGCATTCTTCTCGCATTATCAAAGACTTGCAGGCACTATCTAAAAATCCATAAAAAACAGACGCTTATAGATATAAAATAAAAGCCTCTGAGGGCTTTCAAGGGACTGATTCTGGTCTACAATTTATCTAATTAATAAATATCTCGAGCAGTGAGAAGTGAGGAAAAATGGAAATGCTCAGCGCTCAGTTAGACCGTATGAAAGTCGCCGCGACACAGTTCTGCGAACTCGTCGATAATTTTGATTCAATGGATGCCGACAGCTGGCTTGATCAGCTTGGTGAGATTCTGCCTGGATTGCAGAAGGCCATCACTGAACTGGATCAAAATCAAACGCTCGGCCTGTATGAACCGGCACCGGACTATGATGCACGTTTTTCACTGTTCACCAAACTTTATGATGGACTTGGTGAACGTGGTGGTTTCGACGAAGAGTTTGATCGCGCCGACGGGCAGCGGCTCAGTGGTAGCCTTGCCGATGACATCACCGATATTTATTTTGATCTGAAACGTGGTCTGGGCCTGCTACAGGAAAACCCGAATCAACCACGTATTGCACTGCAGGAATGGCAATCCAGTTTTGAATTACACTGGCGTCATCATCTAGTGGATGCCGAACGTCAGCTAACGCAGTTCGTACACAACCACTAACGCAAACACACGACCATCCTCCACGGTGGCTTAAGGGTGACATCTTACGATGTCACCCTTTTTCATTTATGTATCTGTTGATGCTGTTGTTGTGCACGCCGATGTTGACGACGTTTGTGCTGTTGTACTAGCCACATCCAGAAACCACTTAGTGACAGGAACAGCATCAGTATTGCAGCGGCATCCATGACATAGACACCCCAGCTGGCAAAGATACGACCACTGTGTAGATCGAGCATGACGCGCTCGACAGGAAGAATGCTGCGGCGAAACACATTCTGTATTGTTGCGAGTTGTGCTTCTGGTAGCTGAGTCTTGCGCACCCAGTCAATATTACTCACTGGCACAGCACGCCATTCATCGAAGTCTTCATTGCTGAGGTAATTGCCATTGGGCGTTTTCACAATAACCCTGTCGTCCTGTAAGGCCATGGCGTTGATGCCAGACGGCACGCCCAGAGCACCGCCAATGATCTCGATGATCTGCGCATTGTATGTCAGCACCATAATGTTGTTATCGACTGCAATGGCAATGGTGTCATCCACCACAACCGCGCCATGTAGTTTCAGGTAACGTCCAGGCAGGCGCGAGCTATCAAGGTATAGCCGATCATCGATCTGATTGACATTCTGATTACCGACAGCATAACTGAGTACCGGCTCATTGCCTTGAATGCCATACCAGTCGAGTAGTATGTCGTTCTCGACATAGGTACTGTCGAGTTTCCAGGTCTCGGTATGGTTTAACAGGATGCCAGTTACGGCGAGCACGATGACGAGCAAGAAAACACTGACACCGACATAACGATGCCAGATATAAAACGATCGCAGTTTTACGAAAGCGGGTTTGGGGTGTTTACGTGTCATTTAGCAAAAGGAGTTTGTTGATGAAAATACAGCGCCAGTGCGGCAAGCTTTTTCAACGCGCGCACAGAAAGTGTTGCGCCAGAGATGCCGTCAATGGGTTTGCTCAGGGTCTTGTTATCTTGCAGAGTGACACCAGTAAACTGGTTTGTAAAAAAATCATGTTTTACTTCCCAGCCACGGCTTTCGCGAAACACCAGTACCTTGATTTTCTCTATACGGCCGTTATTTACAACAATACCTGTCGTAATCGGTTTTTCCTTACCAATCTCTTCAAGAATCCATGCCGTGCGTTTGTCAGCACCCCAGTAACGTACGCGCAGTGATCCCAGATCATGGCCGAGTATTTGTTTCACGGTGGGTTTTAGTGAGCGTGTGATCCAGAGCTTTTTCTTGTTTGCCGTATCATTTGGAAAGACACTGGCAATAAACTCTTTTGGTGATTGATAGGTACCCTGTGCCAGCGTAATGGCAGGCAGCATGAGTAGCAACAAGTAAGTAATTATTTTCATATTATATAAAAAGCAAAGTCAGGGAGCTTAGTGCCCCCCGACTTTGAATCGCACAGTTAATTAATTTAGAACTGGTAACCAACACCGAGGTTGAAGCCATCAATATCACGGTCGTTACCATTATCATTTTCACGATCCATGTAATCGGCCTTCAGCACCACATCTTCGTGTGGATAATAGTTCACACCAAGGTTGTACTGCTCAAACTCATCCGCGGCTCGCACACCATCAACATCGTCATAGCGCGCAAACACCCCCCACTTCGGCGTGATCTTGTAACCTGCTTCAAGATAGAAACCGTCCTGGTCATCGCCATCAGCGGCCTCAACGGCATCGCCATCGATATCAAAACGTGCATATAAAGCACGCGCAGAGAAGGGACCTTTGTTATACACGGCATGTGCCGAGAACAAGGTAGCTTCTTCAGCACCATCGCCGTCACGCTGAGAGATATCAGATTGATACTGGACAGTTGTTGCCAGCTCCAGACCAGGGATGCCAGTGTACTTCACACGACCTGTAACAGCGAGGTCATCGGCGTTGGCATTCGATACTTTCTGGCGGCCACTGCGAATACGGAACGCACTGCCACCCGTTGTTGGTACAGACAGACCCGAATGTAAGGCCAGGTCAAAGCTAAAACCATTATCGGTACGTGCGGTCATGCCGACACCGGCTTCCCACCAGGTGGCTGGAATAATGATGTTCTCGGTTGGGTTACGTTCGACACCATAAAACGTGGGTGGCTCATGGGTTTCATTGAGGATACCCACGGGAAGCAGAAAGACACCAGCGCGTGCCGTCAGGTATTCATTGATATCAAATTCAAGATAGGCCTGCTCAATTTCGACCTCACCATCCAGCGGACTACCATCGGCTTCAACACCACCATGTTCAATCTCAAATTCACTGACGAAGCGGATATCATCAGTAAACTCATGACCAAAGAACAATACAAAGCGGTGCAGGTCGAGCTCGCGAAAACGATCACCATCGCCGCGATCGAGATTGTTGTAATGGATTTCGCCATAGCCACCAATCGAAGTCTTGTCGCCTAGCAAACCTGATTTCGTCTTGCTGGCCGTTTCTTCAACGACTTCTACGGTGACATCAATCTTCTCTTCGTTATCTTTGACCTTTTGTTGTGTCTGTTTCGCCGCAGCGGTGAGTTGCTTAATCTGCTTTTGCTGCTGTTGAATAATCTTCCACAGCTCATCAATGCTGGGTGCCCGTTCGGGAGCAGCAAAGGCATTGGACGAAATAAAGGCACAACCCAGCAGGGTGGCCAGAAATTTCGAGGTACGAGTCTTCATTACAATCTCCAGTTTCAATAAATCGTGTAGTCGAGGAGAGATTGTAGAGAAAGTTAATACAAATGTAAATGAGAACGATTATCATTCATAATCTTATATTAGCATAAGTATTTTCTTATAAATATATTAAGTAATTGTTTATATGCGCATTATTAGTTGTTTGTAGTAGAGGGATAAATATTGCAATGCATTCTCTATGACCATATATAGAAAAGGGTTGGCAGGAGACTGTCAGACGCTACAATGAGATAAATTACCGATATTTAATGTTTTGGAGACAGTTATGTCAGCAGCAGTAGCCTATTCGAGTGAACTCAGTAACGACGACCTGATAGTCAGTGAATCCGCACAGGAAGTCATGAAAAAGCTTTTCAGTGACGTTGAAGATGACGACATCACGTCTATCCGCGTGTTTGTTTCTGGTGGTGGATGCAGTGGCATGACGTATGGCATGACCTTTACTGGCGATACCGGTGAGTATGACAAGATCATGAAATTCGATGGCTTTGAAGTGGCCATTGATACGGTTGCGTACCATTACCTGCAGGGCGTTGAAATTGATTATGTTGAAACAGCCCCAGGCAGCGCCAGTTTTGTATTCAACAATGTCTTTCAGGCCACCGGTGGTTCAGGTGCCTGCGGCGGTTGTGGTGGCGGCGGCGGCTGCGCCTAAGCTTTGCTGATATATTTTTTATTCTGAAACCGCTCTTTTGAGCGGTTTCTTTGTTTTAGCCTTTGAAAGATCAGCTGTAATTTATGTAGAATCAATACATGCTCAGGATACGACGTTCACCTCATTTAAGCTTACTGCTTGCCATCGCCATAGTCGTTGCGCAGTGGCTGATCGTCAGTCATGATCATGAATTTAGCAGTCATACGCATGAGCAATGTGACGTCTGCACACTTAGCAAGCATATAAAACATGGCCTGCTTGAAACCAGCTCATTAATATTTCTACAAACTGCACTTGTTGTTGAGCCGATTACCGAATCAGGCTCGCTAACATCACGACCGCTACCGCACGCTGCCTCTCGCTCACCTCCAGTTACTGCATAACACAGATTAATTTAAATAATTTTGCACTTATCTCAGTGATAAGTGTGTTGTGCATGATTAATGGAGGATGTGTAATGAAACACGTCAGCATTATATTTTTTCTTTGTGCAGCGATGCTGCCAGTAGGCGTCACTTATGCCGCAGATAGTGACATTGAATTTTTAAAACGTGAACTGCAGTTAATGCGTCAGCAATATGAAGCGCGTATTCAAAAGCTTGAGTCGAAGATTGTTGAGCTTGCAGAAAAGCAGCAACAACCAGCCAGCAACAATGCTTCTAATGCACCTGCCGCGAGTGCAGCGCAGCCACAGGTTACGTCGACGGCACCACGCAATAGGCAGAATGCCTTTAACCCTGGCATTTCAGCCATTCTGGATGGCAAGATAAATAGCTATAGTCGTAATCCGGATAATTACGCAATCCCGGGTTTTCAGCTGGGTGAAGAAGCGGGTCTCGCAAGAGAGGGTCTGAGCGCTGAAGAATCTGAAATTAATATCACCGGCAATATTGACGATCGCTTTTTCGGTAATATCACCTTTGCTCTGTTAACCGAAGACGGTGAGACAGAAATCGAACTTGAAGAGGCCTATATCGAATCGATTGGCCTGTTTAATGGTTTTGGTGTGAAAGCCGGGCGTTTCTTTTCTGAAGTAGGTTATTTGAACAAGCAGCATGCACATACCTGGGATTTTGTTGATCAACCGCTGGTCTATCGCGCCATGCTAGGCACGCAATATACCGATGACGGTGTGCAGGTACGATATGTGGCACCAACAGATACCTTCTTGCAGCTAGGTGGTGAATACCTGCGTGGTGCCGGGTTCCCTGCTGCAGGCGATGATAACGAAGGTAAAGGGGTGTACTCATTGTTTGCCCACCTGGGTGGTGATATCGGTGATAGCTATAGTTGGCGTTTAGGTCTGTCAGGTTTGTGGGCCGAAACCGACGGGCGTGAATCAGATGATGTTGTGTTCAGTGGTGACAGTAATCTCGCTATTGCAGATGCCGTGTTGAAGTGGGCACCGAATGGCAACCCGACCGAGCGTAACCTGAAATTACAGGCTGAGTTATTTTATCGTGATGAAGACGGTGATATCAGTATTGATGAAGGTACTAGCTTTGTTGACTACGACGGTGAGCAGGGCGGTTTCTATGCGCAGGCGGTGTACCAGTTTATGCCACGCTGGCGTGTTGGTGCGCGTTATGATCGTCTATGGAGTGACAATGATTCAACCGATGCTACGGTACTGGCTGCCGCAGGACTGGATGATGGGCATGACCCATCGCGCTTCGGTGTAATGCTGGACTACACGCGCAATGAATTTAATCGTGTGCGGTTACAGTATAACCGCGATAAATCTCGTCAAGGTAATGCGGATAACCAGTTCAGTCTGCAGTACATCATGATCTTTGGCGCACATGGTGGGCATGAATTTTAAGGGACTAGTATGAAAACAATGTCATTCTCAATACTGCTGTGCCTGCTAATGGCTTCGCAGGCGCTTGCCGAGGTGCGCATATTTACCTGTGAGCCGGAATGGGCATCGCTGGCAACGGAACTTGCCGGCGATAACGCCACCATCCATAGTGCAACCACGGGGCTACAGGACCCGCATCACATTACCGCGCGCCCAAGCCTGATTGCCAAAATGCGTCGCGCCGATATGCTGATCTGCAACGGCGCCGATCTCGAAGTAGGTTGGTTGCCGTTGTTATTACGCAAGGCGGGCAATGCAAAAGTACAGCCGGGCAATGCCGGTTATATCGAGGCAGCAAACTTTGTCTTGCTGAAAGAGAAGCCCGTGTCGCTGGATCGTAGCCAGGGTGATGTGCATCCCCAGGGTAATCCTCACCTGCATACCGACCCACGCAACATTGCCGTCATTGCCCAGGTTGTGCAGGATCGATTAATACAGATTGATCCAGCAAACACAGCATATTATCGCCAACGTTATGAGTCCTTTGCGTTACGTTGGCAGCAGGCAATTAGTCGCTGGGAGGCTGAGACTGCGCTATTAAAGGGTGTGCCGGTGGTGACACAACACAAAAGCTGGACGTATATGCTCGACTGGCTCGGTATGAAACGCATTGCCGTGGTAGAAAACAAGCCCGGTATCCCCGCCGGGGCTGGCCATATAGCGCGTGTTGCTAAATCGATTCAACAGCAATCCGTGAAAATGATTATTCGTGCGGCGTATCAGAACCCGCGTATTTCTGCAGGTCTGAGTCAGCGCACAGGCGTACCCGTGGTGGTATTACCGTATACTGTTGGTGGTACGACCACAGCATCAGATCTGTTTAGCCTGTTTGATGAAACGCTGCAGTTACTCAAACAGCATGCAGGCCGCTAAAGGAACAACGTGATAGTCGATCTCGATATTATTTATGCCCCATTGCTGGCCGGTTTGCTGGTTATCGCGAGCCATGTACCACTGGGTCGCGAGGTATTGCGGCGCGGTATTATCTTTATCGACCTCGCTGTCGCGCAGGTGGCTGGTCTGGGTATTATAATCGCACAAATACTCGGCTCGCACTTGCCGGGTTATGGCATGCAGATACTGGCTACCTGCAGTGCGTTATTATGTGCCGGGTTTCTACACTGGACAGAGCGACACTGGCCGGAGGTGCAGGAAGCAATCATCGGTGTGACCTTTGTGCTGGCTGCATCGGTGAGCTTGTTAGTGTTAGCCAATGACCCTCATGGTGCCGAGCATTTGCAGGAGTTGCTCGTCGGTCAGATCTTATGGGTGCGGTTTGATCAACTGCCCGTGGTGGCATTGATTTTTACCACTGTACTGCTGATATGGCTGTTTGCAGCACAGTTTGCACGTGGTGTCGGGTTTTATTTTTTATTCGCCATCAGCATCACTATTTCAGTGCAACTGGTTGGTATATTCCTGGTCTTTGCCAGTCTGATTATTCCTGCGCTGGCAGTGCGCAGCTTTACACAGAAAAGCGCCCTTGGCATTGCGTATCTGATCGGCGCTATTGCCTACCTGAGCGGTTTGTTACTTTCTGTCATCACTGACCTGCCAGCCGGCGCATTGATTGTCTGTGCGTTGGTGGTAATAGCAGTGATGGCATCAATGCTGGCAAATACATTCCAAATAAAACAAAATAATAAGGGCTGATTTACAATGAAAAACGTTGCCTGGGTTTTTTTATTACTCTTGCCCTGTTCTGTTTTCGCCGATGAACTGAGACTCTTTACCACTGATGGCTGTAGCGCCTTTCCTGACGGAACCTCTGAACAGCGATCGTTGTGGGCCGAATGCTGTATTCGCCATGACCTTGCTTATTGGATGGGTGGTACATCAGATGAACGTAAACAGGCCGATCAAGAACTCAAGGTATGTGTGGCCCAGGTTGGTGAGCCTGATATCGCGAAGCTCATGCTGGCCGGTGTGCGTGTGGGTGGGCACCCTTACTGGCCGACACCGTTTCGTTGGGGGTATGGCTGGCCATACCCACGTAGCTATGGTCTATTATCTGAATCAGAAAAGCAGCAAGTCAAAGACCGACTAAAAGATTTTAAACTACTGGTTGATACGCTGTCAGAAGAACAAAAGTGATAGCCGTTTCCTGGCGTCATTGTTTGTTAACTTGTAGTGAAATGATGTAGCACCCCTTATACTCGAATCATGGAAATGATTAGCATCTTCATTATTGGATTTTCGATCATTATTGCGCTCACATTATGTGTGAGTTACCTGTTTTTTATCAGGCATGCGAATAAGAGCTGGGTATCACTACTTTCATGTGTAGGCTTGTTGGGCGGATTGGCGCTGGCGCAACAATATCATTATGGCTTTTACATTTCTGGTTTAGATCCGTTATCAACAACAGGTTATCGGTTTCTAATTCTTTTCTTGCCACCCATGTTTTACTTTTTTAGTCGCGCGATACTGTTTACGGATCGCCAGGTAAAATTTTACGATTTACTACATTTTCTACCACTATTGCTAGCATTTTTAGCGCCGCGTGAGCTTACTGTGCCGACGGCATTTCTGATCGGTACGGGTTACTGTCTATGGTTAAGTAGTATCGCCTATAAACTTAGAGGCGAACGCAAGCGTTTTGGTCTGGTGTTCGTGTTTTTCTCATTTTTTACCGTGATTGCGATATTCGTCCTCGTGCTGGGTTTTGCTGCCACCTATATTGATGCGGCCTATTTTTACCATTTCTATACGACGGGTATTGGCGTTAGTCTGATACTTGTGACAGGTACGTTATTTGTCTTCCCAAATGTCCTGAGTGAGATCGATGAAGTGGTCAGGCTCGGCTATGCAAACAGCACGCTAGGTAATATTAATGTGGCAGGCTGCAAGCAGAAGTTACATGATCTTATGACGATCTCGAAGATGTATCAGAATGATAATCTTAGTCTGGCATTACTGGCAGATGAAATGCAGCTATCCAGCCACCAGCTTTCCGAACTGATTAATACGGAGTTTGTAATGAGTTTCTCTCAGTTTATCCGCCAGCAGCGTGTTGAGGCAGCGAAGCAACTACTTAATTCAGACAAGAATGCCTCAATACTTTCTATTAGCATGGAGGTTGGCTTTAAATCACAGTCTAATTTCTATGCGGCCTTTAAGGAGATGACTGGTGATTCCCCTGGCAATTATCGAAAAGAGGTCTCCAGCTAACTCATTAACTCTCCTTTTATCATTCTGGAACTATACAAGTCATTGAATCTTAATGGTGTATAGTTTTTTTATTCATCTTTTATCAATCCGGAAGCATCCCAGCAAAATCCTCATTATTTTTAATCCTGAGAGTTAATTAATCAACCAGGAGAGAAAATAATGATTGAAGCAACATACGCAATTTATATTGTAATAAGTATTGGTATGACTATCTGGGTGGCGCGCACCCTGAGCAAGAATGGCCAGGTATTCCTGGACGACAGTTTTGATGGCAATGTAGCACTGGCCGAGTCGGTCAACCATTTGCTAGTCGTCGGGTTTTATTTGCTCAATTTCGGCTACATTCTACTCGCCCTGAAAACAAGACAACACATCGAGACCTTAAGAGTCAGCATCGAATTTCTCAGTGAGCAGGTCGGTATAGTGTTACTCGTTCTGGGTGCCTTGCATCTGTTCAATATCTACATCATCGCTAAATGGCGTCAGCGTGCATTAAAAAATAAAGCTCTGCTGGCGCAACGCGAGAAACTTGTTGAGCAGGAAGGCGTCGCGTAATGAAAATCCTGCTAACAGGCGGTAGTGGGTTTATCGGCAGACATATCCATGCGGCCTTAATTGAGTCCGGTCATGAAGTTGTCTTGGCGAGTCGCCACAATGGCATAAATTATAACCATATGCTTAAAGAGGAAGACTGGCTTAAGCATCTTGATAATATTGACGTTGTGATAAATAGCGTCGGTATTATCACCGAGACTCACAGGCAAAGTTTTAGTGTGCTACATACGCAGGCCCCAGGTGCTCTGTTCAGGGCATGTGTAACAGCCGGTGTCGAGCGTGTAGTGCAGATATCTGCACTAGGCGCTGATGAGACGGCGTTTACACCCTATCAATTAACCAAGAAGGCTGCAGACGATGCGTTACGCAGCATGCCATTGGCGTGGTTTGTATTGCGCCCTTCGCTGGTGTATGGCGAGGGTGGCAAGAGTCTGGCGTTGTTTAAACGCCTGGCAATGCTACCGCGTATACCGGTTATTGAGCAGGGCACGCAGCTCATTCAACCGGTGCACATTGATGATCTGGTAGAAAGCGTAGTGACATGTCTGAGTACTGAAAAGACCTGCCGTACTATTGATGTCGTTGGTCCCTCCGCCATGAGTATGGCGGAGTGGTTGCAGCGGCTGCGGCGCCTTGCTGGTAAACAGCCAGCGAACCTTATATCCATGCCGCTGAATTCAATGTTGGCCTTTTCCAACGTGGCGCGTTTATGTTTGCCACTAATGCATCCGGATAATGTGCGCATGCTTATCAAAGGCAACACTGCAGATGTTCAACCCTTGACTGAATGGTTGGGGAGGAAACCACATGACTTACCTTAGTCTCAAGGCCATTCATTTATTGAGCATGGTCATACTGTTTGGTGTTGGTCTGGGCAGTGCCTGGTATAAATGGATGTCAGACCGTAGTGGTAACGTCACCCATGTGGCGGCAACTAACAGGCAGGTAGTGCTAGCTGACTGGTTGTTCACTACACCTACTATATTGATACAGCCCGCGACAGGTATTGCGATGTTGCTGATGCTCGATATTCCATTTACGAGTCCATGGGTAGTGATGAGTTTGTTTCTCTATCTGTTTGCTGGCGCATGCTGGCTACCCGTGGTGTGGTTGCAAATACGTATGCAGAAGTTATCTGCAGAATCACTTAAGAATGGGCGGCCATTGTCACAACAATACTGGCGTTATGCACGTTACTGGTTTTGGCTTGGTGTGCCTGCTTTTACCGCGATGATACTAATAGTGTTACTGATGGTGTTCAAACATGTGTAGTAATGTAAACAATGAGTGTCATGGTGTGCTTCAGCTCGCGTTGGGTGAGCAATGGCATGAGTTGCCTGTAACCTTACAGGCTCATCATCAGCGCAACGAGAGTATAGATGTTGGAGAACTGGATATTAACTATCCACGCTTTATGCAAGTTATTCTGAATATTTTATCCTTGTTTGGTGTGTTGCTGAATCGTCGTGGTAAGTCGATACCAACACGTGTACAAAAAAGAATGCATAAGGGACAGCAGTTTTGGCAGCGTTCGATCGTGTTCCCGGATAAAAAATTAATATTGTTTAACAGTCGTTGGCAGTATGCAGGCGGTAAACGAATTATAGAATATGTAAATCCCATACTTGGCTTATGTATGGAAGCGTACGTTGACGATGGCAAGCTGCACATTGAAGGTAAATACTACGTCTTAAAGTTGAAGGGTTTTATGCTAAATCTACCTGAGTGGTTGTTTCTAGGGCATACAACGATTGTTGAATCGTCATTTAATGAGCATTGTTTTGCAATGGACTTTCGCCTGCGACATCCCCTGTTTGGTCAGGTGTTTCAGTATATGGGAATTTTTCACACAATAACTATGGAGAAAGGATAATGTACGTTAAGACACTTAGATTTATCATGTCAGTTATTGTGGCAATTATTTTCCCGTCGCTGTTATTCATATTATGGGTATTATTAGTAGATGCTTCTGTAAATGATTTAAGTAATACATACTTCTGGAAGGAAATAGGAAGCCTATTTATGATAAGCATCTTTGTTTCAGGTGCTTATGTATTGATACTAGGCTTACCGTCTTATTGTTTAATGCAGTGGCTAGGTGCGATAAGATGGTGGTCTATTGCTATTCTTGGATTCATTCTTGCATCTATACCTTTAGGTATACTCACATGGCCGCTTGACCTTTCTGGTGGTTATTCTGCTTCGTATAATGGTATTCAAACAGTAATTGATGGCATCCCGACGCTAGAGGGTTGGTTAAAATTTTTATATGGCACATCACTTTTTGGTGCTTTGGGTGCAGTCAGTGCAATGGCTTTTTGGGCGGTATGGAAGAATAAGACACACAACTGTCAATGTCATAAAGGTTTGGGGTCAGAGTAAAAAACTAATACATCCGGTTCGGGAGCATCCCTAACTACTGCAGCTTCTTATTGAAGTTCTTCTTCGCGGCCATGATCGTTTCGAACATCAAGAATATTTTCCAGTGGTAGAAAAGTTTCAGGATAGGCGGGCTTGAAGCCAGGATAAGATATCTTTTTCAGGATTGTTCTACCTTTATTTGTTTCACCCAGGGAAACCAGTATGTCTTTAATCAAGCCTTGTTGGTCTGCTGGCATGTCTTTCCTGACTAGTATTACCATACCTGGGTATTTAGGGCTTTCTGAGACTCTTTTTATCGGTCTATTCTGTCCTATTGCACGGTTATATACATTCACAGCGATAATCGCCGCATCAGCACGATTCCGCAAAACGGCATGATAGGCATTGTTATGTGAACTGTAATCTTTGAACTTTGTGTTATTGAGCCCAAGCTCAGCAATATGCTGTTTACCGATAAGGCTAATAAAGGCATTTACGGGTGGTGTTGCTACCCTCGGGCTTTCCATTTGCATAAGTTGCTCAAGCGATCCCGCAGAATTCATGATCACTGTGGCAGATAGTGGGTTGGTGGTAGTCGTTAGTAAAATATAATGCCCTGAATTAACTGCCGCAGGGACAAAGTGTGGTGCTGTTAAAACGATATTATAGAGTCCATTTTTGGTATTTCCTTTGAATGTTAAAAAATCAATATCTGTTTTCACGCTAATGTTTTGACCCAGCTTTTGGGCAAGCAGGCTTTGTAATGGTTCAAAGCGTTTAAGGAGTATTCTTGGTTTAGAAAAGGGCAATATCCCGAAGATTAACGGCTTACTTTGTGAATTCGCATAAACATTTCCAGTCAATAAAAGTGACAGGATCAGCGCCGCGAGTAGATGCATAGGATGCTTTGTCAAAATGCATAACATAATCATTTAAGTCTAGCAGCGGATTGGAAATAGTTAATGAGAGGGCATTTGAATGTTTTTATTGGATCCGTCAGGTCAATAAAAGAGGTTTATGTGTTAAAAATTAGAGCTGTTGGCAGGCATGGATGTCGGCAATGGCTTGGTTCGTTTCTAGTGTCATTGTCTCGAACAAACGATCTTCTATAACCGCGCGCCTGTTTGTTAAACCGTTAATGTCCGCTTTAGTAAGGTTTTTGGTCTCAAATCATTGCTTGGTGCTTCTGCTACCGTAGATCAGCTGACTGATTTCTATCTATAACTAACGCTATAATCCCTGTATGACACCAAACCTTCCAGCCGTGTTGTTGATCGCACCCCATCGTAGTTATCGCCTCGCGCCATTTATTGATGCCGCGCGCAAACTGGGTTTGCATGTGCTGATTGCCTCGGAAGGGGAATACTCTCTGGTGCAGGATATTGCCACCGGTATTCACATTGAGTTTGCGGATACGCAACAGGCAAAAAAAAATCTGCTTGATGTTTATCATGAGACTCCCTATCAGGCTGTGCTCGGCATTGATGATTTCAGCGTCACGCTGGCGAGTGAAGTCGCGACTGAACTGGGTTTGCAACACAACGCGGTCAGTGCAAGTCAGTTAACACAACGTAAAGACCTGGCGCGTGATGTGCTGGCGCAGGCTGGGGTGAATGCGCCGTGGCATAGTGTGCTGGATCTATCAGTCGATCTCAGTGAGCAACTGGTTGACGCTCCGTTTCCATTAGTTCTAAAGCCTCTCAGCCTGGCGGCAAGTCGCGGCGTCATACGTGTTAATGATCTCAATGAGGCAGTTACTGCAAGTGAACGCATTGCGGCGATCATACAGGATTCTGATATGGCGCCTGAACTCAAAACAAAACTGCTCGCTGAACAGTTTATTTCTGGTGATGAGGTGGCCTACGAAGGTTTACTGAATGATGGTGAGTTACAGCAGCTGGCTATCTTTGATAAGCCCGATCCACTTGAAGGCCCGTTCTTTGAAGAAACTTATTACATTGCACCATCACGACACCCGCAGATAATACAGCAACAGGTTCACGAAACAGTCGAGGCAGCCTGTGCGGCCTATGGTTTAACAAATGGTCCTGTGCATGCCGAGTTGCGTATCGATAACAACGCCAGGGTGTGGGTCATTGAAGTTGCGGCACGCACGATTGGCGGCGAGTGTGCGCGCATGCTGGAACTGGCAACACAGCAGACGCTGGAAAGTGTTGTGCTTCAGCAGGCTTTAGGAAAGTCGGTCGATGTTAACGCGATCAAGGGTGGCGCTGGTGTGTTGATGATCCCGATTCCAAAAGCGGGTGTACTGCGACGCATCGAAGGCGTGCTGGCTGCACAGAAAGTACCATACGTTGATGATGTGGTGTTTAATATTCGCGAAGGTGAAAAGCTGGTGCCATTACCTGAAGGTGGCAGTTACCTGGGATTTATTTATGCGACAGCACCGAGTCCGGCAGAGGCCGAGCAGGCCTTACGTGATGCGCATGCAAAATTGAATATTGTGACAGCGCCGTATATTCCGTTAATAGCGGGCTGATTATTTCTTGCCGCCGCCGGCCTGAAAACCAGGAGGTGCCTGTCCCATGTCACCTTCGTCGAACAGAAAACCACGCATATGCTGCTCAATCACAGGGATAACCTGTGCGTCAGCGGTACTCAGACTATTTTCATTGATGATGGTGGTCAGGCGCTCTAGCCATTGTCCCCAGCCTTCTTTGGAAACATTTTCAAAGATTTTCTCACCCAGTTCGCCAGGATGTGGTGGCGCATCCAGGCCTTCTGCTTCCCTTTTTAAAACAACACATTGCACCATTCGAGTCATAGTCTTTCACGCTTTAGTGGTTCTAGAATGCGGCGATTATAGCCTAAATAGGGCGCAAACGGCTATGTGATTAGAAGGGTTTTACCACCACGAGGATGACAATCGCGATAAGGATTAACACCGGAAATTCATTGAACCAGCGGTAGAACACATGGCCTCTGGTGTTGCGGTCATGTTTGAAGTCATTTAGCAGTTTGCCACAGTAAATGTGATAAACAATCAGGATAGTCGCGAGGGTGAGTTTGGCGTGCAGCCAGCCAGCGCTGCTATATGCCTGCCAGGCATAGTCTGCCAGCATCCATACTCCCAGCGCTATGGTGATAATGCCACCTGGTGTCATGATGCCGTAGAACAGTTTGCGCTCCATGATCTTGAAGCGTTCATTACTGATCGCGTCATCACTCATGGCGTGATAGACAAACAGGCGCGGCAGATAAAATAGACCAGCAAACCAGGTCACCATGAAGATGATATGAAAGGCCTCAACCCAGTGCATTAGTCTTGCTCCTGTTGTAGCAAGGCATTCTGTTGTGGCTGATTCAGCATGCTATCCAGCTGCTGGCGCAGTGTAGCGAAATCCAGTTCACCAATTTTTTGTAAAACGATGTTGCCAGCGGGATCAATCAGGAAGTGTGTTGGAGTCAGGCGCACACCACCAAATGCCTCAGAAGCTGTGTCAGTGAGATCCAGTGCGACAGGAAAATTGATGCCGAGTCGCTGTTGCATAGCGGCGACCTGATTCGGTGGATCATAAGACATGGCGATAGCAATGATCGTGAGCCCTTTGTCTTTGTAATCGTTATACAGCTGAATCATTTGTGGCATTTCCTTGATGCAGGATGAACAGGTGGTTGCCCAGAAATCAATGAGCACCGGTTTGCCACGCAGTGATGCCAGTTGTATTTCGGAGCCATCAATTAGCCCCAGCTTGATATCAGGCGCACGTTGCTCAGTGGGGGCAAGGAACAATGAGGCACCCAGTATAAGCAGCCCGGCAATAAAGCCGAGGATGAGTAGATCTTTTTTCTTCATGATTTCGGCGTTTCCGGGGGCGCGCTGGATGAGGTTACCTGAGGCCGGTCTTCGGAGGAGGTGACCACTGGCCCATTTGTTTCGGGTTCATCTTTAACAATACCAAACACCCGGCCAATCATGCGGAACACCGCTTTAATGCCACGCCAGATTTTTGGCAACAGCCAGATCATTAAAATGATAAACACAGCCAGTAGTACCAGGAATAGTACCGGGTGATTCAGTGCGGTCCATAGACCACCAATCACAATAACGTCTTCACCCACCGAGGCGACCCAGTTACTGAACGGTTCGGGAGAGGTGTTGATGAGTACACGACTACCAGCCTTGGTGGCATGTGAACCTGCAGCCAAACCGCCACCAACGATCAGCGCGGCGAGTTCAGCACCTTGTGAGACATCACCGACCGCACCGGCAGCCAGCATGGCGCCCGCAGGAATACGAATAAAGCTGTGGATGGCATCCCAGCCGGTATCAACGCCGGGAGTTTTGTCTGCAAAGAATTCAACAGCGTACATGAATCCGGCGGCGCCGATGACGAGTGGGTTTTGCAGCACCTGCAAATCAGGTGGCAGATCAATATTGCCGGTCATACCCATCCAGCCGAGCATGGCAATAGCGGCGTACAGGTTGATGCCACTGGCCCAGGCAACGCCCATCGTCAGGGCGATGGTTTCTGCTAGCTCCATCGTGCGACTCCTCGTCGATTCATGTGTGTGTCATTGTAACGCAAAATATCAGTCTTTATTAAATCAGTAACTTAGAGCCGTGCCTCGATTTTCTGGCGTGTGACGATACCAAAAATTCGCTGCGTACCCGGGCCTGAGTTGCGCCATACATAGAGTGCATCCACTTCGTTTTCTTGCAGGGTATCGACGGCCTCCTGCAGGCTGGCCTGCAATGCCACACCAGCAAGTTGCAAACGTTTTGCGGGAATTTCGAGGAGATCAATACTCTGTGTAGCGTCTTCTAGTTCTTCGCTATAGCGAGCCAGATCAACGGCGGGCAACAGTGCAACAGGTTTCATATCCTGTTCGACAACAATCCAGTCCGGATCGTTCTTTAACAGCTCAACTGACTGTTTTGCATCAATGATTTGCGATGCGCGCACAAACTCCCGGTTCATGACACTGGTAATGCCAATGCGCCGTAGCGACTGGCTGAGCGGGTCATTGCGATAGTCGAGCCCGCGAATCTGTAACAGCATGCGAAACACCGACTGGCATTTGAAGCCTTCGCTGGCCATCAGCGTAGCGGTCACCACCGCCAGCATACCCGGCAAAATGATATTCACATTGCCGGTAAGTTCCAGCAGTGCCAGCAATGCGGCCAGTGGTGCCTGTAATGTGGCGGCCATCATCGCCGCCATGCCGAGCATCGCATAAAAGCCTGCCGAGGCAACATCACCTGAGAACATGTTTTGTGATAACACCCCTGTAGCGCCACCGAGTGCGGCACCAATGACCAGTGTTGGGCCGATTAAGCCTCCGGGCAGACCCATACCCAGACCAAAAGTCGTCGCGAGTAGCTTGGCAGCGACAATCAGTAACAGGATACCGAAACCAAGCTCACCTAGTAACGCCTGATTCACGGTGTCATAACCGATACCCATGATCTGTGGCGCGAGCAGGGCAATGAGTCCTGTGGCAATACCGGCATAGGTACAACGCAACCAGATGGCGGTGTCACTAAACCAGCCAGTGAAGGTTTTTAACAAATAGATAAAGGCGGCACCGGCGGCACCACACAGAATACCCAGCAGCAATACGTTGGCCATTTCTGCGAGTGACGCCATTTGCAGCGCCGGCACAGTAAAGGCGGGATCAGCGCCATAAGCGAGTCGCGTCACCACCGTGGCACTGACGGCTGACAGGATGATGGGGGTAAAACCCGCGATGCTGTATTCCAGTAATACGACTTCCATCGCGAAGATCACACCAGCGATAGGCGTATTAAATGAAGCGGCAATTGCTGCCGCTACACCACAGGCGACCAGTGTACGTAAACGGTGATTGGGCAGTTCTAGCCAGCTACCAAGCAGGCTACTGCTACCGGCACCAAGATGAATGCCCGGTCCTTCGCGGCCAACCGAATGACCACTGATGATGCTCAGTGAGGCGCCGATAAACTGTGCCACGGTATTGCGCCAGGGCAGTTTGCCCTGATGATACGACAGGCGTTCGATCACGTGCACGACACCGACTTTACGAGTATCTGTATGCAGGAATTGCCACAGCAACCCAACCAGCAGACCACCAATAATCGGCAGGGCAAGAATCCAGATGCTAGCCAGCCCCTCATAGTTTTCAACATTCCCGTCAGGTAAAAACAGTGACTGGCTGATTTCTATCACCTGGCGAAAGCCGATCATGACAGCGCCAACAACAATGCCACTGATAATGCCGAGCATCGAAAGCAGCAGTAGCGTATCGAGGGTGGCCATCTTCAGCCGCAGGCGTTCGAGCAAGTTCTGCATATCAATCAATGGGCTGGCAAGGGATCATAGAGACATTATGCCAGTGCCAAGGTTGATGTCATACAGGACATTATCATTTTCGTATTTAAGCATTTACTAATGAAAAAAAATAATTAAAACAATTAGTTGACAGTGCGTAACAGTTTCTTTACAGTCTCTATCGCGTTAGTGGTTTACGTGTCTCAGAACCTAATTTTTGGGTGAGGATCGATAATAATAAGCACCACAGAACATTTAATAATAATAATAATAGATAAGGCAGCTTTAGCTGCCTTTTTTTTTACTTTCATACAGTTACCCCCTTTCACTCTGTTCGCCAAGTTACTATGATTAGCGCTTTTAAGAACACAGGTGAATCAGGCATGACAATCAAGGCAGGTATCGTAGGCGGCACAGGTTACACAGGCGTTGAATTATTGCGTCTACTTGCTGCACATCCTGACGTCTCGCTCCAGGTAATTACCTCTCGGGGTGAGGACGGCACGGCAGTGGCCGACTTGTTCCCAAATCTGCGTCAGCATGTCGATATTGCATTCAGCGCGCCTGATACCAGGGCTTTGTCCGAGTGTGATGTGGTGTTCTATGCCACGCCAAATGGCACGGCCATGCAAAATGTTCCGGAATTGCTTGCCGCAGACGTCAAGGTCATCGACCTGGCGGCGGATTTCCGTTTGCAGGACTCCGCTGTGTGGGAGAAATGGTACGGTATGCCACATGCCTGCGAAGACGTGCTCGCTGAAGCCGTATACGGGCTGCCCGAGATGTATCGAGACAAAATCCGTGATGCCAGAATCGTTGCAAACCCGGGTTGCTACCCTACGGCGGTCCAGCTGGGGTATTTGCCCTTGCTTGAAAACAACCTGGTGGATACAGCTCACCTCATCGCTGACGCCAAGTCCGGTGTCAGTGGTGCCGGTCGCGGTGCAGCGGTTGGCACGCTGATGAGCGAAGTCAATGAGAGCGTTAAGGCCTATGCAGTACCCGGACATCGTCACCTGCCCGAGATTAAACAGGGGTTGATGAATATGACCGATAATACGGTTGGCCTGACCTTCGTGCCGCACCTGATGCCAATGACGCGCGGTATTCATGCCACACTGTATGCCACGTTAACCAATAGCAGTGACGATCTGCAGGCACTGTTTGAAGCACGTTATAAAGATGAACCCTTTGTCGATGTGCTGCCAGCGGGTAGTCATGCCGAGACTCGCACGGTGAAGGGCTCTAATGTTTGCCGTATTGCGATTCATCGTCCACAGGATGACGATGTTGTTGTCGTGCTATCGGTGATTGATAACCTGGTGAAGGGGGCTGCCGGGCAGGCAGTGCAGAACATGAACCTGATGTTCGGGCTGGAAGAAACACGTGGACTCACAAGCATCGCCCTGATGCCGTAGCGGTTATGTTTAGTTCCAAACACCAGTTAATTGTTAAGTCCCATAAACCATCGCGATTAATGGCGATCTATGCTGTGCTGTTTGCCGTGTTCATCGCGACAGTTACCGGTATGTATTTCTATGGGCGTAGTAAGGCGGGTAAGGATTTTGATAGCCTGCTTGCTGAACGTGATGCGCTGATTGCTCAGCAATCGAGTATTGAGAATGAAAATACTCGCCTCAACGAAACGAATATTGCCTTGCAACGTGAAAGTCAGGTTGAAAAAGAGGGCTATCGAAAAATCGATACGACCCTGCGTGAGTTGCAGTCAGAGGTGCTGGAGTTAAAAGAAGAGGTTGCCTTTTATCGTAGTATCGTGGCTCCGCGTGAGGCCTCACGTGGCATCCGTGTGCAGCGTTTTCAGATTTCTCGTAATGGTGATACGCAGAGTTATCGCTACAAGCTTGTGCTGACTCAGGTCATTAAACGCGCACGTAAGGCCAAAGGTAAAATTGTGGTGATGTTGAAGGGCGTAAAAGATGGCAAACATACGCAACTCACGTTGAAAGACATCACCGACGCCAAAGACAAGTCACTACCATTTAATTTCAGGTATTTTCAGAGTTTTGATGGTGATATCATTTTGCCTGAGGGTTTTAGTCCGTCGCGCGTTGAATTGAAGATCGTCTCAAAACGTGCAAAACTCGAAAAGAAGTTTAGCTGGTCATCATTATTAAGTTCGTGAGAACCAAAACATTTTATGCCATTTAAACGTACCGCCTTTGTTGCTTTGGGTTCATTGCTCTCGCTGAGCATGGTTCATGCACAACCACCTTCGACCAGCGCGAACATCGCTACGTCTACTCAGATCAGCCCTGTCTACACCTTGTGCCAGCGTGTTGCGTCGAAACTGGGTAGTGTCAATTTGCCAGACTGTACCCAGCGACAACTGGTGCATGATAGTGGCTATTCAGAGGAAGGTACGGCACTGGTCTACCAGGAGTTTCCCCCACTCAAGGATGTGCCGGTGCAGGCAAAAGTATTGCTGATCGGTGGTATTCATGGTGATGAATATTCATCGGTAAGTATTGTTTATAAATGGTTGAAGATCCTTGAGCGCTATCACTCTGGCCGTTTCCACTGGCGCATTATTCCGATTCTCAATCCGGATGGCATGTTACGTAAAAAGTCACAACGCATGAATGCCAATGGTGTGGATCTGAATCGTAATTTTCCTACCGAGGGCTGGCTGGAAAAAAGTCGTCACTACTGGGTGAAGCGTACTTATAAGAATCCTCGACGCTATCCTGGGCCGACCGCACTGAGTGAATCGGAATCTAAATGGTTAGTGAAGCAGATTGATGAATTCAAACCCGATGTCATTGTTTCGGTGCACGCACCGCATGGCATTCTTGATTTTGATGGCCCACGTGAGCCGCCGAAACGTTTTGGTCGTCTGCACTTGCGCCTGCTGGGTACCTACCCAGGTTCACTGGGTCATTATGCGGGTGTGGAGCGTGATATCCCGATTATTACTATCGAGCTCGCGAGTGCCGGTATCATGCCGCCTACAAAGGAAGTCTCAAATATCTGGACGGGACTGGTGCGTTGGTTGATGCGTAATGCGACACCGAATCGTAGTGTCGCAGGTGAGAATCAGGCTGGACCTTCGTAGATAATTCGCCAGCGATTACCTTCCTTGCGCCAGTACTGGCGTTTTTCACTGGTGCTGTGGTAGTTGTCGCTTTTATATTTCTGTTTGAAATCTACAACGATCATGTCTTGCTGTCCGGGATAGGCAAAAATTTTCAGATCATCCACATCAACATTAACGAAACGTTTGTGTTTATTGACGCGTTTTTTATGACGTGCAAATTTACCAAAGTTGTATGACTTATTGCGAAAGTTCTGTGAATAGTTTTGCAGATAGCGATCGGTATCCAGGCTTTGCCAGTCCTGTCGCCAGTTCTGAATGACGCTGAGAAATTCCTGGCGACGGTTGTGCCACTCTTCAGTGCTCAGCCAGTTGACACGATCAGCGATGACCACGGTAGTGTCACGACTCTGAATGTAGGGTTTGATGGCATCAAAATCGACATTCGTTAAGGCCACGCAGCCGTCACTGGCGCGTGGGGGTCGACTATAGGTATCGGTTGGCGTGCCATGTACCCATATGCCATAGCCGGTATAACCTTTACGCTTGTCCCATTCGTTTGGGTAATCAATCGGGAACGCGCCAGAGCCATAAAAGTCAGGCAGTTTGCTGGGCGGGATATAACGCGTCGTGCGGTACACACCAATCGGCGTACGCTTGTCGCCCTCGACCTGCTTGAATGCACCTTTCTTGCCTGCTGATGCATAGAAATCTTTGATCAGCACAGGTGTACCATTTCGATTTTCAAATACATACAGTCGCGACATCTCGATATCGACGAGGGTGACATGCTTTTGAGAATCGGATAGTTGCACAAGGCTAGCAGGCAACTTGTGTGGCTTCTGATACTCGAAATGGTAACGCCAGCGTTTTTTGAGTTCTTCTTTGAGGGCAAGTAATTGCTCTCGAGGCGCCTTATCGATGCTGGCAAAACCCTTGAACTCACCTGCCTTGGCCATCAGTAGATCGCCATAGACAAGATGAGCCAGCTTGAATTTGGGTTTATCCGAGAGGATAGATTCCACGTTTTTGAGTGCGCCATCAATCTGGCTGTTCTGCAACGCACTCAGCGCACTGATAAACGTATGTTCGGTATTACTGTGGGTGCCACTTGCGATGGCTGTGTGACTGACAAGGCAAAGCATTCCACAGGTAATCGTCAACAGAGCTTGTGCGCATCTGCGTCGAATGTATGTGAAATGGTTTGTGTTCGGTGGTATTACTGAGTTTCTAGCCTGATGCATTTTCCCGCACGATTTGCCACTTTCCGTTAATCTTCTTCATTAATATTACTTTCTTTACATTATCACGGAAACTGTCAGAGCGGTATTTTTGCGAAAATTCTAACTCGGCCATAGAGGGATCAAGCATTTTTACATTAGGGTTATTGATGGTTACCTTAATAAAGTTTGGTTTTTCAATGCGTGAGCGGCGCTGTGATTCCCAGGCATTGCGTGACAGTCCGTTAGGTGGCGAAAATTCCTTGGCGTAATAGGCCAGATAATTTTCCGCATTTTTATCCGACCAGGCCCTGGACCATTCTAGAATCGTATTGAGAACCTGCTGTTCGACCTGCAGTCGATGTGCATTAGCCGTTTTAATGGTTTCTTTCTTCGTTGCCTTTTTTGTCACCCGCGCCAGTGGCGTAGTGCTGTTTGGGATTGATTGTGGCGTTGACAGGTCATCCAGTAGCGCCAGTTTAATATCATTGGCGACCTGCTGTTTTTTCAGGTCCAGCGCACTGGCATAGGCGTTGATGGCCATCTTGGCATAAATGCTACCGAGGTTTTCATAGGCTGTCGCGTAGCTATTATGCGTGCGAATCGCATCCAGTAATACGTTGCGAGCACGATCAAACTGACCTTTCTGGGCGTACAGTACGGCAAGGTTATTAAACGGCTCAGGCTGATTAGGGTATTGTTTGGTTAGCAGTTCAAAGACATTAATTGCTTCATCAGTCTTGCCTTGTTTGGCAAGTGCCAGACCCTGCAGAAAGCGTGCGTCACGATCTTTGGGGTATTGTTGCAGGTAGTCGTCAATCAGCTTTAAAGACGTTTTGTAATGCTGTTGCTGGAACTGTGATTTGGCGGCGGCAAGCATGTTGCCAGTAGGTGCTGCAGAGACAGTCAGGCTGATCGACAATGCCACAAGGCACGCACCAATTTGTCCGAATTTCGTTCTTGTTAACATCATGTGCGAACGTTTCCCACAGTTAAACATTCTTGTGTTAAAAATCATATCCTGAACGAAAAAACTACAGCCCCTTTAGGGGTAACTATAATTCATTGTCAGAAAAAAACCACCATAATTTAAACTCTTATCGGTAGTCTATGGTATATACTTAAATCGATTATTATGATGTGGTGCTAATCTATTGATTATCTAAACAGATGCTTAAAATAACCTTACATTTTAAGCTTAAATTAATGACAATTGAGTATTTGCATATAAGATCTGATTCGAGAGTCAGTAATCTTTAGAAATATGCCATCAGTCGTAACGCGGTCAATGATGCCGTTTTTAGTACGGAGAAAATTATGTTGGGTAAGAATTCAAAAAAGCCTAAGACATTGAAAATCGATACACTTATCGGTCGAAACAGCGAGCTTAACGGTGACCTGTATTTCGATGGCGGCCTGCACATCGACGGCACGGTCAAAGGCAATGTGATTGCACGAGATATGGAAAACTCGGTTTTGAGTCTGAGTGAAACTGGCCTTATTGAAGGTGAGGTAAAAGTCCCCAATATAACCTTAAACGGCACCGTTCACGGTGACGTGCACGCAACGAAAAGTGTCGAACTTGCGCCACAGGCACAGGTCAAAGGTAATGTCTTTTATAACCTGATCGAAATGGCGATGGGTGCTGAAGTGAATGGCAACCTGGTACATCAGTCGGGTGTTGAAACCAGCAGCAGCAAGAAAGTGTCTGAGGTGCCGTTACAACCCGTTGAAGTGAAGGGTTAATTTTCAGTCATTTCCAGTGTATGTTAGTGATTAATAAAACTCTGATGATGTTACGAGGCACACGATGAACGATATCGCCATTGAATTTACCGACAATGCGGCAAGCAAGGTTAAAAAACTGATTGAGGAAGAAGGCAATACCGACCTCAAGCTACGCGTCTATGTCATGGGTGGTGGTTGCTCTGGTTTTCAGTACGGCTTCAAGTTTGACGAGAATACCACTGACGGTGATGTCACAGTTGAAAACAGTGGTGTCACGATGGTTGTTGATCCGATGAGTCTGCAGTACCTGCTGGGCGCGAAGGTCGATTACGTCGAAAACCTGGAAGGTTCGCGTTTCGTTATTGATAACCCGAATGCCAGCACTACCTGCGGCTGCGGCTCCTCATTTTCAATGTAATCAAGGCGTCGCACTGACGCTGTCTTACCGAAGTCATTCCGCTTCTGTTATGCTATTTGCATAATCTATAAAAACAGGAAGGATAATCATGAGTGAATATCTGCCTGGCCTGGCGGGAGTGCCGGCCACCCAGTCTAATATTTCGGATATCGATGGCGAGAAGGGCATCCTCTCGTATCGTGGTTATCCTATCGAACAGCTTGCCAAACATTCCAGCTTTGAAGAAACAACGCTGTTGTTGCTTTATGGCAGCCTGCCACAGGCTGACATTCTGGAAAATTTTTCTCAGCAGTTACGTACCAATCGCACTGTTCAGTACCATATTCGTGACCTGATGAAGACGCTGCCCGAGAGTGGGCATCCGATGGAGATGTTACAGACGGCTGTCGCGAGTCTGGCGATGTTCTATCCGGGTAATGAGTGTCTGACCGATTCAGAAGCCTGCCATGATCTGGATTACATTCATAACATGACAGTTAAGATCATTGCGCGTATGTCTACGATTGTGGCGAGCTGGCAGCATATTCGTAAAGGCTATGAGCCACTGGCACCACGTGCGGATCTTTCTTACGCTGAAAATTTTCTCTACATGTTTAACGGTGAAGTGCCGAGTGAGCAAATGGCGCGCCTGATGGATGTCTGCCTGATCTTGCATGCCGAGCACACCATTAATGCATCCACCTTTGCGGTGTTGGTGAATGGTTCCACACTGGCAAGTCCTTACAGCGTGATTGCATCGGCAATTGGTACCTTATCCGGTCCACTGCATGGTGGTGCTAATCAACGCGTACTGGAAATGCTCGAAGAGATCGGTTCTGCCGATAAAGTGGAAGAGTATATTGATAGCAAGCTGGCTAACAAAGAAGTCATCTGGGGTATGGGGCATCGTGAATACAAGACCAAGGATCCGCGTGCCACAATCTTGCAGGGCCTGGTGACCGAATTTTTTGAATCCAATGACACTGGCATGAATGATATGTATGAAACCGCCATGGCGGTTGAAAAGGTCTGTGAAGATCGCCTGGGTTCAAAAGGCGTGTATGCCAATGTCGATTTTTATTCTGGTGTGCTGTATGCCGCGATGGGGATTCCTGCTGATCAGTTCACGACCATTTTTGCGATTGCGCGTTCTGCGGGCTGGTTAGCGCACTGGCGCGAACAGCTGGGTGATAATCGTATCTTCCGTCCTACTCAGGTGTATACCGGCGTACCTACGCGTGAGTATGTGCCGATCGAGAAACGCTAAAGCTGAAGTTATACTTCAGGGCTGATAAATGCCGCCGAGGATGGCGGCATGTTGGGCATTAGTAACAGAGGGTAAATTCCCCGTTTCACCGTTCAGCGTACGTCGTGCAAGCCACGCGAAACACATCGCCTCAAGTAGATCCGGATCAACCCCATAATCTTCTGTAGAACGTACCTGGCAGTGATCTAGCAGTGATTGCAGGCGAAACATTAACGCCATGTTATGCACGCCACCGCCACAAACCAGGGCGAGCTGATAATCGGGAGCATGTTTTTGAATAGCCGCAGTAATAGATCGTGCAGTCAGTTCACACAGCGTGGCCTGAACGTTTTTATGTTGCATGCGTTTTTTGTGGCGTTTGAGTTGCGCGCCAAGCCAGTCAAGATTGAAATATTCACGTCCGGTTGATTTGGGTGGGCGGCGTTTAAAATAGGGATCAGACAGCATTTGTTCCAGTAGAGCGTCATCGACCTTACCTGATGCGCCCCAGTGACCATTCTTATCAAAGCGTTTTTTCTGCTTTGCCATGATCCAGCTATCCATCAGAATATTGCTAGGACCGGTATCAAAACCGGTAACGGGCTCATTCTGGTTCGCCGATAATAAAGTCAGGTTAGCGATACCGCCAAGATTAATGACCAGCCGCGCTTCATTGCTGACACGAAATAGGTACTCATGAAAAGCGGGTGCATAGGGCGCAGCTTCACCACCAGCGGCAATATCACGACGACGAAAATCAGCTACCACGCGAATACCGGTCAATTCACATAACGTATTCGGGTCGCCAATTTGCAGACTGTAGGCGGGTTTTGTTGTCGGTGAGTGGCGAATTGTCTGTCCATGACAGCCGATAGCAACAATCTGCTGCGCCGCTGTACCACTTTGTTCTAGTAGCTGATTAACTGCTTTGGCATAGAGTTCGGCAAGTTGCCGATCAGCACTCATGGCACGGTGAATTTCATTCTTGCCTGGTACCGTCAGCGCGATCAGTTCCTGGCGTAGTTTGTTAGGGATGCTGACACTGTGACTGGCAACCAGTGAAATAGCGTCACGCTGGAACGCGACGATGACAGCATCGATGGCATCCACACTGGTGCCTGACATCAGGCCAATAAAATATTCGGGTTTCGACATAGCGTCCGTTGCAGGTTAAATAATGATCGCAGTCTAACGTGTAAGACTGCGTTTATGAAATGAATTATTTGTCGAGTAAGGCCAGGCGAGTACGCTTGATGGAATCAAGTTGCGATACAAAGTTGGCCGTCTGGGTACGGAAATCCGCATGCTGTGATTTCGGTAGATGTTTAGCGCTGGGTAATTTCACGGTAAGCGGATTACGGTGTACGCCATTAACGCGGAATTCGTAATGCAAGTGTGGCCCCGTTGCCAGACCTGAGCTGCCTACGTAGCCAATAATCTGCCCCTGTTTGACTTTACTACCAACACGTTGGCCGCGTTTATAACTGTTCAGATGTGCATACAGGGTTGAATAACGTGTACCGTGTTTGATTACAACGGTTCTGCCATAGCCACCCTTGCGTGCACGGTGCACGATTTTACCATTACCCGTTGCGCGTATAGGTGTGCCACGACTTGCAGCATAGTCGACACCGCGGTGAGCACGAATCCGGTTTAAAATAGGGTGTTTGCGGCGTAGATTAAAACGCGAGCTAATGCGTGCGAAATCAACGGGTGAACGCAGGAAAGCCTTGCGCAGGTTTTTACCGTCTTCACTGTAGTAATCAGCATTACCTTTGCTGTTGGTATAACGCAGGGCGCGATAGGTTTTGTTCCGATTGATAAATTCGGCAGCGAGAATGGTACCGTCCTTGATTTTTTCACCATCAAGGTAATGCTCTTCATAGATCATGGTGAGCTCATCACCACTGCGAATATCCAGTGCGAAGTCAATATCCCAGCCAAAGATGTTGGCGAGATCCATTATCACGGCAACGGAGAGGCCAGCCTTGCGTCCATCCAGAAACAGTGAGTCATTAATGGTGGTTGTCGCATAGGCCATGCGCTTCTCAACATCTTTGGTAATGTGTTTGCTAGCAAACGCATCGTCCTGACGTGTTACCTGAATGTGTTCAATCTTGCTGAGTGCGTAGTGAAGTTTTTGTATACGGCGTTGGTCATCAAAATAAATGTCAAACGAATCGCCCGGCTGAATACGTTTAAGCTGCTTGGCGGCTTTGCCACTGCGCATGATGTTATAGAGATCAGAGGCACTGAAGTTGTGACGCTTGAACAGGCGCGCAAGTGAATCGCCTTTTTTGACTCGCATGGTGACTTGCTTGAAGGCGTTAGCCTGCGTCGTTTCCACGGCTTCGGCGGTAAGCGGAATAGCGGGCACGACAGGTAATGTTTTTTCAGGCAGAGGTAGTTCGTAGACGATGTTGGCGTCGGCAGTGGAATCAGGTACGGCCAGCCAGACAAGCCCCGACACTACTGCGGTCAGCAGCATACCAATTCCATAAAATTTGATATGTTTTTTGCTCTTGGCCATGGCTAACTTATAGTCACACTTTAGTTGTGTTCTGTAATTCACAGAAATACCTGTTCTTTTATTATCGTCCTACTGCGGGCATAAATTTAGCATACTGTTAGCAGGGGTTGAACCGTCAAATTTAAATTTTCCTTATGCTTTAGCTGCACTGCTGGGAATCATGTCTGCTTTCAATGTTTTAACAGAGAAAATAGTCACGATTGTGGTAACCTTGCGCAGCGAAAAATGAACAGCAAAGAGTTATCGATAATTGTGGGAGACCTGAATGCCATCCGTTACTGAAGCCATGCAGATTATCCGTCGTGGTGCGCATGAAATTTTGCTTGAAGACGAGCTGGAGAAAAAACTCAAGGAAGACCGTCCCTTACGCATTAAGGCGGGTTTTGATCCAACCGCTCCAGATCTGCACCTTGGGCATACGGTGCTCATTAATAAGCTGCGCCAATTTCAGGATCTTGGCCATGAGGTGATGTTCCTCATCGGCGACTTTACCGGCATGATCGGTGACCCAACTGGCAAGAGCGCCACCCGTCCGCCATTGACGCGCGACGATGTGATTGAAAATGCCAGAAGCTACGAACAACAGATATTTAAGATCCTCGATCCTAAAAAGACACTGGTGATGTTCAACTCTAGCTGGATGGGAGAGATGAGTGCGGCAGATCTCATTCAGCTTGCCGCCAAACATACGGTAGCACGCATGCTGGAACGCGATGATTTTGACAAGCGTTATAAAGGTGGACAGCCTATCGCGATACACGAATTCCTCTATCCGCTGGTGCAGGGTTACGATTCGGTGGCGATGAAGGCGGATGTCGAGCTTGGTGGTACCGATCAGAAATTTAATCTGCTGGTAGGGCGTCAATTGCAGGAGATTTATGGGCAAAAGCCGCAGGTCGTGCTGACTATGCCCATTCTCGAAGGCCTTGATGGCGTGCAGAAAATGTCGAAGTCGTTGAATAATTACATCGGCATTGATGAAGCGCCGGACGAGATGTTTGGCAAGATTATGTCGATCTCGGATGATCTGATGTGGCGTTATTTCGAGCTACTGAGTTTCCGTCCGCTAGAAGAAATTGAGGGCTTTAAAACCCAGATCAGTCAGGGTGTTAATCCGCGTGACATCAAGTTCCTGCTGGCTGATGAAATCATCACGCGTTTTCACGATGCCGAAGCTGCACAAAAGGCGCAGGCGAATTTCATTGCCCGTTTTCAGAAAGGTGCGATGCCAGATGAGATGCCTGAGTACACGTTCACTGCTCCCGATGAGGGCATGCCGATTGCTAACTTGTTGAAAGAGGCAGGTTTGACCTCCAGCACCTCGGAGGCGATGCGCATGATCAAGCAGGGTGCTGTGAAAATTGATGGTGAAAAGGTCGCTGATGCATCGGTAAAAATTTCAGCTGGCACGACACAGGTCTACCAGGTGGGTAAGAGACGCTTCGCGCGTGTGACGATGTCTTAGCAATATTTGAAAAGCTCTATATTATCAGTTATGTAAGCTGAGCTGCTGTAATTTTAAACAATCACTGCTACGCTTAAATTAGTCCACTGTGGAAACACTGAGTGAATAAGAATAGAGCGTTAGGGAGACGGGAGATGGATCACCCGGTTGTTAATACTGATGAGATAAATGTGCTGCTGGCAATGTTGCCGGATGGCATCCTTGTGATGCATGAAAACAGCTTGCTTTACATCAATCAGAACGCCAGCCGTATTCTCGGTTACACCGATGAGGTGTTGCTGAATACCCCCTTGAATCAGATATTTCTTGAGCAGGATTACGCTTACGTTCTCGATCGCGTTAGCGATGTGCTCGCAAAGAAAACCACCCAACAAATTGATGCACGCGTGAATAGCGCCACGGGCGATATATGCCATGTGGAATTGAATCTAGCCTATGTAATGTGGCAAGGAAAACCTTGTGTACTCGCTACAGTAAGAGAGAATGGCCAACGCCATCGAATGACAGTTGCGATAGAGTCACTGGCAAAATTCGATATTACGCGTTCGCTGGATGAATTCTATACGCTTTGTGTGAGCCGCCTCGCCGATGTCTATGATGCACGTTTCGCCTTTATAGGCCTGCGTTGTGAGGATAATCATGAAAGGATTCGCACTCAGGCTGTCTGGTGTAACGGACAACAGCTAGAAAATTTTGAGTACGACCTTGAAGGTACGCCGTGTGCCGATATTCTCGATTTAAAGAAAGAGCTTATCCCTCGTGATGCTGCCAAGCTGTACCCGACAGATACAATGCTCGTTGATATGGGGGTAGACAGCTATTTTGGTGCGCCGCTGATTACGCCAGAAGGCGACATGATTGGTCTGGTCTCGGTGATGGATACGAAGCCGATGTATGTCGATGGAGTTGCGGCATCAACACTCAGCGTCTTTGCCAGCCGCATTACCGCAGAGATTACTCGTCAGCAGGCTCGCGATATGATTCTCGAACTGAATGATACGCTGGAGAGAAAAGTGCTCAAGCGTACGCGTGAACTTGAAAAGTTACGTGAAGAGGACAATCAGGCGAATTCAGCCAAGACCAGTTTCATGACCAAAATGAGCCACGAATTACGTACTCCAATGAATGCGATTCTGGGTTTTGGTCAGTTATTACAGTTAGCAGATACCTTATCAGAAGAGCATCTCGACTGGGTCAATGAAATGATGACTTCCGGGCATCATTTGCTCGCACTCATCAATGAAATGCTCGACATAGCGAGAATCGAAGCGGGCCATTTTAAACTCGAAATCAGTCCGGTTGCCCTCGGCACAGTGATGAAGGAGTCGTTGTCTTCGGTCACCCCTCTTGCTGAGGAGCGTGACATCCATTTACAGGTTAACAGGGATCCACAACATGCGGCCTGTCATGTCATGGCAGATCAATTGCGCTTGAAACAGGTTTTGCTGAATCTGCTATCGAATGCCATCAAATATAACCAGAAGGATGGCTCAATCTCGGTGAGTTGTGAGGATGTCGATGACAAATTTATCCGTATCATTATTGCAGATACCGGAATTGGTATGACAAAACAGCAACTTGCCTTAATTTATGAACCCTTCGAACGTTTTGCCGCTGAGGCCTCTGGTGTCCAGGGGACCGGTATCGGTATGACCATTACTCGTCATCTGGTGACGCTAATGGGGGGTAAAATCGACATTGATAGTATCCCCGGCCAGGGAACCACCGTGATGATTGATCTGCCTGTTGTCGATAAAAAAAGCACCGCTATGAATTCCTCTAAAAAGCTTACCTGAGCAGATCTTGCTCGATAATTAACGTATTGTTTCAAAAGCTTTTTTTATTTATTTACAAATTTTTCAGTTTTATTTCAATTAAGTCGTTGACGCACTACCTGCGGCGTGTATAATGCGCCTCCTCTTGATACAGCGCTGGCCGTTTAAAGCGCTGTTTTTTATGTCAGGAGAGCGGGAGAAACTTCGGTTTCACAGCTTGTGCAATTTTCGGATTGACTGCTATAATTCCGCTTCTGCGTCCACCTCTACGGTGGCGTATTGCTCTTTAACAGTATGGTCAAAGTAATTTGTGTGGGTGCTTGCGTCGGTGATGGGATTTTCACCATTAAATATCGATGTAAGTAACCTAAATGTCAGTTTTTTTTGGCAGGAACGGATGCTTCATTGAAAAAAGATTTGTTGCCTTTAAAGCAACTATCAAACTTCAAGTGAAGAGTTTGATCCTGGCTCAGATTGAACGCTGGCGGCATGCTTAACACATGCAAGTCGAACGGTAACGATGGAAAGCTTGCTTTCCAGGCGACGAGTGGCGGACGGGTGAGTAACGCATAGGAATCTGCCCTATAGTGGGGGACAACTACCGGAAACGGTAGCTAATACCGCATAATCTCTACGGAGGAAAGGGGGCTTCGGCTCTCGCTATTGGATGAGCCTATGTCAGATTAGCTTGTTGGTAGGGTAATGGCCTACCAAGGCTACGATCTGTAGCTGGTCTGAGAGGATGATCAGCCACACTGGGACTGAGACACGGCCCAGACTCCTACGGGAGGCAGCAGTGGGGAATATTGGACAATGGGGGCAACCCTGATCCAGCAATGCCGCGTGTGTGAA